>OGLM01000296.1_pt1 | contig 62236 bp, 50 predicted proteins | sample 1572531 | NCBI WGS metagenome assembly OGLM01 (sample SAMEA2581909, study PRJEB24529) | metagenome | biome: Human gut stool | place: China | collected 2011
CTGTACCATTATCATCATCTATTTTTACATCTTCACATATTTTGTCTACAATTTCGATTCCACTTGTTACTTTTCCAAATGCAGCATAGGCTCCATCTAATCCAGTATAATCTTTATGCATTATAAAAAATTGTGAACTAGCACTATTATAAGCCATCGATCTTGCCATTGAAATTACACCTCTAGTATGAGAAAGTGTATTCTTTACACCATTTTGTGCAAATTCACCTTTTATATTTTCATCACTTCCACCAGTTCCATTACCATTTGGATCTCCACCTTGAATCATAAATCCTGATATGATTCTATGAAATGTTAATCCATTATAAAAACCTTCATTTACCAATTTCGCAAAATTTGCAACTGTAATTGGTGCAATATCTGCATATAATTCTACATTTATTGTTCCATAATCTTTTATTGTTATTTGCGCATGATGTGTTCCTTTTGAATATTTATCTTCATCTTGATTTATATTTTCTTTTTTTGAATTATTTATTATCATTGCAATAATTCCTCCTATTATTATAATTCCAATTATTATTCCTATAATTATATACCTTTTTTTCATTATGTTCTCACCTCCAATAAATTTTAAAAAATTTATTTTGGCTGGGGCACTGTGATTCGAACACAGGAATGTCGGAGTCAGAGTCTTTATAAGTGTTTTATATATTTTGTTATTTATTATTATATAATACCTCTTAAAAAGGCTCTATCTCAAGCATTTTCCCCATACTAATTTATCTAACTTACTATTTAACAATATTTATAAAATAACATATTTTTTTATGTTTTTGTTAGATATTGGTTAGATGTTATTTATGAACTATTATAACAGATAATCTACTATTGATAAATAGATTTTGAAAATTTTTTATACAATTTTATTGTCAAATTAATATATCCTCACAATAAATTGCCTTAAAATCGATTGTGAGGGCTAATTAAATAGAATAAACATAGACTACTTGTAGTTTTTAAGCTACAGGTAGTTTTTTATGTTTAAAAGAGAATTGCCACAAACTCTTAAAAAGTGATAGGTGTAATGAGCCGATGCTATAAAATTCATTCGTATTTGTATAAGCAGTCTAATTATACAAAGTGCGTGAGTGAGATTTTAGAACACAGACTCACAATAATAAAAGAGTATTCGGTGGCAAAACTTGGTGTGGATTTATAATTGTAAAAAGTTTGGACAAGTATGAACAAAGATACTTTAGTAGTATCAGCAATTATAGTAGCAAAGCTACTTACTAGACTACCTATGAAACGAGGCGAACGACCGACGGTTTCTACTTATATAGGTGTAATAATTCTATTTGTAATAATGGGATTATTACACCTAATTCACTTTAGCTCTCTCCCTCTAGTTTCTGCTTAGTAGTTGCTAAAGTGAATACCAAAAAGCATAAGTGCTTTTTGGTTGTGAGTAAAAAAATTATTTTTTTGCTCACATTCATAAAAATTGCGACAAGCAAATTTTTATGAAAAACCTAAAATGCAATTAAGCAATTTTAGGTTTTGGGGTGTGGGGTTGCTTAACCCTGCCACACAGACAAACTTTGTTTGTCTAGTGTGTTAGACATTGAAACAATATCTCAAGCAAAAAAGGAGGTGCATGGAGATATGAGTTATGCTATTGTAAGAAATGAAAAATTAACAAGAGCAGAAGTAAATGGAAAAGGAACTCATAATGATAGAAAAGCAAAAAATCATACTAATAAAGATATTGATACTACAAAAACACACTTAAATTATTACATTAAGAAAAACGAACTAACATACACCAAAGAATTTGATAAATATTTAAAAGAAAATAATTTGAAAGGTCATCTTAGAAGTAATAGCATAATAATGTGTCAAATGATATTTACATCAGACCAAATATTCTTTGATAAAATAGGAGAAAAAGAAACCAAGAGATATTTTAATGAATTTTATAAATTTATTTGCAATTATAAAAATCTAGAAGAAAAAAATATAATATCAGCAGTAGTACATTTAGATGAAGGTGTACCACATATGCACTTAATGTTTGTTCCTGTTGTTCATACAAAAGACAAAGCTGGAAACGACATTGATAAAATTTGTGCAAGAGATTTCTGGAAAGGTCGAGACAGTTATAGAAAATTACAGGATGCCTATTTTAATCATGTAAAATCAAATGGTTTTGATTTAGAAAGAGGTATGTTTGTTGAAGATACTGACAGAAAACATTATACAGTTGAAGAATATAAGAAAATTACAAATTATGAAAATACTAAGAAAATTTTAAAAGAAATTAAACTAGAAATACCAGAAGTTCCAGATATAAATGAAATTAGTAAATTTTCAATAAAAAGAGATGAGAAGATACTAAAAGAAATCATAAAACCTAAAGATGATTTAATTAAAGAATTATATAAGGATAATTTATCCTTGCATAAAGAAATATCAAGACAGTCAAAAGTTGTTGATGAGGCTGTAAAATATCAAAAAGAAAGAGAAAAAATACTTGCTGATAATGAAGAATTACACAATACTGTTAAAAATTTAGAACATAAATACAAAATAAAAAGCAATAATCTTGATTTTGACTTTAATAACAGAAAAAAAGAATTAGAGGAAGAATTTGAGAAAAAATCCTATAATTTAGAATATGAATATAAAGGCAAATATCGTAAATTAGAAAAAGAAAATAATCGTTTACAAAAAATTATTGATAAGTTTTATGAAACGGTAGATAAATTTATAGTTTGGATTTGCCATAAATTTGGAATTGGAGAGTCAAAAGAATTGATTAAAAACTTTCAAGAAAAAACTCATACTTTTATTGATCCTGTAAAACAATTGGAACATGAAGATAGAGAAAAAGAATGGGATTTGGAGAGATAATCGTGAAAGAGGAGCTTTTAACTCCTCTCAATCTATTATATTTTAGATAATCTCTCATCCAATTTTTCAAATACTGTTTTTTGTGTTGTAGCTGACGCAAGTTCTACTGGTTTAAATAGTAAATTTGCTCTTTCTTCTTTTGAAACCATATCTCTTATTTTATTAATTTCATTTATACCATATTTTGCAATTTCTTTACATCTGTTTAAAGTTTTAGTTTCATTCTCTGTAAATAATACATAATATAGTATAGACTTAAATAATATTTCGGCTGTTTCTTCGTAATATGAGTCATCATCAGTTCCTTCAATTATAATTGCATTAGTTACAAAATCAATATCTTTTTCATCTTTAATATAATCTAATATATTAACTCCTTCATTTATTGTTTGTAATAACTCTGCTTTAGTAGAAATATTTTTACCATTAACATTCATACACTTAAATACCTCTTTTCTTTATTATATAATTAAAATTTTAATAACTTAATAAATAAATTTGTCTGAGTCTGAATATAATAACTTATCTAATATATCTTCGTTTTTTTCTAAACAAATTTTGATTGCTTCTATTGTTTGTTCCTTAGTTCCATTTGGTTCTGAAATATAGGCATTTCTTCCAAATCTTTCTTTAAATAAAGTTAGATACTTTATAAATTCATTATCAACATCTGATAATTTGATATCTTTAATATTATTTATATACTTTTCAATATTTTCTTCCATCTCTAACCTCTTTCGCTATTATCATTATTTTGCTCTTTTGGTTCCATTTTTCTTCTCATTTGTGCTATTTTTTCTGGATCAGACATTCTTTGGATTGGTGGAAGATTCCTATATGCACCAAAATTGGTTAATTGCTTTATAAAGTTTTCCCTTGTTTTACTTGATGATACTGCATTTGTTTGCCTTGCTATTTCTTTAGGTGCAGGTAATATATCTAATTGTTTATGAACAAATTTGTCAATAAATGATAAATTCATAAATAGATTATTTTTTTGTAAAAATTGTGCTACTCTTTGCTTTAATGTCAATTTGCTTTCATTTGGTTGTACCTCAATACTTTCTTTAACTTGCTCTTGTTTTTCTTCTCTTGCAGGTCTTATAATTTCTCCAAATTCATTTATAGAATAACCTTCTGGCATTCTTACATCTTCTTGTTGTGGTATAGTATCTTCATTTCTTCCAAATTGTCTACCTGTCATTTTTTCAATCATTTCTAATTTTTCAGTAAGATTAGGAATATTATTAAATCCTCCATTTCTAGTAACAGCTTCTTTGTGTTTATCTAAATATCTAACATTTGCAAATTCTTGTATTAGCCCTTGTGCATTTTTAAATACTAAATCAAATTTTTCTTTGCTTATATTTGGGTCATATAATTGTTCAAATGCTTGATTTAAATCTCTCCAAGCTCCATCTCCAAGATATTTATCAAATTCATTTTCAATAATACTAGAATCATTAAGTATTCCATAAAAAAATGTATTAGCAGGTACTTGACTTCCATCTTCTCTTGTTATAATAGCATCAATTTTTTGTTCTGCTAACTGTTCAAATGATATTTCTTTATCAAAATCGTTTCTCATTGAAACTGCAAGTAATTTGACTAAATCATCACACTTTTTATATGAATTAAATTCTGACAAATCTACTTTACCTGTTATAATGTCATCAGCTTTTACATTTTCTCTTATTGCTAATTGAGCAAGTAAATTTATTGCATTTTCTTGTATTTGTTCTCCATAAAATTTGCCTGTTTCTTCATTTCGTCTTATTAGTCCAGCAACTTGTCTTGAGTTTGATTTTTCATCATATTTTTGATGACTAGCATTTGAAGGATTTAGCATTAAGTGTCCCATTTCATGAGCTAACCTAAAATCAGCATTATGTCCTTGTATATCTGGATATCTATAAGCTAAATCATAAGTAAATTTATTATTTTCAATATTTCTTTGTCTTACTTCACCTTTTGTTGTTGCATTTTCTGGATCATCATATATCAAAGATGTTTCATCATTAAAATATATATTTAAATTTTCTTCTGATGTATTTTCCATAAAATTTTGCATTGCTATCCCATCTTTACTTAATAAGTTAGCCATTTTTTCTCTTATTTTATCGACTCTTTGCAATTCTTGACTTATAACCTGTCTAGCTTGTCCTGAGTCTTTAGCATGAATAACATATTGCCCATTTCCAACTGTAAATTTTCCCATTTTTTCCTCTTTCCATAGTGTTATTTTAATATAAGGAATAAAATAGCACTAATAACTAATTGTACGAGTATAATTATTCTAGTAACTTTATATATTTTTTCAATCTTGTTTCTTCTCTTTTCAGCATCCCAGTATTTTCCAAAATGTACTTCTGAATGTTCTATATAATCATCAACATCATCTGTATAATTTCCTCTGCCTGTAGAATAATTGTATCCTGCATATTTTGTATCTGGTAACAAAGGTCTATATACTGATAAAATATACCAATATGAGAATACATTTCCTAATAAAATTGCGATAAACCACTGTCCAAATACTAAAATATTTTTGTTATTTAGGTATTCGGTAATAAAAGGAGATAGCTTACTCATATTTAATTTTATTATGACATATAAAATGTAAGATAAAATGATTCCTACAGATATTGTAAAACATTGTGTTCTTATTTTTCTATGTTTCATAGTTTTATTATATCTGTCTTCATTATCTTCTAAAATATTCATGACTTCTGAATATAAATTATGTGCTTCATTTTCTTGGTTGGTAGTATCTACATCTATAGTAACATCAAATTCTCTAAAATATAATGAAACATTAATTTTATTATATATATCATTAATAGTATTATTTTGACTTTTGGTATAAAAACTAACATATAAATCTATAGATATGCTTTTTATTGTACTTGGCTGATTTAAGTTTCCGACAAACCAGTTATAATCACTTTCTTTTATATTTTTTCCATCTATATTTATAATTTGATCTTTTATTTTAATATTTGTTTCAATTCGTTGATAACCACATCCAACGCACCTTGTTGGTCTTGGAATACGGTTTCGCAATCCTTGCATGCCTGCTCATAAAACTCACTATCAGACAACAAAATTTCAACATAATCTGAAAACTCTTTCGGACGGCTTCAAGGGTAATATTGAAATCGTAGGTGCGTCAAATGTCAACGAAGCTTTCAATGCCGCGATATGAAGAGCGTTTCATCGCTCGACCGAATCTGCCGGATGGCAGGGTGCTGAGCGTTGCCCTCGGCAGGGGAGCAGGGGAGGCGGCGGAAAAGCTGCGCTCCCTCGGTATAAATACATGGATGATATCGCCTGATACACGGCTTCCCGAGCCTATTAACGCCCATGCAGATATTCAGCTGCTGCACCTCGGCGGAAATAACATTTTCTGCCATAAGGGATTTTTTGCCACAGGGGAGTGGCGGTTAAAATTTAATCTGGTCGAGATTGAGGGAGTAATTGGCAATTGCTATCCGTCGGATGTTCGCTTAAATTGCACATTAATCGGAGATAAGCTGATATGCAACCCCAAGACCGTTGCGCCCGAAGTGCTCAAATTCGCAGATGAAAATTCTATAAAGGTCATATCGGTCAATCAAGGATATGCACGGTGCTCGGTTTGCGTAGTTAGCCCGAATGCGCTCATGACCGACGACAACTCCGTGGTTGCAGCCGCTCAGAATTTTTTTGATGATACTTTGTTCATTTCCAAAGGCTCCATTCGATTGAGCGGATACGGTTACGGCTTTATCGGCGGTTGCTGCGGCAAAATTGATAAAGATACCATAGCGTTCAACGGGATGATCGAGAGCCACGTTGACCATAACAGGATTTATGATTTTATGCAGCGTAATAATATGAATATAATCGAGCTGACTAAAGAGCCGCTGACCGATATCGGCGGTATAATACCGCTTACCGAGTCAGCAGCCCGTAATACATTATAATATATAAGGAAATAGGTACAATCCAAAAGCCTTGAGTCGATTTCAATATTTTGCTGTGGCCGAAGCTCTTATCCACCGCATAAAGTGAAAGCATAAAAATTCCCTCCTCAGTCTGCGTCGGCGTAAAACTCGCTCGCGGTTCGTCTGTCGTTATGGTCGTTCAGATACTTCGACATTCTCTTGAGTGCCTCTTCTTCGCCGACACGGTTTATATACTGTATGAAATCATATGTGCTGTAGCCTTCCTCGCTGCCGATTTCGCGCATAAATTTTCTTGCGCTCTCATTGCCTTTGGTGTAGCTCATATAATTTTGATACAAGTCAAACTTCCAAGGCTCAATGCTCTGATTTTTATAGTCTTCATCTATTTGCAGTATTTCCTTGGAAACAAGATAATTGTCAAATTGGCAGTAACCGGTATACCCTCCGCTGCTTTCGATACTCGGGATAATTATTACTGTTTTTATGTTGTCGGGAAGCGTCTCGGTCGAGCGGTAATTGTCGAAGAACTTTGCGCGCTGCTTTTCCTGACCGCAATAGAAATGAAGATAGGGATAGACCATCTTCACGCCGTCCTTTTCGTAGCAATCGTAGAGACCGGAAACGAGCGTCACACCTGTCGTGCTGCCCTCGAACTCGTTCTTTCCCGTCTGCTCAAGTCCGCTGTATACCGTCTGGCTGCTGTTCACCTTAACCTTGAAGTGGGTCGGCTCGTCGAGCATGAAGCGATATATTTCCCGCTGCCCCATGTTATATACGGGCAGCGAGCCGCTGTGCGGATAATACGGGAAATATCCCGGCAGGAACAAGCCCTGAAGATTGGAATAATATTGCGTTGAAAAGCCGCTGTATTTGAGCACTATCCTGTCAAGGCTCTTTTTCTCCGGATTGAAGACGGTGAAATGATCTCCGTCCTGTTTGAAGCGGAGCTTGTTTCCGTCACCGTCCCGAACGGAGCTTATTTTATATCCGTGATAGAGTGTGAAATCGTACTTTTCAAGATTCGGCTTGTCAACGGTTATCGCCGCCCTGACGCGCAGATTATTGCCGACATTTATTTCCAGGTCGTAATCGGTCACATCAAACTTTTTTTCAAAACGCGCCCACTCTTTGTTCGTGCCGTCCGCATCATAATCGTCGGAATAAAAGCCGTATGCCTTGTAGTAGTATTGCCGATCCCCATATTCCATGGAATATTTCGGGTCATCGCTCCCCACGATGACTCTCGAAGTCGGGAGCTGCGACACAACGAGAAAAACGAGCGCGAGCGACGCAAAAACGGCGGGAGCCGCCCGGAAGCGTCTGTTTCTCTCCCCGGTTTTCAGACTTATCACAAAAAGGGAGAGCAGCAGCCAGAAAAGCGCCGTCAACCAGCGATATGGCAAAACAGACTGGCCGAACGCATAAACCGGTCGATAGTTGAGCGCCGGCGGAAATATATCAAACAGCCGCAAAAGCGGAAAGATATTTATGCTGACATTGCGGCTGAAATTATAGAACATCTCGCCGAGATAATTTGAAAGCGGCGAGCCGAGCAGCACAAAAAGCACGAGCCCGAGGCATCCGTTTATTCTGCGGAAAAGCAGCGACGCCGACATGCCCATGGCCGCGGCGCAGCAGGGAACAAAAAAATGGCTCAGCAGCATATTCAGAACGGTCTGGATGATAAACTTGCCGTGCCAACAGTTAAAGTTTCTGTATTTTACAAAGAGGAGTAGACTCCATATATTAAAAAAGGCAAAAAATATCAGGATGATGACGACAAAAATCACACCCTGCGCCAGAAATATCTTTCTTTTTGCGTGAGCTACCGTGTTCATGCACTCGTCGAGCTTATATCGGCGGAGCTTGTAGCTCATCTCAAAGGCCAAAAACGAGAAGACGGCGAACGAAGCGAGAGAAAACTTCAGCGGTATATCGAGCGCGCCGAGAGCCGCATCGTCATAGATGGGGCTTATCGCCCTTGTCATCTGCCATGCCGCTGCGCCGACTATCGAGGCAAAAAACAGCGACAGAACAACGATCATCTCTTTCGAACGAAAGAATATCGCTCTGACCTGAGAAAGCAGTTTCTTATCAGGCAAGGTTATACCTCCTATTCAAAATTTTTATATATGCCGAATGTGTCAGCCGTGCTCAGTGCCCGAGCCGCATACGGCATACAGCTCATATAAAAATGAGCATTGATAAAAATCGAAACGATTTTTTATGCTTTTTGCATTACAAATCTCCTTTTCTAAACATTGTAGTTTTTGTGCTTCGCCAACTAAAAAGAGCTTCTGAATCTACACCTCCTGTCTTAAAAAATCACTACCCATTCTCCTATAAATTACTCCTATGTATTTATAATATCACAAAACGTCCGTTAAAGCAACGAAAAATTCAAAATTTAGTATTTAACAGAGAATTTTGTCGGGGATAAAACATGCCGCCCGCATTTTCACGCAGGCGGCATTGTTTTATATCAATTTTTATTTTATCACAGCCACCGTGTTCGGGCGCATTGTCAGAGTGAATCCGCCGTTGTCCGCGGCTATCGTCTCAAACGGCTCCATGTCGTGCTCCTCATCAAGCATATAAATGGTATATAGCCTGTCTTCGCCCGTTTCGACCTTGAATGTGCGCGGCAGAGGCGCGGCGTCGTCTGTATAATATGCGACGAGCAGCATCTGAGTCTCCCCGTCCGCCGCCGCAGCCGAATAGATATCCGGCACATCGCAGCTCAGGGCGCATTCATCTTGAAGCGAGAGCAGCTCGCCCCATGCCTTAACGGAGTAATAGCCCTTTAATCTATCCAGCGTGCCGCGCTTGAACAGCCCGTTCATGCTCGAATTTACCCGCGCGTCATAGTACATGAGCATATCGGTTTTTTCACGCTGGCAGGCGCTCATAACGACGGCGATAAACGCGGCGCCCTTCAGCGAAGCCTCGGTTTCAAGGCTGCGCCTCCAGTCGTCGCCGCTCCAGCCGCAGACATAGTTCCACTCGTTCAATATGCTCTCGGTGTCCGTGTAGCCGTGGCGGTCGAGCATGGCGCGGTGTCGGCGCGCATCGGACGTGAAATCGCTTACCTTCGACCCGTAGCAGTGCCACGAATAGAAGTCCATCGGCACATTTTCTTCTCTCATCTTTTCAAAGAATGCGTCGAGCCATTTTTCATTGTATCCGCAGACCGCGGGTCCGCCGATTTTGAGCGACGGGAACCGCTCTTTCAGATACTTCGCCGCCGTTGCAAAAAAGTCATAGAACTCCTCGGGCGTTCCCGTCCAGCACTTGTCGTTGAAGTCTGGCTCGTTCCATATCTCCCAATATTCAATGCCCATATGATAGCCGTCCGCCCAGCCCTCGTTCATATGCATTATGATGTGCTCGCAGACGACCGCCCATTTTTGATAGTCCTTTGGCGGCATAATGCCGTAGTGCTTCGGCCAGTGCTCGATCTTACTGCCGAGGCGGTAAAACACCTTTGCGCCCGCGCGCATAATCGTGCCGAGATAAATATCCGTCAGCGTGAAGTCATAGGATTCGGGCGAATACGGGTCGGCATCGAAATCGGTGAATATATTATGTATATCGACCGTGTGCTCTCCGCCGTAGTCATAGCATATGGACGAATCGTGCGTTCTGGCAAACGGGATGTTCGCCTCTCTGAAGTCCGGCAGATTCGTGAGATTCTGGTCGCCGTTGTCCGTATACACGGGGCCGTTGTTGACGGCGTTCATCGGCTTTATCCTGCCGACAGTGTTTTTGAAATCAACCTTAAGTTTCATATATACCTCCATCAAATATCAAACGAGAACTGCCAATCCTCGCCGTAGATAACTTTTACTTTTATCGGCTTGTCGCTCTCGACGGTTATCTCAGGTCTCTCATTTTCGGACTTTCTCTCTTCGCACATGAGCGTGACGAACGAATCCCTGCCGACGGGCAGCTTCTTTATGCCGTGCTTTTCGAGCTTGCTCAAGCGCCAGACTATCTCCGACTTTTCGGCGGAGACTCTGATTCCGAGGATGTACTCTATCAAAACGGTTATAGGGAATATGCCCGTCCAGCCGACAAAATCCTCGCGCGCGGGGTCGCCGCGGTCGGCAGTCTCGGGCGCATAGTTTTCCCAGAAAGTGCCCGTCTTTTTATAGACCTCGATGCAGTTTTTATAGCAGCACTCGGCTATCTCTTTTGCAAGCTTCTCTTTTCCGTTTGCAGAGAGCCCGCAGAGTATCATATAATCGGTCGGCGCCCAGACTCCGCCGTTCCAGTAGCCGCCGTTATCTTTGTAGTCCGGGTGATCCGCGGAGAGCGCGGGGACGCGGTTCGGGCGGTTGAATTCATTTTTATCCTCGAGGTGACGGCAGAGCGCGTCCACCCTGTCGGGCGGGGCAATCTTCGAGATAAGCGCCCAGAACGCAGCGACGGTCTTGACGGCAAGAAAGCTTCCGTCCGCCTTGAGGTCATAATAGAACCCGTCTTTTTCGCTCCACATCTTCTCATTGACGAACCTGACGAGATTATCGTATTCGTCCCTGAGCGCGTCAACGTCGTCGGTGATACCGAGCTCCTCCGCCATCATTATAAGATATTCGCAGCTCATCGCCGCCTGAAGTGTCGCGTCTATCCATGACATATAGCTGTGGTGGAAAGTCTCAAGCTGCCAGTCCTCCGAGTCGGGAATGAGCTCAAGATCACAGCGCGGCAGATTGTCCATGCCGCAGCCCCAACCGCTCGACCAATAGCTCCCGTCCTTCCAGCGATGATAATTCTTGAGCCAATGGTGGAACGAGAGCAGCGGATAATAAACTTTTTTGAGCCTCTCCTTATCGCCGTAGTTCTTATAATACTGCCACTCGCACCACGCCATTATCTCGGGTCCCGTGCTCGTCGGGTCGTGGCGATAGAATCGGTCAACGCCGTCTAATTCGTTTATCTCGCGGCAGATGAAGCCGTCCTTGTGCTGCTTGCAGTAGAAATTGTCGAGCGTTTTCTGGAAGCAGTGGACGCTGTCGCCGTATTTCCCGAACATGAGCATAAAGCAGGAATCCCACATAAAAATGTGACCGTTAAAAGCGGCGTCGATATAGGGCGAGACAAAGCCGCTCTCTTTCGTCGGCTTTCCGAGGTTGCGGAAGGCTATCTCCCACGCCTTGTAATATGCGGCAATTTCATCGTCGTGTCCCGCCCACACGGGCTCGGGGAGCTTTCCCTTCTCCTTTTCAAAATCCGGCAGCGCCGACATATCGGGCTGCATGGAAACAAACTCATTGAGCTTCGCATACCTGTCCTCGACATATCGGGTGATGGGTTCTTTCATGTTTGCGCTCCTTTCGGGTATTTTCAATCGAGCTGATTATATCACACTTTTTGTTTTTAGTGAATAGTTTTTGCGGCAACACCGCGGCGGCGAAATATATTTTCGCTTTCAAAAATTAACTTTTTGTGAATATTCAAAAAAGTATGTCAAAAAGCATTGACTCCGATATATAAATATGCTACTTTGTAATTGCAGATGGGTTTTCTGAGACAGAATATCATATAATTTCGGAGAAATGCTATGATGCTGTTCGGTTCAAAAAATTATAGATTTTTATCAGGTCTGAGGCGGGTGCGCATTCGGGCAGTTTAATAAGGCGCATAGGTCGGCATCGCAGCCGGCTTGTGCGCGTTTTGTCTTCTCAATAAACTAAAAAGCAAGGTGACAAAGATGAAATCAACCGCTAAAAGAGAAGTTCTGACCGGCGTAATTACATTTCTTGTTTACGGCATTCTGGGCTTTGCGGCTTCTGTTCTTACCTCGCTCCCCGAAGCCGGACTGGATAGCCTCGCGGCGAGCCACGCCGTATTCATCATCGGAAGCATCGCAAGCTCCGCCGTTCTTGTCGGCGGAATAGCGTTCGGAATAGTATTCGGCAGGAAAAGATCGAACGGATATCTCAGAGGGCTCGTCGCCTCCATCGTCTTCTTCCTCGGCGCGGGGTTCGGCTTTTTCTATACCCTGTCGTCAATCGGAGTGATAGATATCCATGACACAAGGTTTCAGAGCTTATATGAGCCCTCCATTACTATAATAATAGCTTACGCCGCCGTGCCGTACATCTCCTATGCCGCCGCGCGCATAAAAGCAAGCAAGAGAAATAAAATTAAAACTGCATAAATCATCAAACGCCGCCTGTTTCTCCGCAGGCGGCGTTACTTATTCAATGTTTTCTATATACCTGCACTTCGGGAAATTTTCGCAGCCCAAAAAGCTTTTTCCGCTGCGCTCTCCCCTTTTGGCGGTTCTCAATATCAGCTTGCCACCGCACTGCGGACAAATAGTGTTTCGCTGCGCAGACTCGGGAGATTCGGCATCGGTCTCACAGACTGCCGCGGCAGCTGCACTTTCTGCGGCAGGTACGGGAATTTTAGCGCCGTTTTTCATCTCTTCTATCCGTTCTATATGCTCGGCTTTCTTCTCGTCTGAAACCTGAGTCAGCGGATAAAGGCGGTTAAAAATATCGTCTATCTGCTCCGCCGTGAGAACAGCTTCTGCCTTTTTCGCTCTCGCCGCAACATCGGCGGCGGCATCCTTTCTGTGCATAACAAACTGGTCGCGCGAAGTCAGTTTTATATCCATAAAGCGGCATCTGTCGCTGAAGACTATATAGGACACAACCGGCTTCTCACCGTAATCGGCAAGAAATGTTTTCAGCCACTTTATGTGGTTGTTGTTTTGAAACACGGGGTTATAGAACTTGTGTTTCTCGGCTCTGCCGCCCGCATTCAGGCTCTGAGTCCAGTATTTTCCGTCCGCGCTGCCGAAAATCCGGCCGCTGTAATTCTTGGATTCAAAAACATATATCCCCGTCTCATGCAGCATAATAACATCGATTTCGGTCGTCTTTTCGTCTGATTTCGGAACGTAGCAGTTGAACAGGAATTTTTTATATCCGCCGAGATTGCGCAGATGCATAAAAGTGTAGTACTCGCCGAGCCTGCCCTTGTCGCGCACAAGAGCTCTATATGGCAGAGCGGTCTGGGCATAATAAACGGTCGTTTCGTATTTTTTTCGTCTGAACGCTTCGACCGCTGTCCTGATAACAGCGGGCAGCGCAAAAATCAGCAGCAGTATCAAAATATCGTAAATTCGCACTCCGGCGATAAGCTCCGTCATTTCATCCCCTCCATATATTCACAATACCCACAGTGTCATTTTATCACATTGCAAATATATGTCAAGGATAGGAAAAATAAAAAGCGCCTCGATGATATTTCATCAAGGCGTTTTCTGGTGGACGCTAACGGACTCGAACCGCTGACCCTTCGCACGTCAAGCGAATGCTCTACCAGCTGAGCTAAGCGTCCATTTGAGCTGAATTTTTCGGTCTTTCCCGTTCAGCAGAGCCTATTATATATGAACGCCGCGCGAATGTCAAGCATAATTTTAAAAAAATTGATTTTTTTATAAGCCGCCGCAAAAATGCTCTTTTCAGCCTGCGGGCGGCTTCATTTTAATTTATTTGAAAACGATATCGAGCACCAGCATCGATATCACCCCGGGCACGCCGAGCAGCGCGCCCGCGCCGAGCGACCAGCGGTTGACGGAGAGCTGTATCCCCGTCGCGAGCCCCGCGATATTGACGGCGAACAGCGCCGCCGCGCCGCCTATCGCGTTGAGTATCAGCGCCGAAAAGCCGCGCCTGTTCATCACGGCAAACACCGTTATCGCGAGCGCGGCGGCAGCGAGAAATATTATAAGAACCGTTTTCATTCCCGTTGACAAGGCTATCCCCTCATTCCAGTTTGTAGCAGACGGCGATGTCGCTGCTTTCAAGTCCCTCCTGCTTTGCGAGCTTCAGGAGTCTGTGGTAGCGGCGCTTGAGCGATTCGAGCTCATATATCGCGGCCTCGACCGAGTCGTCGTCCTCGCCGTATTCAAACCGCAGATATGCCGCGTCCATCTCCTTTTTGAGCGCTCTTATGTCCACGAGCAGCTGTTCCTCCTTTGTCGGAGCTTCGTCCGCCTTTTTGAGCTTTCCTCCGAGCAGATATTTGAAAGCAGTAACCATTTTTTCGTCCTCCCGGTATTATTTGTATAGCAATTATGGGACAAATATGATAAAATAATTCAGCCGGACGATATTTTTTCGCCCGAACGTCAAAAATATATAGGATGTTTATATAAAGGAGAATGTGTTTTGAAGCTTTATCCCATGGTATTGACGCCCTTCGTCTCGGAAACTGTCTGGGGCGGGCGCAGGCTCATTGATGAATATTCCGTTGTCACAGACAAGCGAAACGCCGCCGAGGCGTGGGTCATGTCCGCGCACAAAAACGGCAGTTCAACAGTCGCAAACGGCGAATTTGCGGGGAGGACTCTTCGCGAAGTCTATCTCGAACACCCCGAGCTCGGCGGCAAAAACTGCGCCGGATTCTCTGATTTCCCGGTGCTGATAAAATTCATCGACGCCGCGGCGGATCTCTCGGTTCAGGTTCACCCCGACGACGCCTACTGCCTGAAAAAGGGCAGCGGCGCTGGAAAGACCGAGTCGTGGTATATCCTCGACTGCGAGCCGGGCGCCTATCTTCTGCTCGGCTTTGAAAAGGACATAACCCGCGAGCAGTTCAGGCAGTCGATAACCGACGGCACGCTGACCGACTATGTCAAGAAAGTCCCGGTCAAAAAGGGAGATTTCTTCTTTATTGAGTCCGGCACGCTCCATGCGATATGCAAGGGCATCCTGCTCGCCGAGGTTCAGCAGAACTCGGACACGACATACAGAATATATGACTACGGCCGCCTGGGCTTCGACGGCAAGCCGCGCGAGCTCCATGTTGAAGATGCGGTGAATGTCACGCACACCGGCGTATACAAAAATCCCTGCACGCCGAAAAAAGACGGCAACGTCACGAATCTTGTCGCCTGCCCGTTCTTTACGGAGCGCGTTCTCGATGTTAACGGTTCTTTTGACGGCTCTGCGGACGAAAAATCTTTTGTGTCACTTCTTATTCTTGACGGCTCGGGTTCACTCGAATGCGCGGGCGAGACTCTTGAATTTTCAAAGGGCGGCAGCATTTTCATTCCCGCAAACTGCGGCGACTACAAAATAAACGGAGAAGCAAAGATCCTTGAAACAAGGGTTTGATATTACAAATGGCAGTTTTAAGCGTACAGAATCTTGATATGGAGTTCGGCGAGCGCACGCTGTTTTCGGGCGTGAGCTTTGAAGTCGGAGAGCGCGATAAGATAGGCTTCATCGGCTCGAACGCAACGGGCAAAACGACCCTCTTCAAGCTCATCACCGGCGAGCTTGAACCGACCCTGGGCGGGGTATATCCCGGCAAAAATATAAAGATAGGCTATCTCGAGCAGCACGCCTGCGCGGGGAGCCAAAAGACGGTCTATGACGAGATGGAGAGCGTGTTCGAACCTCTTATGAAAAAAGAGAAGCGGCTCGAAGAGCTCGCGGATCTCATCGAAGCGGGACATGGCGACATTAACGCGCTCATCGCCGAGCAGAACAGACTGCACACCGAGTTTGAGGACGAGGGCGGGCTGACCTACAAAAGCCGCACCCGCTCGGCACTCACAGGTCTCGGATTCTCGGAGAGCGACTTCTCTCTCCCCTGCTCCCTGCTCTCGGGCGGTCAGCGGTCAAAGCTCGCGCTGGGCAAGCTGCTTTTGAGCGCGCCCGATCTGCTTCTGCTCGACGAGCCGACGAACCATATAGACCTGACAAGCCTCGAATGGCTCGAAAGCTTCATCAACGACTACCGCGGCAGCGCGGTAATTATAAGCCATGACCGCTATTTTCTCGACAAAGTGACGACAAAAACGATGCTGCTCGAAAACGGCAGGATCGAGATGTTCAACGGCGGCTATTCCCGCTTTCTCGAGCAAAAAACCGAGCGCGACGAGATCGAACGCCGCCACTACGAGCGGCAGATGGATGAGGTTCATCGCCTCGAGGGCATAATCGAACAGCAGCGCCGCTGGCGACATTTCATAACCGCGGACAGCAAGCAGAAGATGCTCGACAAGAAATTGGCGGAAATCGATGCGCCCGACCGTTCGGCGAAAATTCTCGGCTTTTCGTTCGGTGAAGTCGAGCCGACAGGCAACGAAGTTCTGAATGTCAGGGGTCTGTCAAAATCATTCGGCAGCAAGCATCTTTTCAGCGGCGTCGAGTTCCAGATACGCCGATCCGACCGCGCGTTTTTGCTCGGTCCGAACGGATGCGGAAAGACGACCCTTTTAAAAATACTTATCGGCAAGGAGAAAGCCGACTCCGGCTCCTATCTCTTCGGCGCAGGCGTTCAGGTCGGCTATTTCGACCAGACGCTCTCCTCGCTCAATAACAATAATACAGTCCTTGATGAAATCTGGAATCTGCACCGAGATTTCACCGAGGCGCGTGTGCGCACTCTGCTCGGGCAGTTCCTGTTCTGCGCGGACGATGTTTTCAAGAAGATAGAGACTCTGAGCGGCGGCGAAAAAGCGCGGCTTTCGCTCCTAAAGTTGATGCTCTCGGGCGCGAATGTCCTGCTGCTCGACGAGCCGACGAACCACCTTGATATTCCCTCGCGCGAGGCGCTCGAATCGGCTCTGCTCGATTTCGGCGGCACGATGCTCGTCGTGTCCCATGACAGATATTTTATAAATAAGTTATCCACCCGCGTGCTGTCGATAGGCATGAACGGCGCGGAGAGCTTCGAGGGCGGCTACGACGACTACGCGGCGAAAATTGCCGAGCAGAGCGTGGAGAAGCCGAAAGCGACAAAGACCATGGGCAAGGGCGGCGAGGACTACAAGCGCCGCAAGGAGCGCGAGAGCGAGCTGCGCCGCACGATAACCGCGATAAAGAAATGCGAAGAGCGGATAAACGAGCTCGACGGGCTGATAGCAAAAACGAACGAAGAGATGTCAACACCCGAAGCGGCGGCGGACTACGCGCGCGTCATGGATCTGACGGAAACGCTCGGCAAGCTCAACGACGAGCAGACCGAGCTCATGATGCAGTGGGAAGAGCTCGAAAACAGAAAAGCTCAACTTGATGGAGAGAAATAACATGAACTTCAGCGAACTTTTCGGGAATGCGCAATGGGTTACCTGCGACAGCGGCTGCACTTCGCCGGTTATAAAAGGCGGCTTCTTCATCGAAGAGCCGAAGGAAGCGGAGATAACCATCTGCGGGCTCGGCTTCTTCCGCCTGTGGATAAACGGGCGCGAGGTGTCCAAGGACAAATTCGTCCCCGTCAACAGTCAATACTGTAAGCGCGATCTGACGGCGTTTGAATATCCTATCTTAGACGAGCTGTCCTACCGCACATACGCCGTGAGATATGACATATCTAAATTTGTTATTGACGGCGAAAATGATATCCGCGTCATTCTCGGCTGCGGCTGGTTCGCCCAGCAGAAGCGCAGCGCCGAGGGGTTCGCGAAATACGGCGACATAAAACTCTGCTATAAAATCGACGCCGAGAATAAAAGCGGCAAAAAATATACTTTTGTTTCAGATGAGAACCTTGAATGGAAGCAGAGCCGCATTATTGAAAACAACATATATTTCGGCGAGGTTCACGACATGAGCCTTGCGGACAAGCTGACGGCGAACAGCGGCTTTCAAAATGTTATCAAAGCCCCGGCGCATGAGACTCAATTTTTCGTTCAGGACTGCCCGGCGGACAGAGTGGAGCGCGTGATAAAGCCCGTAAAGCTATTTGACCTCGGCGAAGTTTCAATATACGACATGGGCGAGAATATTTCGGGCTATCCGGTTGTCGCGGCAACGGTTGACGGCGCGAATATAACCGTCAGATGCAGCGAGGAAACAAACCCGGACGGCACGCTGAATTTTGACTCCTGCGACCGCGGGCAGATTCAAAAAGACGAATATCGCAACGCGAAAAAGGGCAAAGAGTGCATGCCGTGGTTTACCTGGCACGGCTTTCGGTATTTCGAGCTGACGAACAACGCCGAGCCCGTGCGCTGCGAAGTAGTTCACTCAAACTGCGCCGTGACCTCGTCGTTCGAGTCGGACAGCGAGATGCTCAACTGGCTCTACGACGCATATATCAGAACGCAGCTGAGCAACATGCATTCGGGCGTGCCCTCGGACTGCCCGCATATAGAGCGCCTCGGCTACACAGGCGACGGTCAGCTCTGCTGCGAAGCGGCGATGATGCTTTTGGATTCGCAGAAATTCTATAAAAAGTGGCTCGAAGATATCTCCGACTGCCAGAGCATCGGAAACGGTCACGTCCAGCACACCGCGCCTTTCATGGGCGGCGGCGGAGGCCCCGCAGGCTGGGGCGGCGCGATAGCGGTCGTGCCGTATGAGATGTATAAAATATACGGCGACAAAGAGACTTTCCGCCGTTATCTGCCGAAGATTCTTCGGTATTTTGATTATCTCGACTCGCGAAGCTCCGGCGGTCTCGTCTGCCGCGAGGAAGAGGGCGGCTGGTGCCTCGGCGACTGGTGTCCGCCCGAGCCTATAACAATATGCGAGCCGTTCGTCAACACCGCGCTCTATGTAAAGCAAATGATGATGACAAAAGAAGTATCGGAGGCTATCGGCGAAAGCGAAACTGCCGCCATGCTCGAAAAGCGCATAGAAGAAAAGAAACAGGCTATTCTCAGCGCATATTACAGCCCGCAGACCGGATCGTTTATCGGCGACGCGCAGGGTGCAAACAGCTTTGCTATCGATATCGGTCTCGGCGGCGAGCGCGCGTTCAATAATACAAAGAAGAAATACGACGACGCGGACTCTTTCGACACCGGCATTTTCGGCACGGATATCCTCACCCGCGTACTGTTTGAGCGCGGCTGCGCCGACACGGCTTTTCATCTGCTGACTTCAACGGGCAAAGGCTCGTTTTATAACATGAAAAAGCAGGGCGCGACGACCATCTGGGAGAACTGGGACGGCGAGCGCTCGCACAGCCATCCGATGTTCGGCGCGGTGACGCGATATCTGTTCTCGTTCATTCTCGGCATCACGCAGGAGAAAAACTCGGCGGGCTATGAAAAAATTGTCATTGCTCCGCAGATTCCCGACGGGCTCAACCGCGCGAGCGGTCACATAACGACGGTGCGCGGCGAAATAGCCGTCTCGTTTATCAGAACGGAGCGCGAGATGGACTTCTATGTAACCGTTCCGCAAAAGGCGTGGTTCACTTACGGCAGCGACTGCGAATATGAACTCTGGGAAGGCGAAAACCATATCCACATTGATTTTGAGGAGTAAAATATGGCTATAATCATCACAAATTACAGCGAAAAATATCGGGACGATGTCTGCAATATCTGTCTTGACACGGCAGGCAGAAACGCGCGCGAAGAAAAGTCGATGCGCTTTTTGCTCGCGACCTTCTGCGACTACTATATAGACCGCGAGGCGGAGCACTGCTTCATCGCCGTCGATGAAAACACGGACAGCGCGGTCGGCTATATCTTCTGCGCGCCGGACTATCAAAAATACAAGCGTATATTCAAAACCGAATATCTCCCGCGCGTCAAGGGCTGTAAAAAAGGAGATATAATTGAGTCGTGGGCGTCCGTAAACGGCCCCGCGCTATTCGCAAGAAGCTATCCCGCGCATATGCACATCAATATAAAACCCGGCTATCAGCACTGCGGCATCGGCACCCGCCTGTTCGCGGCTCTGACCGAGCATCTCAGAGAGATCGGCTGCAAGGGCGTTATGCTGGTGGTCGATTCATATAACACCAACGCAATAAATTTCTATAAAAAGAACAAATTTGATATCATATTCCCTCTTCGCGTCTGCACGGTCATGGCGCGCAGGGTCTGAGAAAGCAGGGAAAAAATATGAAATTAGCCGTCATCGGCACGGGCTGGATAGTCAAGAGCTTTATCGACGGGTTGAAGTTCGCGCCCGATTTTGAACTCTTCGCCGTATATTCGCGTTCGCGCGAGCGCGGAGAAAAATTCGCAAAAGAGAATGGGATAAGTACAGTATACACCTCGCTTGACGAGCTCGCCGCCTCCCCTGCCGAGTGCGTCTATATCGCGAGCCCAAATGCCCTGCATTATACTCAGAGCAAAAAAATGCTCGAAAGCGGAAAGCATGTCATCTGCGAAAAGCCGATAACAGTGACGCCCGATGAATTCCCGGAGCTCTGCGAAATCGCGGACAGAAATAAGCTCATATATATCGAAGCTATAATGTATATGCACTCGCCCGTGCGGGCGGCGCTCAGAGAAGCTCTCGTGGACATCGGCAAAGTCTGGACTGCGCATTTTGAATTTTCGCAGTATTCGTCAAAATATCCAGCCTATCTTCGCGGCGAACTGCCGAATATTTTTAACCCCGCCATGGCTACGGGCAGTCTCATGGATCTCGGCATTTACTGCGTCTATCCTGCAATCGATCTGTTCGGCGAGCCGAAAACCGTCTCGGCAGTATCGGCATTTCTCGAAAGCGGAGCTGACGCGGCAACCGCCGTCTCGATGCTAAGTAAAAACACCGCGATAACAATAACAAGCTGCAAAACCGGGCAAGATCACGCAGGCTCGCAGATAATCGGCGAGCGCGGCAGCATAAAAATCGGCTCGATTTCAAAGCTCACGGATATCAAACTTGTGATGAACGACGGAACGAGCCGCATTATCTGCGGCGACACGCCGAAAGATGAACTCATGGGCAACGAGGCTCGCGCGTTTTATAAGCTGATAACAGAGCCGGAAAACAACAGAGAAAAATACAGAGAGCTGCGCGAAACGGCACTCTCTGTGAGCCGCACGATGCAGCGCATACGCGAGTCGGCGGGAATAAAATTTGACGGAGGGATATCATGAAATATGTAAAAACAGGCGATGTCCTCGCGGTAAGGCTTGACCCGGGCGAGGAAATAATCGCGTCGGTGCTGAAGATAGCAAAGGACGAAGATATCCGCTTTGCTGAGATATCAGCTATCGGAGCGGTAGGGCGCGCAGTGTTCGGGCTATACGACCTCGAAGAGCAGAAATACCACAGCCTGACATTTGTTCAGCCGCTCGAGCTCGTTTCATTAAACGGCAATCTCAGCCGCAAGGACGGCGAGCCTTATCTCCACCTCCACGCCGCGTTCGCGGACGAAAAAGGCGCCGTCATCGGCGGTCACCTGAATGAAGCGGTGATAAGCGCGACCTGCGAAATGTTCATCAAAATTTTCGACATTGACATGGGCAGGCGCATAAGCGAACAGACAGGACTCAATATTTTCGACATCTGAAAATCAAGCAGGGAAGCCGACATATGCCGCGCTTCCCTGTTTTTTCTTGTCGAACACCATAAAATATTGCACAAAATCAATAAAAATTCATAAAAAATCAAAATTTCTTTACAAAAACTATTGCAAAGTGAATCAAAATCACATATAATTATTCTCAATCAGCGTAGTAACTGAGGGTGAACAAATGCGGCAAGTAAGATTTGAGATCACCGACGGCATCTGCCGTCCGGCAGGATGCGAAACGGACGACATCGGATATGCGGCAATCTCCGATGCTCAGTGCGCCTCCGAAACAAGAAAAAGTTCAGCCGCCTCGGGCGGCCGTATTTCCTATGGCATAGTGATGACCGTCACGGAAAACGGACTCAATGAAACAACAAGCTTTCCCGACATCTCTTTCAGCAGGAAAAAGCTGAGGGACTTTGTCTCCATGCTCGAGCGCAACGATGTCTCCCCCATCCATGTGGAGGAGATGATAGACGATTTCTTCTACGCGGGATAAACGCACCGCCAAAGCATCCGAACCGAGCGAACCACGCCAAAAGGCAGCGTTCGCAGAACAATGACCGACCGCAGCAAAAAAATGCTGCGGTCGGTCATTCTTTATAGTTTGATGGATGGATAGGCAGCGAAACGGCTTTGCGAGTATAAATATCGCAATAAACAGCTGTAGCGATATCGTGCACATATACTTATTATTTTAAGCAGGGCGGGCTAACCCCTCAGTCTCGGCTTACGCCGAGCCAGCTCCCCTTACAGGGGCGCCTAAATAGATTCTGCGACAAGTCCCAATTCACGCAAAGTCTTTTCATCTTGAACGGAGGGCATTTATTAAAGTTCCGTATATCGCTCTACGCGCATGCGCAGGGCGTATTTTTCGCGCAGTGCCGCTATCTCTTCCATCATCTCGGACTTGTGGTGGGCGTCGAGCGCCTGCTGATCGCGCCATCTGTCTATCAAAAGCACGGACTCCGGGTCGTCAAGCGGAAAGAAATATTCGTATCTCTCGTTCCCCTCTTCGGCTCTTATTTTATTCACAAGCCCGCTCTCCGTCATTTCGCGTGCAAACTCTTTTGCGCTGCCGTTTTGCCGGTGTAGTAGATATTGACAGTGAAGCTCATTTCATTCTCCCCTATCAGTATTTTTCGACGCTCTCGACATCGAGCACAAACACAATAGCTCCGCCGACCGCGACCTCCGTGCCGAGATCGCCCTCGGCGAGTCCGCTGCCGAATGCGGCGGTAGAGGCGGCGGTGTGCATCCTGCGCTGAGAATACTCCTTGATTATCTCTTTTGCCTTTGCAACCTTGTCGTCGTCCGCGCCGATTAGGAATGTCGTGTTGCCGACCATGAGGAATCCGCCCGTGGTCGAGAGCTTCGTCACCGTGTAGCCCTCCTTGGTCAGCGCCGAGGAAACGACCGCGCTGTCATCATTATTAACAATAGCTATCAAAAGTTTCATTATATTCATTCTCCTCATTAAATTTTCGGGTCTATCATCTTGCGGCTCTTCTTGTCGAGCTTGCGGACATCGGGTATCTCGTACCTGTTGTCGTTCGCGTCTTTTATCAATATGCGCCCGTCATAGAGCGGCTTTACCGCCGTGAGATGATTTCTTATCTCAAAAGTGCATATTCCCCTGTCCGTCTCGACCGTCCACATCCAGATAAGGAATTTTTCGCGCATCTTTATGAATCGCTTTATCCGCGGGATCATATAGTATTCGTCGAGGCACTGCTCGACAGCCTCTTTCGACTCCGGCAGAAGATTGTCGATGTTTCTTATCACCGCTATCTCCTCGCCCTCGCTGTCGATCAGCGAAATGTATCTGCTGAGTCCGGTTATGGGGAACATTCTGTGCAGTTCGAGTCCCTCGAACTTCTCGCCTGAGTAAAACTCGGCATCGACGAAAATCCCGTCCCGGCGAGTGAATTTCACTTCCGGTCCGTCAATATATCTCGGCATTGCGCTCCCCCCTTATTCAAAATTCTCGGCGGCTTTTTTCTTCTGAAGCTGTTCGCCCATGGACTGGATCTCAATGAGCTTGTAGTACTTGCCCTTGAGCGCCATGAGTTCTTCGGGAGTGCCGCATTCGATTATCTCGCCGTGGTCGACGACAACTATCTTGTTCGCCTTGCGCAAAGTTGAAAGACGGTGGGCAATCATGAGCGTTGTGCGCCCGGATATCAGTCTCTCTATCGCGCCCTGAATAAGATTCTCGGTCTCGGAATCGACCGCCGCCGTTGCCTCGTCGAAGATGAGTATGCTCGGATTTTTGAGCACCGCGCGGGCTATAGATACGCGCTGCTTCTCGCCGCCGGAGAGTCCGACTCCGCGCTCGCCGAGCATGGTGTCGTATGCATCGGGCATGCGGCGGATGAAGCCGTCCGCGTTCGCGACCTCCGCCGCGTGGAGCACCTGCTCAACATGGACATCCGCGCTGCCATAGGCGATATTATTATATATCGTGTCTCTGAACATCAGCGGCTCCTGCTGGACGAAGCCGATCGAGTTTCTGTAATATCTCAGGTCGATGTCCCTGATGTTTATTCCGTCGACGAGTATCTCTCCGTCGTATTCGTCATAGTAGCGCATCAGCAGGTTTATCAGCGTCGATTTGCCGGAGCCCGTTGTTCCGACTATGCCGACTATGTCGCCCGGCTCTATAGTCAGATTTATGTTTGAGAGGACTTTTTTCGAGCGGTCGAACGCGAAGTTGACATTCTTGAATTCAATCTTGCCCTCCATGCGCTTGAGTTCTTTTCCCTGACCAAAATCGTGCTCGGGCTCGGCATCGAGGATGTCGAGTATCTTTTCGGCGGACGCCAATGTATTTTGATATGTGTCGCCGATATTCGCAAAGAAGTTGACCGGGTTATAGAACATGCTCGCGTATGAGATGAACGACACGAGCAGACCGAGCGAAACCTCGCTGCTGCCGGAGATGACGAGATTACCGCCCATGAACCATATGACAAGCGTTCCGCAGGTCACGAGGAATGTTATCACCGACGGGAACACCGCAGAGGGCACGGCGGCTTTTTTGTCCTCCTTGAACCATTCGTCGCAGTAGGCGTTGAAGCGTTTGACCGTCTTTCGCTCGTTCGTGAAAGCTTTTATCACTCGCACGCTCGGTATAGTGTCGGCGAGCATCGAAGAGATCGACGCGGAGCGCCGCCACATGCGCATATATTTGGGTCCGAGCACCTTGCCGAACCGCTTGCCGACAAACACGACTATCGGCACGGGAATGAGCGAAAAGAGCGCCAATCGCCAGCTCATCATGAACATTATGACTATCAGCCCCACGAGCGTAAACGCCTGAATGACCGCCTCCTGGGTTATCTTCATTATAAAATTCTGTATCACCGTCGCGTCGGAGTTGACGCGGTTTATGACGGAGCCTGTCGATATCCTGTCATAGAAGCTCATCGGCAGATACTGCGCCTTTTCATATATATCTTTCTTGAGATTTAAGACTATCCTGTCGCCGGATATTCTGAGCTTATACGCCCGAAAACCGTTTATCACATACTGAAGAACGTACACCCCAAGCAGAAGCAAAATGACCGCCATGAGCCGTTTTGACGATTTCTGCGGGATAACATCGTCGACCATTATCTTTGTGATATACGGCGGGACGAGCGAAAACGCCGTTGTGAGCACGGATAGAATCATGCACACTATCAGCGGCTTTGTTTCGGGCTTGACATAGCCCGAAAATTTTGTGATGAGCTTGCGCTTGCCGGAGCAGTTGAGGCACTCGGCATCGGGTGAAGGCAATTTGCGTCCGCACTTCGGGCAGAAAGAGCGCTGCTTGAGATAGACGGATTTCACGACCTCCGCGTCTTCGTCGGAATAGCCGTGTTCTTTCAACGAGTTCACGAACACCGCGCCTGCGTCCGCAACCTCGGCGGCGGCATAAGAAAAGCGCATGAGCGGCTTTCCCTTTCCGTTTGAAAATCTGACTCGAAACAGCGCGTTGCCGTAGAGCCGCTTGACATCCGCCGACTCCATTTCATTATAGGCGATGCTGCACACGCCGCCGTCAAAGCTTCTGTCAAAGGCAATAAGCCCGTTTTTTGTGAAAACGAGCATTGAATCCGCATATTTGCCTTTTAAATCAAGGTCACCCACGACGATAAATAAAACCTCTTCGCCGCGGGTCAATTCTTCGAACCGCTCCTCATATTGTCGCGGCACAGGTTTGTTGGTTATTTCTTTCATTGCTCCGCCCCCTTTTTCAAGGTCATTTTAGCAGAGCCGATGTCAAAAGTAAACACGGAATTTCAGCCTAACATGACAAAAAAATTTGTCGTTGTTTGTTTAAAATGACGAAAAATCCCCGTGATGTTATTTTTTCATAACCACATTTTCAAGATAGCTGTTAAAATTCTTATATTCATTCTCGCTTATCGCCTCCGGGCAGGTCATGACAACGAGCCTGCGACCCTTATATTCGCTGTGATACGGCGGGTGGATATGCTCGAACGGATTGGCTCTGTACCCGGCACGCTCATAAAAAGCCTTGCGGCGGACGGATACTTCGTCATTCGGCGGGTCGATTTCGAGAATGACCGTCTTTTTGCGCTCGCCGAGAAGTGAGAGCGCCTGCGCGCCGTAGCCGCGTCCGCGCATTTCGGGCAGCCGCTGTTCATATATAGGAAAGCTCCATCGCTTTTTCATATATTTTATCTTCTGAATTTGTCAGTCTTTTAAAAATCATATTATCATCCTCCGCGCTTTCGGTTATTATACATTTTTACACCCCGGCGGTCAAGGAATCGGGTGTTTAGAATTAAATTTTCATTGACTGATTATTGTAAATATGGTACAGTATTATTTGACTGAAAACGGATTTTCAATATGAAATTCACAAAAAACGGAGGGGTTACAAAAAATGCCGAATCTTATCAAAAAAATCACATCCACCCCGAAGGGCTGGTTTACAAAACCGAAGGAGAGACTGAGCTACTATCTCTACTTCTGCGGACAGAACGCGATATATAACCTTGTCGCCTCTTTCCTGACGACCTACCTCATGCTCTCTATCGGCGGACTTGTCAAAACCGCTGGAATCATGCTCGCGGTCAAGGTATGGGACGCGGTCAATGACGCCATATTCGGCGTGCTGTTCGATAAAGTAAAATTCAAGAGCGGCAAGAAGTTTGTCCCGTGGCTCAAGATATCGCTCGTCTTTATCCCGCTGACTACGGTCATGCTCTTCGCCATACCCAATAACTTCAGCGAAAACGCGAAGCTCATCTGGCTCGCTGTTTCATATATACTTTGGGATACTGCCTACACCCTCTGCGACGTGCCGATATTCGGTATCATCACCTCGATGAGCGAAAACGTTGACGAGAGGAACAGCATTATATCCTATAAGCAGATTTGGGCGGGCGTGGGCTCGGGCGTTGCGCTCATTCTCGGCACCGTCCTCGTCGGCGAGCAGGTCAAGCTCAACTACACGGTAGTCGCAATAATCTGCGCCGTGTTCGCAATTATCACGATGATCCCCGCCTGCTTCAAGCTTGAGGAGCGCTTCGGCGGAGACAGGGATGAGGATTTCACGATCAAAAAGATGTTCAGCTATCTCGTTCAGAACAAGTATCTGCTCATCTATTACATAGGCTATTTCTTCTATTCGAGCGCCAACGTCTCCGGCTCGCTCAACCTTTTCGTCTCGTTTTATCTCTTTAACAACTCGCAGTTCTCGCTCGTCGTTCAGGCTCTGAGCCTTGTTCCCGCGGCGATATTCTCGTTCCTCGTGCCCCACATGGTCAGAAAATTTGACAAGATGAAGCTGTTCAGAGTCTGCACTTTGGCTACCGTTATTTTAAGCGTCGTCATGTGGCTCATCGGCTACAACTCGATGATAGGCTTCATCATCATCTCGATACTGCGCGCGGTACCCATGGCTATTCTCGGTGTCATGCTCTTCATGTTCACGCCCGACTGCGCGGAGTTCGGCAAATTCACCTCCGGCATCGAGGCCAAGGGAATCACCTTCGCAATCCAGACCTTCATGTGCAAGCTCACCGCAGCCGTCTCCGGCGCGCTCGGAATGTTCATACTCGGTCTCAAGTCCACCGGCTGGGTCAGCGTCGAGGGAGCGCAGAACTTCGCAGACCTCCAGGGTGTCACTCAGACAGACCACGCGAAGGCCGTTCTGTGGTTCATCTATGTTATGTTCACGGCGATAGGCTACGCCATAGCCTATGTCATCTGGACCCGCTACAAGCTCACCGACAAGGATGTTCAGACCATGGCGGACTGCAACAGCGGCAAAATAACCCGCGCCGAAGCCGAAGAAAGACTCGGCGGAAGATACGACAAGAAGTCGAAGAAATAATCTGCGACACAAACAAAACAGCAAGTATGCAAAAGGTCACAATTCGCAACCGATGCGGATTGTGACCTTTTGGTTTATTGTTTTGCGCTTTTAAATACACTTTACCCGCTCTTGTTTATTGGGCAAAGACCGAATACTGAGCACCATTAAATAGCTCGGAGCAAAATATATTACCACATAATATACACTACGCGCTCTTGTAGGGGTCGGCGACCTCGCCGACCCACTGCTGACGAAGTCAGCACAAAGCAATAGTTTTTCCTATTTGTAATGACTCGAAAAAGCATTGTCCAAACTCCGTGCCGCCGTTGGCGGCATAGGGTCGTCGAGTCGCCGACCCCTACAACAAGCAAAACTTTATCGGCGCAAAACTCCCCGCACACTGAGATGCGGGGAGACTTCTCGATATCAAATGTTATTCTGACTGTTCCTGTCTTTGAATTTCACGGCACAAATCGCCGAGACGCCTAACAGAAGTATACATTCAGGTATGTAATTAAACTTTGGCGGAATGATACCTTTCAAATACAGTATTGCATACAGGAAGTCGCAAAGAATCACCGCCAGAATGATAATTATATATGCTATAGTTTTCTTCTTATTTCTGACTTTCTTCATTTTATTTACCCCGCTTTTTTTCGATCTCTTCAAGAAGATCATCGCTTATATTGACCTGCGGGTTATATTTTTTCGCCAAATCGCAAAGTTGAGTAACAAGCTTCCAATAATGCGACATGACCGGAGTAATCGGTATGCTGCCCGGCATATTCTTTGCACGCACCACAACTTTATAGATTCCGAGCAGAGGCATCCGCTTTGAATCTATCGCGAGAATATTTTCATAACAAACATTCATATTTATCGCCTTTTTGCCCTTTGTGACCCTGAATGAATTGAATTTTGCGCAACTCTCACCGAGTTCGACATATCGGTTAAAATACTCGGCAAAAAAGACTGCAAAGAAAGCAATCATCAATCCGATTCCGCCGACAAGTGTCCTTTTAAAGCTGTCGGTATCATAGCGTCCGCGCCAAAACAGCAGCGCCATACCTATACCGATTGCAAACAGAACAACCTCCTGCAAAAACAGAATCGACTTTTTGTATTCAGATTTCATTTTATTTCCCTCTATAAATGCGCATTAGCGGGAATATCAACCGTAATGCTGCCGATTGATATTCCCGCACATCAGCCAAATCTCTTTTTTCAAAGCCAGCGTAATATTTTATCAGAGCACTACTTCTCTGCCCGTCCTTGCGGACTCGTAAACTGCGCAGAGAATCTTTATCATATCAATTCCCTGCTGCGGCTTGAAGCACGGCTCGGCGCCCTCGATGACCACATCGTAGAAGTGCCTGAGGTTTCTCGCGTGCTCTCTGTCGGTAGCGTAGTTAGTCGGGATAACATCGAGGCACTTGCCGTATTCCTCGGTGTAGAACTCGACCTCGCCGTCCTGCCAATTGAGTCCCGCCTTCGTGCCGCGAAGCTCGACAAAGCGTGTCTCTTTCTTGACGTTCGACGCCCAGCTGAACTCTATCTGGAGCTGCGCCCCGTTATCGAAGCGGATAGTGCCCATCGCAAGATCCTCAACGTCAAACGTGCCGTCCTCGACCTTGTCGCCGAAGTCGGAGTTCACAGAGTCGCTGACGTCGTTGTCGGCAAACTTGCAGTATGTGCTGCCGGTCACGGCGACTGGAGTCGGGCTGCCCATGAGCCATATCGCAAGGTCTATCATGTGCACGCCGAGGTCAATGAGCGGGCCGCCGCCGGACTGCGCCTTGGTGGTGAACCAGCCGCCCTTGCCGGGGATTCCGCGTCTCCTCTGCCAGCCGCAGCGTCCGCAGTATATCTCGCCCATTTTGCCGTCGTCAATGAACTTCTTCGCAAGCTTAGACGCGTCGGTGAAGCGGTTGTTTCTCATGACCATGAGCGTCTTGCCCGCAGCCTTAGCGGCGTCATTCATCTTCATGACCTCTTCGACATTGACAGCGTCCGGCTTCTCGCAGAAAACGTGCTTGCCCGCCTTGAAAGCGGCAACCGCGATTATCGAGTGGAGATAGTTTGGGGTGCAGATATCGACAGAGTCTATCGTCTCGTCCTTGAGCAGCTCGTTGAAATCGGTATATACCTTCGCGTCGGGGAAGAATCCGTCGCGGCACTCGACCGCCCTCTCCTCGATTATGTCGCAGAGCGCGACAACCTCAAGTCGATCGTCTTTAAGATAGTGCTCGCGGTGAGCGCCGTTGAATATTCCGCCGACACCGATAATACCTACTCGCCATTTTTTCATAGAAAGACCTCCAAAAATGTATTTCATACGAATTGATTTTAACATAACAAGAAATAAAAAACAAGAGCGGCGGCCTGTACGAAATGCCGAAAAAACAGCTTTATTTTTAGTTGATTTAACAATTTGATTTGTGATTGACAACGGAACGGCGGAACGCCTTATGCCGCTCCGCCGTTCCTCGCTTTTATGAAATTATGTTTTGCAAATTAAAGCTTATTTATCAAACGCGCCGAAGCGGGCTGCTATCTTCACGCCGGTCTTTGCAAGCGGAAGAAGAGCAACTATGGTTCTGAGCGCTCCGTCAGCAGAGGACGAGAGCACGGAGGAAACGAGGAAATTGACAACAATTTTCTGCGAGGCGTTCATGTCGAGAGCTGCAACAGCGGTCTTTATCGCCACAGCGTTGTTCTCCTCGGTAAGCTCGGAATGGAGATATCTGAACAGAACGACAAACGCATCCGCCGAGTCGCCTTCTATGCCGACAAACCAGTTTCTGGTCTTGGCTGCGCTCTCATTTGCGATGAAGACTCCGCAGGCGGCGATATCCTTTATTGCAGCCGCAAATTTCTCCTTGTCAAGGTTTATTGTAAGCGTGACCGCGGGGGCGGTAACTTCGCCGTTCTCGTCAGTCTTGGCGGCCTGAAGCTCGATGTCCTTGAGCTTGGGAGCGATCATATCGTATATGCCGCCGGTGGTGAGGTCAACCTTAACGTTGTTGCCGATACCCAAGCTGATTTTGCCCAGCATACTGTGTATCTGAGTGTCGATAAGTCCCGTGTCAATAGCGGAGGCAAGATTCGGGAGAAGCTTCAGAATCTCGTCGACCGGGGATTCCGCAGAGGCAACTGCGTCAACAAGAGTGAATATGGGAGTGATGATGCCGCGGATACGGCGATCCATCTTCTCGTTTGTGTTGGCGCCCTTCTTAACATATGCGGTGTACTCGTCGGAGGTCATAAAGTCCTTTATGCCGAGAGCCTCAAATATGGGGATGAGATCCTCGTATATGCCCAGCTGCGGACCGTAAAATAAGCTGGTTGTGTTCTCAAAGGAAACAACGGTAGTGAGCAGCGAAAGGGGTCTGAACAGCGACGCAACAGCGTCGAGGAAGCCCTCCTTGTCGCCGTTAGCGAAACCGAAGTCGCCGTCAACAACAGTAAGATACTGCCATGCGTCAAGCTTGCCTACGGGCTTGCCGTCCGCGCCGAGCGTAGCTGCGGCGGCGTTAAGAGCCGCGATAGCACCCGCGCAGGTCTCCTTGTCAAGCTTTGCGGCAAGGTCTTTGGGTCCCTTTGCAACAAGGCTGCTGAGTCCGCCGACAAGCGGGAACAGCTTCTTTGCAACAAGAGCTACGGTTTCATTGGTATATACCTTCTCGTTGAGCACCTGGGGAACTCCGCCCTCGGGAACCTTCAAAACGGTGAAAAGAATATCTTCAACTCTGCCGATAGACCTGTTGACAGCCTTCTTGGAAGCGCCGATGGGATACTTAACCTTGGTGCGCTCCATAGCGTCAACGTCGGGTTTTTCGTCCGTAGGATCGGATACGGCAAGAGCAGCCGCTTCGCTGACAGCGCCGTCAAGCGCTGCGGTCGCTTCCTCCTGCGCAAAGGCATTGAGCCCTGCCGCCATAACGGACATTATCATGCACAGGCAAAGTATAACGCTGAATGTCTTTTTTAATGCTTTCATAACTTGTTCTCCTTTCGTTTTTAAAACGGGGGCTGTTAACTCATCTCTCTTTTGGGTTTCTCCTCCTCTGCCTTGAAATTAATTTATAAAAAGGTTATAAATTCCTTAATTGCTTATTTATTTGTAATTAAGCGTTTGTTAATAATTATTAACACAGCGTTATTAATTCGTTTAAAGCACAGAGGGAAGCCGACTCCCCTCTTTAATGCGTTTCTATAAATCAAGCGTCTATACATCTTACAATTTGATTTTAACATAAGGTGAAACAAAAAACAAGAGCGGCGGGTTGTACGAAATGCCGAAAAAACAGCCCTGTTTTTAGTTGATTTAACAGTTTGATTTATAATTGGCAAAAAGGAACGGCGGAACGCCGTATGACGCTCCGCCGCTCCTTGCTTTTATGAAATTGTGTTTTTACCTTTTGACGTTCGGTTTATTTCTTGAACGCGCCGAACCAACCTGCAATTTTAACTCCGACCTTAACTATCGGAATCATGAAGACGAGCGTTCTGAGAGCGCCGTCAGCAGAGGACGAGAGCACGATCGAAACGAGGAAGTTGACAGCTATTCTCTGAGCGAAGTTCATATCAAGAGCCTTGACAGCGGTCTTTATAGCTGCTGCGTTGCTCTCGGAGGTGAGCTCGGTGTGGAGATATCTGAACAGAACGACAAATGCATCTGCCGCATCGCCGTCGATGCTGACGAACCAGTTCTTGCCACGGGCGATGCTCTCGTTTGCGGTATAAACGCCGCAGCCGGAGAGATCCTTGATAGCGGAAGCGAACTTGTCCTTATCGAGATTTATCGAAAGGGTGACTGCGGGGGCGGTAACTTCGTCGTTTTCGTCAACCTTGGCGGCCTGGAGTTCGATGTCCTTGAGCTTGGGAGCGAGGATATTGTAGAGGCCCTCGGTGGTGAGGTCAACATTGATACTGCTGCCGAGACCCATGCCGAGCTTGCCTATGAGCTTGTGAATCTGAGTGTCGAGCAGACCGGTATCGACCGCATAAGCGACCTTCGGAAGGAGCTTGACAACCTCGGTGAGCGGAGACTCAGCGGAGGCGATGGTGTCGATAAGATTGAATACGGGAACGAGGATTCCGCAGATGCAAGCCACTCAAGAGCCTCAATGTAGAGGTTGCCCTTGTAGGTATACTCTGCGGCGTAAGCCTTGTTGTAAGCTTCTGCCTTTTCGAGCCACGCAGCAAAATCTGCGATGTACTTAGGATCGTTCTCACCCTCTGCATAGCTGCCGGGCTTCGGCGCAAGGCCGGGGCTCTTCGGTTTCGTGGGCGCGGGATTAGCCTTGAGAAGATCGTTGTAGATAACATCCGACATCAGCTTAAAGCCCTTGAAAGCATCGCCCTTTACAGAACTGCTGATAATGCCGCGAGTCGAGCCGTAACCGCCCGCCATAACGCGGGTGTTGTAATCGGTGGCTTCCCAAGCGGCTTTCTTGTCATCGACAGATATCTTTCTGTCCGCAATAGTCTTGGCAAGCTCAACGGCGTTGTCGATATACGCCGGAACATAGCCGAGAGTAGTGACAGCCTGAGCCGCGGCGTTGACATAGTGATCCTTCTTAGAGCCGGAAATTTCGGGATGGTTCTTGATGGAGATCTGGCGCTCTCTCATCACTACATCGTGGTAGAACACATCAAAAACAAGGACATCGATGCTTTCCTTATCGGAGTTGCTGAGAGCCTTGTACTCGGCAACGAGCTTCTCGTAAGCCGCAAGATCCCCCGTCGAAGGCTCGGCTTTGGTAACATCGCCGTCGAAAGCTTCGACATTCGCTTCAAACCTTGCAACGGCTTCTGACTTTTCCTGCGCAAAGACGTTAAGACCGACCGCCACGGCAGACATAAGCATGCACAGGCAGAGCATAACGCTCAGCGCTTTTTTAAATGTTTTCATTTACTCTGTTCTCCTTTCGTTTTTGTGAAAACATTATAGATATTGTTATTCTTTGCTTCTTTTTGCTCCTTTGCAACAGTTTATATTATAACGTTAAGTTATAAATTCAGCTTTTAATATGCGGCACCGACAAAGTACCGCAGTATTCATAAAATAATTCAGAACCACCGCAATATTATAATATTTACAAATAAGTAAAGTTATATCTTAAAGAAGTGTTATTAATTATTTGAGATATAAGGGGAATTGTTGAAATTCCCCTCGTTATTTAAAAATCAAGTCTCTCACGGAGGCTCTGTTTTATCCCAACCTCACACACGATGCTAAGCCCGAGGAAGCAGTCCTCAAAGAAATCGCGACCGAGCTTGAACTCCGGCAGAAGATAAGGCTTCATTTTGCTCTTTATCAAACCTATGAGCTTATCCGTATCCATGCCCTCATCGAGCTCATATATAACTACCCTGCCCGGATTCATCAGCGCGATTATCGCCTGAAGGCGTTCGCTGCAAAAAGCTATGCGCTCGGATTCAATGCTCGGAGTGTGCAGCGGGATGTTTTCGACCTCGCCGGCAGCGCCCGACGCGCCGCAGAGCACCTCGCCGTTTGCGATTATTCCAGAGCCGCTCTTGCGCTTGCCGTAAGCATAGAGAACGGTTATACCCTCCTGATAATTCGAATATTTTCTTGCCACATTCGTTGCGACATGCAGGTCGTTGTCAATAAGAACCGTCAGTCCGAATTTTTCATTCAGCCTCTTTGCAACATCGATATGGTTGAGCGACGGGAATGCCGCCGAGTCCATAACAACACCCTTGCAGACAACGCCCGAAACGGCTATCGCCGTCATGGCTATGAGCGGATCGGCCGCAACGCTTGTCATAACAAGATTCTCAAGCGTCGAAAGTACTTTTTCGTCACAAATCGGTATATTTCCGCTGCCGATAGTACGGCTTCTGAAATCATGGATTCTGTATGAAAGAACATCGGAGTCAAGATAAATCAGCAGAAAATGCATATAGTCCGCGTTAAGCTTATATACCTGCGCCTTGCGCCCGCGTTCCGCACCTATAACTCCGTCCGGATTAATAATTCCCTCCGCAACACCGTAATCAATAGCTCGCGTCACGGTCGGCAGGCTCAGCCCGATGCTTTTGGCTATCTGCGGAATTGTCGCCTGCTTGTTTTTGTGTATGTATCCCCACACAGAGCGGTAATTCGTCAGCTTGACTATGGATGAATCAAGTGTATTTTTCAAAAAGCGCGCCCCTCATCTGCAAATTAGAAAACCGTGTTATTAAATCAATTATATCACCGCGTTCTGCTTTTCGCAATATGCACTTTTGCCAAAAACGGACTTTTTAAATTATGCACAGTAAACAACGCAGAATCGCGAATGCAACGCAATTATTGACACTGTGTCGAAGTAAGTATATAATTTCAGTATCAAATATCGGAGGGAGCAACATGGCAAAAGGGCTGCCGGATTCAAAGAAATATATAAAAGAAAAGCGGGCCCCCCTGCGCTTCGGCGCGGACGGAAAATTCCGCATTCTACATCTGACGGATATCCACGAAGTCGACCCGGAGATGGACGACGAAGAGGACAGACAGATACCGATAAACAAGAGCAAAGAGACGATAAATGTCATTCGCCGATGCATCGAAATTGCTAATCCCGATCTTATCGTTTTCGGCGGCGACAACATCAGCGGCTACTGGCAGGAGTTCACATATGAATATATGTATAATACTATTAAAAAGATAGTCGCGCCGATTGAGGAGAAAAATATCCCGCTCGCCATAGTTTTCGGCAATCACGATGCCGAGGCTCAGCCCAAATTGCCGTTTCTCGCGAAAGAGAATCAGATCTGTATATACGCCGAATACGAGAATTTCAGGAGCACGATGAACGACGAGGATGTCTCCGGCTGCGCGAATTGCAGTTTGCCTATTTTGTCTTCCGATGGCAAGCATATCGCCTGGAACATCTGGTGCATCGACTCGGGCGACTATGTCAGGGACGATGAGTTCAATGTTATAGACGACGCCGGATACGGCTTTGTAAAAAAAAATCAGATAGCATGGTACGAAAGACGCGCCGCCGAACTCAAGGCGCAGAACGGCGGAAAAGCCGTGCCCTCTCTGCTGTTTCAGCATATCCCCGTCATTCAGGAATACAAAAAACTCAAAAAAGACCCGGATGGCGAATACAGCCTCGGCGCGCAGCACTACTCCGTCCCGGACGGCGCACTGCTCGAGGGCGAGATTCACGAATCCCCATGCCCGCCGCTCGAAAACGGCGACGAATTCGAGAGCTGGAAGAGAACGGGCGATATAGTCGCCGCATTCTTCGGCCACGACCATGTGAACACATTCACAATGGAAGTCGACGGCATAAAGCTCGTTCAGACCCCCGGCGCGGGTTACCACACCTACGGCGACAAACGCGGCGGCAGACTGATTATAATAGACGAAAACAAGCCGGATTCGTATGAGTCGGAATGCATTTTCATCGACAGAATAACACAAGGTGAGCTTAAATAAATTCAAATAAAGGACGGAGAACAGCTATGGACAAATACGCAAGATTCAGATATCAGCCCTGCATCCCGCTCGGCGCGGACGGCAGAAAGGTCACGGGTTCACCCGAGCACGCCGCGCTCTCGAGAAAGGCCGCCGGCGAGGGTATGGTTCTGCTCAAAAACAGGCTTCACACTCTGCCGCTCACGCGCGGAACAAGAGTCGCACTCTTCGGCAAGGCGACTATCGAATACATAAAGGGCGGCGGCGGAAGCGGCGACGTTTTCTGCGCCTACATCCGCAATGTCTATGACGGATTCAGTCAGAAGGAAGCCGAGGGCAAGGTCAGCGTGTTCAAGCCGACCGTCGAGTTCTACAAAGAATATGTCAAGGAGGCGAGCAAGCGCATCCCGACCCGCGCCCAGATCGAAAAGATATGGGACAAGGTCAACGCCATGTCCTTCTGCAAAGAGAAAGACGATATAATCTACGACACCTTCGCGAGCATGCATGTTGCCGAGGCGCATATGCCCGACGAGCTCATAGCGGAGGCAGCCGCGAACGCGGATATCGCGATAATAACCCTCAGCCGCTTCTCCGCAGAGGGCGTTGACAGAAAGGCTATCCCCGGCGACTACTACCTTTCGGACACGGAGAAGAGCCTCATCGACCGCGTCACTGCGGCGTTCCCGAACACGGTCATAGTCCTCAACTCCGGCGCAGTCGTTGACTGCGAGTATTTCGCGGACAACGAAAAAGTCGGCGCGATAATCTCCGGCTGGCAGGGCGGACTCGAGGGCGGCATGGCGATTGCAGACATTATCTGCGGCGATGTCAACCCCTCCGGCAAATTGGCGGACACTATCCCCGACTCCTACGACTCATATCAAAATGCGCGGGAGTTTCTGACAGGCTTCGAGCATCTCGATTATTTTGATGATATATATGTCGGCTACCGCTATTTCGAGACGATTCCCGGCGCCGCCGAAAAAGTTCGCTATCCGTTCGGCTTCGGTCTCTCTTATACTGATTTCGAGTTCAGCGGCGCATTCTGCGGCGAGAGCGACGGAAAGATAGTCGCCGCGGTGACGGTCAAAAACATCGGCAAAGTGCCCGGTAAAGAGGTCGTTCAGCTCTATTACAGCGCGCCGCAGGGCAAGCTCGGCAAGCCCGCAAAAGAGCTCGCCGCGTTCAAAAAGACGAAGCTGCTCTCCCCCGGCGAATCAGAGGCAATCGCGCTGAGCTTTGATATCGGCGACATGGCGAGCTTCGACGATCTCGGCAAGATAAAGAAATCAGCATTCGTGCTCGAAAAAGGCACATACTCGTTTTACCTCGGAAATTCCGTCAGAGCGACTGAAAAGCTCCGCTACGACTTCGTACTGAGCGAGGATATAATCACAAAAGAATCAAAGCCGCTCTGCAGACCGTTCAAGCTCGAAAAGCGTCTGCTCGCGGACGGCAGCTTTGAAAATCTCCCGACGGGCGAACCCGTTTACACACGCGGCACGCACACTTCTATCGAAGCAACCGCGCCCAAAGATACGATCATGTTCGACGAAGTCGGCGAAAATATAACGCTCGACGAATTTATAAAGCAGTTCACCGTTGACGAGCTTATCGACTTTGTCGGCGGGCATCAGAATCAGCCCGGAGTCTGCAACACAGGCGCGTTCGGCGGCATGAAACGCCTCGATGTGCCGCCCGTCCCGACTGCCGACGGGCCTGCGGGTCTGCGCCTCAACGCTTCAACGGGCGTGCCCACAACGGCATGGCCCTGCGCAACGCTTCTCGCGTGCACATGGAACACGGAACTCATTGAAGAAGTCGGCGCGGCAGGCGGCGCGGAGCTGCGAGAAAACAATCTCGGCGTGTGGCTCGCGCCCGCGATGAACATCCACCGCAATCCCCTGTGCGGACGCAACTTCGAGTATTTCTCCGAGGATCCACTCCTCGCCGGAAAGTGCTGCGCCGCCGATGTGCGCGGCATCCAGTCGCAGAAAATCGCTGCATCTGTAAAGCACTTCGCCTGCAACAACAGGGAGTCGAATCGCTTTGAATGCGATTCCAGAGTTTCCGAGCGCGCGCTCAGGGAGATATATCTGCGCGGCTTCGAGATATGCGTCAAAGAGGCCGACCCGTGGACAATTATGTCCTCCTACAATCTCATCAACGGCTGCCACACTTCGGTGAGCCATGAATTGCTCACCGAGATGCTCCGCAACGAGTGGGGCTTCAAGGGCATGGTCACAACAGACTGGGGCGTCCACAGCAGCCACTCCGACGAGGTTCTCGCCGGGAACGATGTCAAGATGGGCGACGGCGAGCCCGAGGAGCTGAAAGCGGCATTTGAAAGCGGCAAGATAACCCGCGCCGACCTTGAGACGAGCGTCAGACGCATACTCGAATTGACGATGAAAGTCGCGGAATAAATCATATATAAAGCAAAGCAGTCGCCCGCGCGGCTGCTTTTGCATGTTCGGGCTATATTACGCCCGTTTTGTCTGCGGCTTTTTGGCAAAAATCGACATTGCAAAATATATTTTTCAATGATATACTTTAATTATTAACGCAGCGTTATTAATCGTTGATGGGGACCGCCACAAGCCTGTCCGCAAAAGCCGGGGATGCCTTTTTTTCCACCTTTTGTGCATCGTCTTTCCCCTGCGGTCGGATTATCGCCGTTTTGTGCACCCGCAGGCGGCATTTTACGGGCAGAGCGGCGGATAAATAACGAAAAGAATTCAGTCTTTTGGTTATTTGATTGATAACGCTGCGTTATAAATATTTCAGGCGGTCGGTGATTTTTCGCCCGCCGTTATTTTCTTGATGTTTTTCGCCGCCATTGCGGATTTTTCGCAAAATATATAACTGTATATATAACAAACCGCTGATTTCAAACGCCTGCGGACGGCGCTGATCAGCGGTTTACTATATGTAGAATTTTAAAGAAAAATCAATACGAGCATCAAATTCAGGATTTTCTCCACACCATCTTGTCAACAATGCCGGTATATGACTGAATGATTTTCACCACTCTGCCGCTCACATTTTCATCTGTGTAATCTGCAACAGGGGTGCCGAAATCCGAATTTTCATTCATCTCAACAGCCAGCTTTACCGCGCGTAGCAACTCCATTTTATCTATCCCTGCAAGCACGAAGCAACCTTTCTCAAGAGCCTCCGGCCGCTCCGTAGATGTTCTTATACAGACCGCAGGAAAAGGTTTTCCGATACTCGTAAAGAAGCTGCTTTCTTCGGGCAGCGTGCCACTGTCGGAAACGACCGCAAAGGCATTGAGCTGAAGCTTGTTGTAATCGTGAAAGCCAAACGGTTCATGGCATCTGACGCGGCTGTCGAGAACAAACCCGCTCTTTTTCAGTCTCTCCCTACTTCTCGGGTGGCACGAATACAGTATCGGCATATCATACATCGCCGCGAGTTCATTTATCGCAGAAAACAGCGACAGAAAATTTTTCTCTGTATCAATATTTTCTTCCCTGTGGGCAGAGAGTAATATATATTTTCCTGACTGCACATCTAATTTTTCAAGCACATTGCTTTTCTCTATCTCTGCGAGGTTTGCGCGGAGCACTTCAGCCATTGGGGAGCCGGTCACATACGTTCTCTCTTTCGGAAGTCCGCACTCGGCAAGATATCTGCGCGCGTGCTCAGAATAAGCCATGTTCACATCGGAAATTATATCAACTATGCGTCTGTTAGTCTCTTCCGGCAAGCACTCATCCTTGCACCTGTTTCCGGCTTCCATATGGAATATCGGGATATGGAGTCTCTTTGCCGGTATTGCCGAAAGGCAGGAATTCGTGTCGCCGAGTATAAGGAGTGCATCCGGCTTTATTTTCTGCATTAACTTATAGGAATAATTTATTATGTTGCCTATCGTCGCGCCGAGGTCATCTCCGACGGCATCCATATACACATCGGGATCATCGAGCTTTAAATCATGAAAAAACACACCGTTCAGGTTGTAGTCGTAATTCTGCCCGGTATGCGCAAGTATGCAGTCAAAATATTTTCTGCATTTGGTTATCACGGCAGAAAGTCTGATTATCTCAGGTCTCGTGCCTATTATTATCAGAAGCTTCAGCTTTCCGTTATTTTTAAAGCTTATATTTTCAAAATCTTTCATCTTTCCACCGCCTCTCCGAATGTGTCCGGGTGTAAAGGATCAAACTGTTCATTCGCCCACATAAGCGTTATTAAATCCTCATTATCACTGAGATTTATTATATTGTGCGTATATCCGGGAAGCATACGCACAGCTTCTATCTTTTCTCCGCTCACTTCGAAATTCAATATCTCATCCGACCCTATTCGTCGTTCCTGTATCAGCGCATGACCAGAAACCACAATAAATATCTCCCATTTACTGTTGTGCCAGTGCTCGCCCTTTGTTATGCCGGGTTTTGATATATTGACGCTGAACTGTCCGCAATTGGCGGTTTTCAACAGCTCCGTAAAGCTGCCGCGAGCGTCAACATTCATTTTCAAAGCGGAAATTGCTTTTTCACGCGGCAAATACGACAGGTATGTGCTATACAGCTTTTTTTCAAAGCTTCCTGCCGGGATATCCGGCATCACGAGCGTGTCCGGCTGACTCTTGAATGTGTTGAGAATCTCAACTATTCTGCCGAGCGTAACATGATGAGTTATCGGCACGGTGCAAAATTTACCGCTGTCCGATTCAATCGTGTTTGCTCCCTCGAAATTACATCTGTGTTCTTTTGCGTTTATGACATCTAACATCTCACCGACAAGATCGTCAATATAAAGCAGCTCCAACTCTATATCCGGATCGCTGACGCTTATAGGCAAATCATTTGCAATATTATTGCAGAATGTCGCTACGACGCTGTTATAGTTAGGGCGGCACCACTTACCGAAAAGGTTCGGAAAGCGATATACGAGTACGCGTGCGCCCGTTCTGCTTGCATAGTCAAGGAACAGATTTTCCGCCGTAAGCTTTGATTTACCGTATTCACTGTTTGCATACCGCCCTGCAAGAGTTGCCTGAACGGATGACGAAAAAACTATCGGACAAGTATTGTTATGCTTTTCGAGCAACCCAATCAGCGCTGATGTAAATCCCACATTTTCTGTCACAAATTCGCTGCTGTCCTTCGGTCTGTTTACTCCGGCAAAGTCAAAAACAAAATCGGTATCTTTGCAAAATCTTTCAAGCTCAGCGGAATCTGTACCGATGTCATACTCAAAAATATTATCTATTTTGAGTTCCGGTCTTGTGCGATCCTTGTTGTCCCTGATATTCTTTAACGACTCCACAAGGTTTCTCCCAACAAACCCGCGAGCTCCCGTAACAAGTATATTCATCATCAGTCTCCCCCAAATAGTTTGAGCTTTCTGAGCAAATTCTTCATACCTTCCACATCGAGCCTCTGTGTGTTGTGAGATGTATATTGTTCGACAGTCTCAAGAGCTTTGCTTCCATTTTTAAAATAGTTGTCATAATTAAGATCACGGTTATCCGCATGTATGCGGAAAAATCCTGGAAGATCCTCTGCTCTGAGCATTTCCTCCTCTGTTACAAGCACCTCATAGACCTTTTCGCCGTGGCGTGTGCCTATAACGGACATCCCGACATCAGATTGCCTCAGCTCAAGTATAGCACGCGCAAGCGTTTCAATTGTTGCAGCCGGAGCCTTTTGGACAAACAAGTCGCCCTGCCCCGCATTTTCGAATGCATAAAGCACAAGATCCACTGCATCATTGAGTGTCATCATAAACCGTGTCATATCAGGGTTTGTGACAGTAAGCGGTTTTCCTTCCTCTATCTGCTCGCAGAACAGCGGAATGACCGATCCGCGCGACGCCATAACATTTCCGTAACGTGTCAGGCACAGCACTGGATCATCTGCCAGCATCTGCCGCGATCGAGCTATGACATTTTTCTCCATCACGGCTTTTGTCATACCCATAGCGTTTATCGGATACGCCGCTTTGTCGGTCGAAAGAAACACCGCCTTTTTGACATGGTTTTCCACGCAGGCATCTATAACATTATTCGAACCGATAACATTGGTCTTTACCGCCTCCATCGGATAGAACTCGCAGGACGGAACCTGTTTAAGTGCCGCGGCATGAAACACATAATCCACTCCGCGGAACGCAGGAGCTATAGAACGGTAATCGCGAACATCTCCTATGTAAAATTTGATTTTATTTGCACAGTCCGGATATGCCAGTTGATAAGCATGCCGCATATCATCCTGCTTTTTTTCATCGCGGGAAAGTATTCTTATTTCCTCTATGTCGGTTTCCAAAAAACGGTCAAGTACAGCATGTCCGAAGCTGCCGGTTCCGCCGGTAATTAAAAGGGTTTTTAAAGAAAACAAACTCACAGGTATAACTCCTTTTCAAACATTTCAATCACTAAAAATATTAATTATCACTATATGGTTACCACAAGCATTAAAATAGCTCTTCATTACTTTTCTTTATCTTTCAAATTGAATACCATTTCAGCTAATGATACTGCTCTAAGTTTCACTCTATTTGATATTGCTATTATTAACTTTCTAATTGAAAATAGCTCCGATACTCTATTACGAAGATATTCGAGCAATGCGCATAACAAAAACACAAATAGCGCTATTCCCAAAAGAAAAAGAATCAAAAACGGACTCTGAACATAATTACCAGGCCTCAATAGTTTTTCCCATAAGAAAGCTCTTATCTCTGGTTGTTCATGAATCAAATAAACACCAAAAGTAAGTGATGATAATAGAGTCACCACTTTTTGAGCTAATCTGTTTGTAATGCTGAGGCCTTCAAAAAAGCGAAACAGACTGGCTGAAGCAATCACCATAGTAATAGAACTATATGATAAAAAAATACTATCCCCCATGGATTCTCCAACTATCTTGCTTGTAAACAATCCCATGCCTATCTTCCATATGGCAGAAAAGAGACACACTAAAAAATAACATAAAAAATAACGCAGTTGAGTCCTCTTTGCTGGATACAGCCTAAAATATGCTGCAATCATATATAGAAACGCAAAGAATAATGGATCATAGCTATTTGTTGAAGTAAATTTCTTCCAAAAGAATAAATTCTGGAGTACAATGTATATGAAAAAAAATGTAGCAATAAAAAATGCATGCTGACGTTGACTCATTGTATGAATAGCAGCATTTAAAAGCGGAATCAAAACATACATTAAAAGATATGTAGTAACAAACCAATATCTTTGCTGTGTAAAGGGGAGACAAACTCTCAGGAGAGACTCTATTTCAAATGGAACAATACCGCTAATACATACAAAAATATAAAGCGTAACGGACCAAAAAAAAGTCTGCCACCATATAAAAAATACTTTACTAAGCCTAAATTTATATGTACAGAGGAAATAACCACTAATCAATACAAAACAATTGACATGAACTGAAAGAAATGCCCGTAGTATGTTTACAATGTAATAGTTTATACTGTTTGGAGATAAAGTATCTAAAACGTGGCCATGAACCATTGCGTGTCCTAAAACAATTAAAAACATGCACAACACCCGGAGCGCATCCAGTGAAGTATTTCTCTCATGTATGGAGTTTTCTCTCACAAACTTTTCGTTTCTTTGAATAACTTTTTGCATATCTTCACCTTGATTTTTTCATATCTTGTAACAAACCTTTTCTACTGTAAAGATTTTACAAATGCATTAATATTTTTATAACTTTAGTGAAGAAATTTGTTTTATGTCTATCATGAAGCGCTTCAGATTGGGCAGCCCCACACACAGTATATATCCTCCACAAGTGATAATAAAAACACCTAAATAGTACATTTCCATTGTCCGTAGCCAGTATCTAACTGTAGTGAATATGAGCACTCCGCCAATACATTCCACAGTAAATTTCATGAGAAACTTACAGTCAAATAAATCATGTATTGATGCATGAAGTTCATTCGCACTATAATGTAAAATGAAAGCTCCCAACCCAAGTGATACCAGCAGCGTTGCTATCGCAGGCCCCACAACGCCAAAAAAATGGTAAAATATAATATTTAAAACAAAATTCACAACCAGGCCAGTAAGCCCGATACGCATCAAAAGCTTTGTTTTTCCGGAGGCAGTCAAAATTAATGTAATGCTTGCAAAATGGAAAATATCGCTGATAATATAAATGCAGAACACAGGAAGTCCGCTTAAGTATTTTTCGGAATACAGCAAAATCATAGCCTCTGGAGCTGCCGTCAGCACACTAAGTGCAAATAACGCAGTAGAAATATAGGAAATCTCCAAGTATGACCGATAGGTCTCTACAGCATCTATATACCGTCTTTCCACTATTTGCCGCGTTATATGCGGAAGTAGTACCGTCATAAATGATATGAGAACAATATCAAACGGTAAAACCCTCGCGGCATTAGAATAAATTGCAAGAGTCTCCGTATCTGACATAACCGAAATTATATACTTGTCTATATCGCGGTTAAGAGCATTTACAAGTGTAAACACGGCCATCGGTATACTGTATTTCAATATGCCTTTTGATAGCCTAAAATCACAAAAAGCAAGACGCATATGGCAACCGGATTTTTTTAGTGACCATAGAAAAAACAAAATCTGTATACTGTTAAGTATAATTGACACAAATAGAATAAGCCCAACACTTTTCATGCGCATACCTGCTGTTATAGCACATATCAACTGTGCTATAGAAATAATCAGATTTCTGACCGCAAGTTGGCGTGCTTTTCCAACTGAAACAAGCAATACTTGTAACAAGGAAATACCATTTTGCAGCAAAGGGGAAAATGCTGCCAAAAACAAATAGCGTCGCAACTCTGGATTTCCAAAATACTTGCAGATTGGTCCTGCTAATATAACGATTGCGATACCCGCAAGCATCCCTATACAGCATTGCATCGTTAATATCGTCGCAACATAGGACTCGCGCTTTTGTGTGTCTTTAGTACCACAATAATAAAAATTGATTGCATCGATAAACCCAAATGTTGTGAGAGATGCCGTTGTAGAAACAATAAGCAAAACCTGTGAGTAAGTGCCATATGCAAATGTCGAGAGATATGTAGAGAGCACCCGTGTTGTTATGAGACTTAAGCACATCGTCATTAATCTGACCAATGCAAGTAACGTAGCGTCACCCGCTGCGTTGTCATTAATTAGGCAAATTTTCTTCATAACTTATATCCTCTGTGCTACATACTCTTTACATGGAATTAATTTCCTGCTTTACAAGTGCTGCTGTTATTTCATGATTGTGATTTTTAATTCCAAGCTGCCGTGCGTGCTCAGCGTATTCGGCACGAAACTCCGGATCTAGAACCAGCTTTGTTAAACCTACTTTCAATTCAGAAATATTTGTTACAACAAGAGCCCCTTTTTCCTGCTTTAAGTATTCCGAGGAAACACTTCTTTCTGGTGCGTAACAAAGCAATGGACGCCCTGAGCATAAATATTGCGCAAGCTTTGTCGAAAACGCGTAATGAAGCCTAGAAACAATTTCTTCATCAAAGCTCTCGACATGTAGCAGTATATCTGATTTTTCTAAGACATTGTGAATCACCTGAGCAGACACAAAACCATGATACCGAATGTTAGTATGCTGTTCGAACTTTGCTATATCTTCATCTGTGGCATTCCCATAGAGATCGATAAAAAGACTGTGGTCGATATCATACAGTACATCAGCAATTTGAACAAGGGAATCGACACGACCGACACCTAGATTACCAAAATACGAAATCACTGGTGAAGAATGTGAACGATATGGAACGAAATCTAAAGATGCACTGTTATACGCAACGATCTGCCGGGAACTCGGCGGATAAACTCTCAAATAGCCATTCATAAGCTGCTCACAGTTAAAAATAGTTAACGATGAGATTTCGTTGAGGCGTTGATATAGTTTTTCTACCTTATAGTAATATGCACGCTCTAATCCCTTTCGCTTTTTGATATCTATGATCCGATAAGCTTCTCCATTGTAGAGAACCAGCTTTGCCGAAGTTCGTTTAATCGTACTCAGCACAAGCCGATCCATAAAGATGCTTTCACCGACCATATATATCACCACATCTGGTGCAAACTCATCAATCCAATATTCTAACACTTTGTGTCCCCACGGACTGATCTCCCACAATATCTCCCGCAGCCACTTCAGCCCAAAATTATATTTGCGTTTTTTCAGCCACAATGGAATTCGAGATACAGATTTGCCCACAAGTTTTCTGTCAATTTGTTCAGATACAGTCTGTGAATTATCGGTATTTACATTGAAAATATGCTCTGTCTTTTTCCCGATAAACGCTTTCAGCATTTGCATATCTGTAACACGGAAATAATTATCTGCCGCGGAATAGTCCGGTTCTTCAACATCGCAATAGAATTCTGCCTTTTCCTCGCTACGCCATGCTGAAAGCAGATGTTTCATTGTGATTCCGTTTGCATTTTCGTCAGAAAAACCACTATGAGAAAATAATAATACGTTACTCAATGCCTGCACCCTTTCCTGTACACTTATTCTTATTTTAAAATACGGATTTCAAGAATATCAATGAAAAGAACCGATTGAAACAGCATTGTCTTAAAGCCCTGTGCTGTGGCAACCAAGGGTAATTTGTTTTCAAAATGATCTCTCCAACATTATGAATTTTCTAACTCCAACATATTAACTTTTCCTGTATTTTACAACTTTTGCGGGTTTCCACAAACTACAGCATAAGGTGGAACATATTTTGTTACTACTGAGGACGCCCCAATAATTGCTCCGTTCCCAATTGTTACACCCGGTAATATAGTAACACGACTTCCGATCCAAACATCATCACCGATCCAAACAGCTTTTTCAACCGCTCTTCCTTGTTCTTGCATGGGAATATCTGTTCTTGAAGTCTCATGATTATAGGTGTATATAAAACACTCACGACCCATCATTACATAATCACCAATAACAACCCGCCCATAAAGTCTGCAGCACTCCCCAATTCCCGAATAATCTCCAATTTCTGTTGTGTGCGAAAAATGAGCAAATCTTTCAATATTAATATGCTTTCCGGCCCTTGTGAGCATTAAATTTGCGGCTAATGCACGAATCTGCTTACCGGCCAAATTGATCACAGCATTGGATTTGGGCATATGATTCCAATTATATTATAAAGTAAGTATCCTACTATATAAGAAAGTTTCATATTAATTAAGTAACTCCTTCCCTTGTAAGCAGTCATTTTGTTGAATGCCAATGGAGATAATAGCAAGGTAAAGCAAAGTATAAACAGAAACAGAAAACATTCCCTGCAACGAAAAAAATATCACAATGAATACAATTAATGGTGAATAGTTAAACAGTTTTGATTTTGCGTTACCTGTTGCGTATTTTTTATATATCCTAATAATTAAAATTCCAAAATACAACAAGAACAGGATCAAACCGAACAGTCCAAGATAGTATTGAATTTCTAAAAATAAATTGTGCGTTCCTTTCTTTAGAAGATGTGCAGACAATCCTTTACCCCAAAGCATTATCCCCAGAGATGACGATATTTCTCGTAAATATTCATCTAATATAACTAAGCGACCTGTTGTCAGCTCATTCACAGAAGAAGCGTTGGTAATTCGATAAAGTGTAGTTGCAAATAATGTTTTTGAAAGAAGGAGCGCCAAAAGCACTGTACTGACAGTGAACGTGACAGCAAGAATATAATGTTTGTCTCGAATAAGATAGAAAAGGCACAGAAGCCAATATAAGCACAAGAGAACTAAGAATGTTTTACTATATGTTAATGCTCCAAACAAAAGCATGAAAGTAATACCTAACATGAACAAGCGTTTCGATATATATTTTTTTAAATTAAGCAAAGTAAGTAAAACAATAGACATGATTACGAGCGACATATAGTAATTGGGGTCACGAAAAAGTCCGTGAAAACGTGTAAGATCACTGCCAAAATATGCTGGAACTTCCTTTCCAATAATTTTGACTATTGCAGGAGAACTTCGAAAAATAAGAGCATAGACAGAAGACACTGATACGCCCAATACAAACAATTCAAGGTTCAAGACAATGGTTTGTTCATCAAGGAATGAGATCATAAGATATATGATAAGCAACTGGCTAACACATAGAACGAAATTACTGAACGAAAACTGCATTCGCAACAGCAAATAGCATATCAAAAGCAACAAAAATACTGATGAATTATCCAAGACCAATTCATTCCGAATAACAAACCATACTATGGCAATTAAACTTAAAATAACAACTAAAGAACGTCCACTTGGAAGAGCAAAAATCGCAGCTACACTAACCAAACAACAGTAATCAACACTAAAAATACGTTCATCGTATCTTATCAAACGATATATACATATTAGAAATGCCACATAGTTTAACCATGAACCCACAAACGGTGACAAGTAAATGAGCATCATAATAGCACAAATGCTTGGTATCGGATAATGCAATCTATCACAAACTAATTTAATTCGTTTCATTTCATTTCCCTATCAGTTCAGCGAACTGGTTTATCGCTTTTTTATTATCAACATCGGCGCTTTGAATTCGTGAACGAACATATTTCAATGTGTCGCGATTCAGGAGTATTTCTTTCAAGTATTGGTTAATCGAAATTTGTGAATTTTCACAAACCCAACCGCAACCACGTTCTAAAATCATCTCTCTCGCGGATGTTGTGGCGGTGCTAAGAATTGGAATGCCTAAACAGTACGCCTCATCTATGATCATAGGTGCTGCTTCATTAAACGATGTAATGAGAAGTAAATCCGCATTACACATATATCGATAAGGATTTGATTGTTCACCATACAAATGAACGAAATCTGTTCCATTATATTCGGATGCAACATCAATTAATTTTCTCTTCATCGGACCGTCTCCAACAATATGGAGTTCCGTCGGAATACCAACTCGATTTACATGGGAAATTGCCTGAATTGCACGTTCTATTCCTTTTTCATGTGCCAATCGGCATACCATTACAACATGGAATCTCCCTTCTTCATATGTCACAGGGTTTGTTTTTGACTGACTTAAAATTTGCTCATATCGATGAAAGTTCATTACGGTGACACATTTTTGCTCCAGCTCCGGCATGACCCGAAGAAACGCATTGCGGCATCCATCTGAACAAGCCGCGATTTTATCAAAAGCAGGGTACAATGCATTGTTCTTAGGATGATTAGCTCCACAATTTTCATAATCACAATGCAGAAAAGAAATTTTTTTCTTGGCATGAACTTTTTGCAGTACGAATTCATTTATACCACCGTAAAAGGAATGAATATTCCCGTTTTGAAGATAAGAAATCGCCACATCATATTCTTCCGGCAACGATTCCTGACTAAGCGATATCAGGCGCATCACAAACGGACGACCGAACAGTTTGCATAAAGTCGCTAGAACGCCACGCGTTAGCCTATCTGATAATCGATTTTCACATTCTGACTGGCTAACCCCCAAAAAACGAAAAAGAGACGTACAGGTCTTGACCTGAACCGTTGGTGGAAGCTGGTCGATGTACTCGCCAGATTTACTAAACAGATACAGTGTAATATTATATTCTTCTGACACGGCCCACAGGAGATTGCACAAACTTTTCTGTATGCCGCCTATTTTCATATTATTATTAACAATGATGATTTTCTTCATACTTTGATAACCATTCTGAATAGGAGATCAGATCAGGAAAACTCCTGTACCCGCTCCATAAAAACTTTATTTTTTCCCAAAATCTTAGATCAGATTTCAGATCCTTCCGAGCCATATGTACCATATATGGGACTGCAATGAACCTCAAAGAATGTCTTGCCAAGGCGCCCTTATCGAAAAAGTATTTTTCACCATATCCAGAAAAGCATGTTGACGAATCCTTGCTTGTGGTCGCAATCACTTCGCTGTAAGAATAAATACGCAAATGTTTTCGAAAGCACTGTACAATAAAATCAGTATCCTCCCCATAAGAATATTGGCACCCCCCACCAAATAGCTCTGTGAATCGCAGGTTGTGCTTAAGTATAGAACTGCGGCGGACAGCCAATGCACAAGTGCCATAGCGAAGTGCTTTGAAAAAAGAAAGCCTTCTAGATTTAGGCTTTCGGCATTTATATACATTCCCGTTTTTCATATATTTTGTACCAAATACGATCATGTCGGCATCAGGAAAGCATTGGAACCCCGCACTAACCATCTGTGGCATATCGGGTTCATATATCAAATCGTCATCCGCCAATAACAAGATCTCACTTGATGCCATTACTAACGCCAGATTTCGATTTTTTCCGACTCCTCTTGTGGTCGTAGTCAGCATTTTGACAGAATTGGCTCCGACCGTCATTTCCTGATAGGAAAACTCGTCGGACTGATTTGCAAAGATAACATCACAATCATGAATGTTCATAGCATAATAATTTGAAAAGTCATTCTGATGCATAGTTGCGCAGAGGACTTCAATATTCTTGCATCCGCCCATTATTCACTCACTTTCGCACAGCACAATAAGAACCGCAACCTGGCACGCAAAAATACGCACCAGGTGCGTGTCTATTTCTTATTGAATCAACATCTTGCCATCATCGGTAAACTGATACCAGCCAGCTTTCACTGGCAGTTCATTTGTTGCTGTGATCCAATATCTTCTTCCATGAACTACCTCACCGGAGGAAGTCTTAACATAGTAATAATCATCACCGATTTTAATCAATCCGGCACCAGTTAAAACTCCGTCAACATAATAATAAAGGCTTCCGTTTTCCTCAACAATACCATTTTTCACTTCCGGCGTCGGCTGATCCGGATCAACTGTAGGAGGATCAGTCATTCTGCCATGTTTATCAAAATTATATATTCCTGCATGAAGCAATCCATTTGTTACTGTAATCCAATATCTTCTTCCATGAACTACCTCACCGGAGGAAGTTTTAACATAGTAATAATCATCACCGATTTTAATCAATCCGGCGCCAGTTAAAACTCCGTCAACATAATAATAAAGGCTTCCATTTTCCTCAACAATACCATTTTTCTTTTCTGGTTCTACAGAGAATACGATTTTACCTTCATTATCAAATGTGTAGTTACCCTCAGTCAACAGTCCGTTTGTTTTAGTAACCCAATAAGTCTGATTACGTACAAATGCTCCGGTCGATGTCCTGGCATAGTAGTATGAGCCGTCGATTTCCATCAAACCATTTGCAATGATAACTCCATCCACACAATAATAGTAACTGGTTGTAGCCTCATCATAATAGATTCCGTTGGGGCATCCAACAAAATGTTCAATTACACCGCTTTTATCAAAGCGATAGTTATTGCCTTCAGGCAATCCATATCCATTATTTTTTTCAACAGTATACTCTTTTGTGTCAGCATTCGCTTTACAAGCCTTACCATCCTTGCCAAAGTAATAGTAATTAATCTCGCCATTTTCTTTGACAACGCGCTTCAAGCCGGCTTCTTCTTCGATGATGCCGCTGTTGAGCCAATAGGTATCATTTCCGACGCTGTAAACACCGGTAACGTCGCTCTGGAATACGCCCTCAGCGTCAAAGACGCAGCGAGATTTTTCGTTTCCGCCTTGCGGGATCAACGCAGCGATACCCGTTGCGGCATATCCGGTCTCGGGATCGAGATAGTAGGTCTGACCGTCGATTTTGGTCCAACCGGTCTTCTGCAGCTCGCCGTTCTTGTAGTACTGCTTGCCGTTATCATCCGTAAACCAACCGTCGGCGTGCTTCCAGCTTGCCTTGAGACTCAAATCGGAGAAGGCCAAGAGCGATTCTTCATCCCATTTTTCATCATAAAGTTCATAGGACTCCCAAACACTGTAACCCACGGTGCCGGTAATAAGCCAACCGTCGAAGACATAACCATCGCGGGTAAAAACACATTCGGGAAGCATATAAGACTCATCAGAGGAGCCATTGGCGATTTTTACGGTGCCCATTGTACCGTCACCACCGTTGGCGTCGAAGGTAACGGTCAGTTTTTTAAACTTTGTAAACTCTGCCTTAAAATCAATGTCCGCATGAGGGTAAAATCCCCAACCATCGATTTTATTAGTTTCATCATAAGGAGTCCAACGATTTGCAAATTTGTAGGTGTAATTCTCGTCCTCAGGTTTTGTTGGTATTGGATGCTCAAAATCATCATAATAAGCATTTTCCTCGCAGGTGTAGTAGCCTTCCTGCAGAACTTCTTTACCGTCCCAGTTGAGCCAGCGGACATGGTACTTGTGCAAAGTCCACTGTGCATAGAGCGTGGTATTCGCGGAGACAGCAATAGTTGCCTTGTCGGCATAAGCCGTACCGCTACCGTCAGCCTTGGTGTTCCATCCTGCAAAGTCATAGTCAGCTCGGGTGAAAGTATTGGCAGGCAGTGCGGCAGACACGCCGGGATTCACGGTCTGCGTGCCCATGATTCCCTTGCCGCCGTTGGCATCAAAGGTGATGACCGGGTTCTGGGTCCACTGGGCATAGAGCGTGGTATCAACATCGAATTTCACTGTTGCCCCGTCGGCATATCCCGTACCTGTACCGTCAGCCTTGGTATTCCAGCCGGTAAATGTATAACCCTCACGAGTGAATGTGTTGGAGCTGAGCTGCTTATCATAACCGGGGTTCGCCATTAAAGCTGCCATCTCGCCCGTGCCGCCATTAGCGTTAAAGGTAATTGTGATGTTATTCTTTTTCAAAGCCCATATGCCATCATACACCAAGTATGTATCGCCGGCTTGTGAACCCTTGGTTTCGGTATAAGTGCCATTAGTGTTGTGAAGCCTTGCGAGAGTAATCGGAATCTCGTGGGCTGTCACGCCGGACTTTTGCGTATACTGATATGTTTTTGTTTCCGTGCCGGGTGCACCCTGCTGGACATATTGACCGGTTCCATCGGAGGAGCAGATGTCCGCACCGCTTGCGGTAGTATAAATGCCGCCGATTGCGGTCAGCTTTCCGTTGACATCCACCTTTGCATCGGCAAGCGGTGCGCGGGCTCCTGCTGGCCTGCCGGGTGCGTAAACCACCGGAATATATTGTGCATCTCCGGAGCCACAGTAGCCGCCCCACTCGTCCGCATCATAGATATAGATGCTCTTTCCTTCGGACACCTTTAATTCGGCGCCCTTTGCAATTGACGCCTGTACGCCGGGAAGCAGAGCCGCCGTCTGATTGACAGTCAGTTTGCTGCCGGAGGTCAGGTTTATGGTCATATTATTTGTAAGCGGTAAAACATAGCTGCTGGAGCTGACGCTCATGCCCGCCAGTTTCAGGTTCAAGCTGTTGACCTCGGCCGTGCCGTCGACCGTATAGATAACTCTGTCCGTGTTGCCGTCATATGCCTTGGTAAGGATTCCGGTCTTTACCTTGAACATGCCATCGTCGGCAATAAACGGGATTGATGTGGTATAGATTTTGCTCATGGCATATACCGCAGTATAAACCGTCTCGCTTGCACCGACATGAAGCGTCAGCGGCACCTCCACGTTTTGAACCGCATACTGGTTAAACGGGAACACTTTATTACCATCATCATCCATTTGTTTGGAGGCACTGCCGCCGCGGAAGTCCAGAACCTGATACCACTCGTAAACGGAGCCGCCGGACTCAACCGTAACGGCGCCGCTGCCGGAGATGAATCCCCATGCATACAGGCTCGCACCGCTCTTCACTGTTATGGCACTGCCGGACTCCATTTTTATGAAGCCGTAAGGGCCGACAATTTTGCCCTTAGAACCGCCGGGAGCCGCATAGTACTGTCCGCCGACACTGATTGCCGCTCCGCTTTCAAGCGTGACAGAGCTGCCTTTTGCCATGGTCAACGTCCGGAAAGGCTTGGCATTCGCTTGGAAGGAAGTCGCTGTTGGGGTATCAGTATAGCAGGTCTTAGCCTCATCAAAAGGAATCAGCAGAGTAATACCCGACGGAACAGTATAGTTGCCGCTTATAGTACCGTCGCTGACGAGCGTAATCTTAGAAAGCTTGTTTGCCTGAGCAAATTCAACTGCGCCATTAAAATCCGCGAACATTTTCATTCCGGTTTCAAAAACCGCCGTTTCAGCAGAAACAAACTGCGGAATAATGCAGCTTTCTTCATCAATATGCAGGGTAGCCTCAGCCGTTGTGGATATATACTTTCCGGTCGTCTCATTATACCAGCCGACAAATTTATATCCTGCGTCAGGAGTGGCTTTAAGTTTATATTCATTATATGAATCTAATGACTTAACAATATTTGCAGTAATTTTTTCGCCATTCACGGTGTAGCTGCCGTTTTCTGCAGGCTTAAATGTTGTATTTACAGCCTTTTTATCATTAACAAGGGCAATGTTACTGACAGTTATCCTTATGCCCTTATTAACACCGTTATCATTTCTTTCTGATGTGACTTTAATATTAGCGGATCTTTTGTTACTTATCACCACAGAATGTGTGCCTGTTCCGCTTAAATTATCTTTTCCGATTTTTGCGCTACCGCTTCCTTCAACCGCATAGTCAAAGAACAGTTTTGCGGTGGCATTTGTATGATTTTGAATTTGTATTGATGCTGTTTCCGCCAAATATGATGACATTATTTTTGTGCTAAATGCCGAAGCAAATGCGGTCGTGCCGTTAGCCCAGCAGATTCCGTTTTGGCTTTCTAAATGAATGCCGATTTCGCTGTCAAAAAGTCCTGTTTCATTTGTTGCGGCAAAAACCTGCAACGTAACAATCGGCAAAGCCGACAAGACCATAAGCACCGCAAGAAGCAGCGATATACAACGTTTTGATATCTTTCCTTTCATATTTTCATCTTCTTTCTCGCGTTTTTACTGTTTTTTTTACTGTTTTATTAATTTTACGCAGAACATATCCATTTGCAAACAGTTGCTCGGAAGCTGTATTTCATTCTCCGAGCAACCGCAGCAAATATCGCGCCGCAAATCCAACTTTGTCTATACAGAGCGTGGCGTACAATGCGTCACACCCCGTATCATCTGTTATTTAACCATCTTTCCGTCCGGACCAAAGTTGTAGAACGTAGCGGGCAGAAGGTCGTTAGTCTTGCTGATCCAATAACGCTGATTGGTAACAACCTTGCAGGAACTGTTTACATAGTAGTAATCGCCGTCGATCTGGATCAGGCCAGCATAGGTCTTGACACCATTGACATAGTAATAAAACTCGCCGTCCTCGCTGACGATGCCGTTCTTCTCCCCGGGCTCATATCGGAGGATTAATCATTTTTCCGGTTTCATCAAAAGCATACGATCCCGCCGGAAGAAGACCGTTCGTATCGGTAACCCAATATGTTCTACCATGAACCACTTCGCAGTTAGAGGATCTTACATAATAATAATCGCCATTAATCCTTATTAATCCTGCACCGGTCTTAACTCCATTTTCATAGTAATAGAGGCTTCCGTTTTCAGAAACAATACCATTTTTTACTTCGGGTTCGGGATCCGGATCTGGATCGACCGCAGGAGGATTAATCATTTTTCCGGTTTCATCAAAAGCATACGGTCCTGCCGGAAGAAGACCATTTGTTACTGTAATCCAATAAGTTCTTCCTTTTACCGCAGCACTTGTTGTACTTCTAAAATAGTAGTAATCATTTCCTATTTTTACTAATCCGGGAGAATCTTGAATTATACCTTTTACACAGTAATAAGTCTCACCTTTATAATCGAACAGTCCGGTTAGGTTCTCCTGCCAAACGCCATTTTCATCAGCGGCATAGCGTGTTGGATATTCATAAATGTGAAAGATTCCTGTTTTAACATAACCATTGGGACCATATCCAAGATAATATTTATTTCCATCGAGTTCAAGCCAAGTATTGCACAACCATTTACCCGCCCAACGATAATGTGTACCACCTGCATCCTTGACAAAGTCACCACGTACGAGTCTATATTCATCAAAAATATACTTGTAGCCATCAATAGTCTGATTACCGTTCAAGCCCTTAAAAGTGTTCTCATCAAAGTAATAGTAGCTATTCTCGCCGTTTTCATCTGCAAGCTCCCACCAGCCTGATTTCAGTACACCGTTAACAGCATAGTAGCGATCGCCATTTGTTTCAAACAAACCGGTAAATTTACCTAAGCTTGCGCCTGTTGTCTCATCAAAATGATAGTAGTATTCATTTTCTGTGTCATTCTGACCGGGAACCTTGTGAATTCCCTTCAGCATTTCATTGTCAACAAAATAGTATGAGACACCATTCTCCGTTTTCCAACCGGACCATGCTCCATTATCAAGAACAAAACGATCATTAAAGGTCTTGTATTCCTTACAGTAGAAGTGTCCGCCCTTGGGATGCGTAACATTTTCGGGTTCCTCATAAGGATAAATGCCATATTTCTCCTGGAAAGATGTCTGAGTAGACATATTGTAAAGTGCATTAGCGCCTAAGTAAATGTCATATCCAACAGAACCGGAAACTACTGCATTAAGGCGATTGTTTGCATCCCACGCTGCGGAATCGACAGGAGTAATTTTAATTCCGCTGAGAATGCAAATCGGGTTTGCAATATCCGGATCGATTGCCTGGCTTTGCTTAACAAAATTGCAGGTCACTGTGAGCAGATTATTATCGTCTAAGACTGCATTCGTTAAACAGAAATAGTCATTAGATACAGCAAGATTCGAAGTATCCACATGGAAATTGCGGTCAAACTGAATCTTAATCGTTACTTCCGTCTTAGGACTAACACGCTCGGCCAGCTGAAGAAGGAAATCCCATGCTGTAACATCAGTCACATCTCCTCCTGCAACCATAGAGAGAAGAGGACGCAAATTGTCAGGCACATCAATCGTTGTCATGTCAAGCGCGAAAACATAGTCAACATCCATAGGTTTATTAGTATTAATGACATGATAACGATCAGGCTCGTCCTTACTGTGGAAGACAAGTTCAGCATTCGAGACATCTCTTGTCCATGCCAAACTTCTGTCTCCGCCCGTACAATTATCAAAATCAAAAATCGTCTGATTCTCGCTATACATGGCAATTTTAACAGAAGCTTCAATTGAATAATCGTACGATATTCTTGCAACAACAGTCGTATTTTTCAAACCAGAGTCTTCATTTCCGATAAATAAAAACTCGGAACCTGTTGCATTAATTTCTCCGGCCGCATCATTGCTCAATTCAAATTCAATATCATCCGCACAAATTGCAACAGGATTCTCGTTGTATGTTGCAACCAACGGCAATGATATCGGCTTGCCATAAACAGTATTGATACTTTTCTTTGTAAATTTCAAACCATCGGGATTGACAACTTCTATTGTCTTGCTGCCGATCTCTGTGCCATTCGACATAAGCCTGATTTCTACAGTACCATTATCCTTGGCTGTGAACACACCGCCTTCTGATATTGTACCGATCGCCTCATCAGACGATTCCCAAACAACATTACTCGGAAGATTCGCGGAATTTCCGGAAGAGCTGACTCCCGTAGCAGTAAATTTAATTGAGGTTCCAATAGTCAAATAATCATAGTCCGATGTAACCAATGCATGATCGAACTCATTAGAAGCAGGTGCGGTTGAAACAATCATAAGAGATGAACTTACAGAGCGCTCATATCCATCCGAAGGACGATTAACAATTGTAAGCTCGTTGCTTCCCTCCTGCTTCGCAACAAATGTTGTTGAACCGCCGCCGTCAAGATTAATTGCGGTAACACATCCGGCATCAAGCATAATCTGCGCGAGTTCTTCTGCACTGCCGCCAGCAGAGAATGGTTGCTGACGACCGTCGAGCACCATCAGAACAACTTTTCCGCTCGCAGTGATACCGACACAGGTACGTGAATGGCGATTATTATAATAATCAGACGTACTGCTTACGACAGATTTTCCGTCTTTAACCAGATAAATACCGCCGCCAACAGCTTCCTGTATCTGATCCTTATAAATTCCATATTCGCTTGCACTGCCGATCATGGCCGTACCATTCTTCATAATGGCAAAGAAGTTTGAACCGCCTCCGTGATACTCCTTGCCTTCCATAACCAAAGCACCGTTAGGCACGCCGTTCGTCATATCATAGAAATCCGCATTGACGCCGACCACTGCATTGTAATGCTCAACATAGTTCGCAGTATCAGACGGATTTGAATGTTTTTTCTGAGCCGCTGCCATCTGGTCGGTAACACGGGACATCGCCCAGCCCTGAGAAGGGTCATTTGCGTGATAATTAGCATAAATGTCAACATCATCTCTTGAAAGATCTGCTGTGGCAATATAGTAAACTATCTGTTTATCGTCCCTTGTAAGCGCGTAATTAACGGTCTGTGAAACGCCGGGAGCAATCGTCGTTGTATTCGATGAAAACACCGAATAATAAGCCTCATCTCCGGGCTCGGGATCAGGATTATCCGGATCCACTTCCGTCAACTTATCCTTACCATTTTCATAGCACCAATCTGCAAAAACATAGCAGCAAGCTTTTCGCAGCAGTTCAATATTTTCTAAATCGGATAATTTCCGGTTAGCCTCCAACGCCTTGGCAAGAGCGTTACCGGCATATTTCTCGGTAACTGCACCGCGGACTTTTTCTTTTGTTGTGTTACCGGGGATTCTATTATTTATAAAGAACGCAGCTCGATCCTCGTCGGTAAGAACTTCTGTGAAATAATTTTCAAGCACAGTGCTCAAATTTCCACCGTCAGCTTTCAGTGTTCTATATAAATAATAAGCATCAAGATCGCCGCGAAGATCTAATATACCAAATGTATGATATTCATCATCGTCAATTCCAAAATACTTTGCTTCGATTTCGGCTACCAAGGTTTCCAATTCTGTTGACTTTATTCCTTTAATATGCGAATATTCCATTAAATCGCAAATATCACCTATCCAGCCACCAAAATCCGCCGTATCCTCGTTATTCTTAAAGTAAGCAATATTAAGCGTTGCAAACATATGGCGAAAATCAACTTCCTGGCCATTGGGCAATGTAAAGTTGGCAAGATTTCTGAGCAATGCGGCATCGGTACCGTTTTTTGCATCCTCTTGCGCTACATACTCTATAAAATCCGTATTAGCTTTACCCGCCAGCATTTCCCACTGGTCATCGTTATACTTTTCAACGCCGGTGCGAATGTAGGTAATTTCAAGAAGCGTTGCATCAGCATTGTGTTCCTGAGCATACGCTACAGCATACCGATCAAGAATTTTTAGTTTTTCAATAAATGTTGAATAACTTGCAATTCCCGTAACTGATTCTGCAGTATATGCTGCCATGCTTTTAGCAGCATATGCCCCCATCGGCAACAATGTTGTAACCAGCATTGCTACAGCAAGAAATACCGATAGATATTTTCTAACCGCTTTTTTCATAAATATCTCTCCTTTTGCATTTTATTTTAAATTATCTATCAGATAATTTAAGTATCGTTACATATATGAAAAGCAATTAGCCCTTATGTAATAAACTATCTTTCATACATATTTCCTCTGTAACCAGCTATATGGTAACATAAAGATCTACCGACAACATAATTCTAAAAGATGTAAAAGCGTGTCCGCTTTCAACTAAATTATGTATAAGACCTTCCTGATATTATTCTATCTTATACTTCTTGTGTATACATCTATTTTCATTTTACGCTGCTCATCGAGATACTCCGTATATGAGTGCTCGGTATCAAGTATCGCAGCGTGTTCCTTGCATCTTCTCTCCTCCGGCGGAGGAATTCTTTCGTAATCGCCGTAAAGCTTGGTAAGGAGCTCCGAGCATTGGCACGATACGGGAAATTCCGCATCCTCGAAGGGCACACGCATGGTTTTTTCAAACCATTCGCGCGGAAAAATGCTTTTTTCATAGCTTTTGCTCGCCGCAAAAAACGAATGAACCATATAAGAGCTGCTATCTTTTCGACGAATGCAAATTCTTTTGAACGGCTCAAGAGGAAGCGGACGGCAAAGCTGCATAAAGCACTTTTTTGCGAAGCTGTCCGTTTCATATCCGCGGGCATACAGAGCCTTTGCAATCACTATCTTCGAAGCTAAAAACTGAAGCTTTCTGACCGCTTTGTTATCCGACAGATTATCGCACGGAAAAATGTCAATATATATTCCTTGATGAAGCTCAGGATCTTTAGGATGATATTTTTCTATGCACGCAGTATTGTTGAGTCTGAGCTTCGAAAACTGCATAGGCCAGTGTGCGCCGTATTCTCGCTGAACGTAGTACTTTTCGGCATCAAAATCTTTTGCCGCGCATTCAAAAAACTTCTCGTAATCCGCACGCATCAGAATAACGTCGGCATCATCATCCCACGGAATAAAACCGCTGTGTCTGACTGCGCCGAGCGCCGTGCCTGCAAAAAGCATATAGCGAATACCGTGCTTTTCGCACACTGCATCAAAATCTTTAAGCATAGAAAGAAGTACTTTTTGGTGCTCGCTGAGTTCATTGAGCTGTATCAAGTCATTCATTTTTCACAGCCTCTTATGTTTTATAAATCCGTTAAAAGCATACGCCGCAAAAACCCTTACAGACTTTCCTAAGGATAATTTTTCTATTTCTCGGTAAATCAGCCACCTGTTTCTTGCGGATTTCAATTTATCGTTTGAGCGGGAACCATCTACAATGCGGTAATCAGCAAGAATACCCGGACTTGCAACCGCAGTATATCCCGATTTCAACAATTCAAGCCAAAAAACATAGTCCTCATGATAATAATTCGTAAAGAAACAGTGAGCCGAGAGAATAGAACTGCGCAGGAGCACCGTAGAACAGCTCAGCACGCTTTTTCTAAGCATATCATCATATGATGTTCTCTCCGGAACAATAAAATCCGACAAATGCTCTCCGTTTTTATCCATCAAAGAGTATGAGCAATATATAATATCTGCGCCCGTATTTTCCGCTGCGGCAAGCTGTTTTTCAAGCTTGTCTTTATGCCAAATATCGTCGCTGTCAAGCAACGCTACCCAACTGCCTTTTGCAAGAGCCATCCCTTTGTTGCGAGTCAGAGCAACACCGATATTTTTAGGGTTGCTGTATAGAGTTATTCTCGGGTCAAGATCCGAAAAGCACCTTGCTTTGTCTGCTGTGCCGTCCGTTGAACAGTCGTCCAAAATCAGAAGCTCCCAATTTGTATACGTCTGCGCCATCACCGACTGCACCGCTTCCGATATGTACTCTTCGGCGTTATACGCAGGCATAATAACAGAGACAAGCGGCTGCTTCTGTTCTACTCCGGATTGTTCATTCACTTTCATTTAGCCTTTTTCTCCAAAATCTTTCTGCATTTTACCCAATCCTTATATCCCGTTTCGAGCATATGCATATCGCTGCCGAGATACCTGACATATCCCTTTTCTGTCCACGATATATATTGCTTTCTCCGCAGAGGCTTTTTGAAGCACTCGACATTCAGCTGCAA
>OGLM01000305.1_pt1 | contig 61667 bp, 67 predicted proteins | sample 1572531 | NCBI WGS metagenome assembly OGLM01 (sample SAMEA2581909, study PRJEB24529) | metagenome | biome: Human gut stool | place: China | collected 2011
GCTATGATGGTACCGATTCATGCGCTATAGTGGTACCGATTCGCCGATACTGTCAGCTAAGACAAGAAAAGAGTTTCATCAGAAAAACAAATAAATGTTTAGGGCGTTTTCCGGTCATTAAGGTCACGGTCATTAAGGTCATTAAGGATTTTAACTTCTCTATTCTGATAACACATTAGCGCTTTTTGATAACACATTTGTAATACACATGGATGATTTCTCAATACGTCAAATTCATAACATATTGATTAACAGCTATTTACAAAAAGAGTACATAAAAGAGGAATAAGTGATAAAATATATTTAAAAACAAAAAGAACAACAGAGATAAGTACCTATGAATAAGCAACTTACTACTATTGTTCTCTCACGCTATTTTGTACAAATAAGTTTCATTTTGCTTATTATAGTGATTCCGTTGGGGTCACAACCAATTTCTCACAAATCTGTCTATATCAGCCACTTATCTTTCAGGTGCAAAGATAGTGATAACATTTTTATAACACAAATTTTTAATTACTTTTTAACTATATTTTGCAAAAGTTGAAATTTGGCGGTTTCAAATACTTTTCTTACTTTTGCACTCGTCAATACAGATTTTCGCCCTCTATCTTGTTGATACAACATTTGTGAAACTTCAATACTTTCAATAGGTATTACAATATAGGGGATTGATTAAGCCGTTAGAAGAGGGTCGGTTTTTTCTTTCCCCAATTTTTGTTTGCTATGCAGTATATAAACGTCACCATAGAACTCCTTAAGACATACTCTTCGAGCAAGAGGATGAAGGAACTTCTTGCGCTGGCGATATGGTTCAAAATGCAGCATAGCAATTCCGTGATTTGGAACGTAACAGAATACAAATTGCGCAAAGGATTACGTATTGGAAAGGTAAAAGCTGAAAGACTTATTCGAGACATGAAAGATAGCGACCTGTTTACCATAGATGGCAATAAGGTTGTTGTCTCCTCTTTCCGTGACCATACAACAAAGTGGACTCGGAAGAACAAAGAGTATCATGGAGCAATGGTCTGCAAGTTCGAAGTGATGGAGTACACGATGAAGGAACTCTACAATCTCATTAACGAGAAACTTTTTGTCTATCCGATTTGTGCTGCCGAGCACAAGGACTGTTGCATGAAAGCATATGATGATGGAAAAGTCGGTGCCAAAGGTAAGGCTATCACGATAGGGCAGTTTAAAAAGGCGATCAATATGAGTAGTGGTGCTGTTTCTAAGTTGAAGAAGAAACTGATAGGAGAAGGGAAAATAAGTTCCACTCTTGCAGAAAAGCACTCCTTTGATGTTAGAAACGAAGAAGAGACGAAAAGGACATTAAAGAGGACTGGCAAGAAGAAAGCCGACTTTATTGTTGGCACGCTCGGTTTCATAGTCCTTGCATGTTCTTACTCAATTACCGACAGAATGGTTTCTGATGGATTCAGACATCTTATCTACGGCAAGCAAAATGAAAAGGTGATACAGAAGGACATGAGTTTTGGAGGAATTCCTGATGGATTCTTCTGTTAAACTCTTCTGTGTTCATTTGTGGAACCTACATTGAAAGAAAGAAAATTATAATAATTGAAAGTTATGAAGAATGAAACAAAATTAAACAGAGTAAAGGAGTTTCTTGATGGAAACAATATCAAGTACGTTACTCCTAAGAATGCCGGAAAGAAAGGTCATAGTGACTTATTTCTGCCCTCATTCAGAATCTACATCAAACTTCAAGGTGAAGATGATGAGTTGTTCTATAAAACCCACCACATAGGTGTGCATCCTATCTTCATCCGTGATAGTGAAACTCCTAAGTTTGTTCTTGAGAAGGTACAAAACACCATCATCAAGATAATGCAGAAGAAACAGGCAGCATTTGAGAAACGTAAAAAGAAGTCGTCGAACTAAAATTTATAGCGTATGAAAGAAGAAGATTTAACGAAAGCTATTCAGCTGAAGGCACTACTTGATAGTGAAAGAGAACTCTTGAAGTTCGCAAATCACCCGTCTGTGGATTTAAGAGTTAATCTTGAAGAAAGGTGCGACCACGGACGTATTCTTAACATAGAATACCTTCTCGGTGATAATATTATCGAAGGACTGAAAGCGATGGTTATCGCCAACATCGAGGGGAGAATTAATGACTTACAGGAACAATTAGAAAAGTTGTAGGCTTATGGGAAGTTTTATAAAAGAACGTCTTATTTATGCATACTGCTGGACGCATTCGACAGGTAGATGTAAGGATTGCACTTGTGTTTGCACCTTCAAGAAATGTAAGGACTTCGTAAATTCTTTTTGGAAGATACACCGCTACAGGCATTATCACAAGACAAAAGCGAAATATCCAACAACGCTTGTTGAGTTCAGAAAAAGAGTTAATCCGTTGTTTCATAAAAAATTATAGCTTATGGAAGTTGAAAGATATTATTATGCAGTAGCATACTTCATGTGTAAGAGTGGCTCAATTAGTGTTAATTCGGTTGCGTGTAGTGTTAGAGGGGAAGAAAAGGATACTAAGTTCTATCCTCTCATGAACATCCTCACGGACGTGGAAGAGAAGTTCAAGGATGATATTGTTAGCGGAACAGTAGTCATTCAGAGTGTTATTGAGATTAGTAAACAGGACTATGATGCTTATAATGAACGCATCGCTAAGATGAAAGAGAAGAATGGAAAGGTTGACAAAGGTAATGGATAAGTACTTGAAGGAAGCTGTCGCTGATTGGGATAAGAAGTCAGTTCTGACCCTCGTTGTCAGCAAGGAATGGTTCGATATGATTGCTGCCGGAAGAAAAACTGAAGAGTATCGGGAGATTAAGCCGTATTGGGCATCCCGACTTGTAAACCAGAAAGCCGAAGGCTGCGAAGTGCTTTTTGATGAGTACGGCGGTTATTGTTGTGTGACAGGTGAGCCGGAATACAAGCCATACACCCACGTTCTCTTCATCAACGGCTACCGCAAGGATAGTCCACGAATTGAGAAGGAGATTGAGAGTATCACCATCGGTAAGCCTAAGAAAGGCTTATGCCCCGACAAATGGCTTGATACTGAGTTTTTTATTATTAAATTTAAGTAGCGTATGACAAATGAGGAATTTTTCTATGCTCATCTAGGTGAGCGAGTTCTTTATAAAGGTAAGGACATTGGGGCATACGTGGCAGGGTATGTAGAAGAAAAGTATATCATCTTAGGTTTTGATGATTATACAGGCTGCATTCTGTACTTCACATCTAAGGTGTATAAAACGCTTGGTAAAACATATAACTCATACCGATTCGCAAAGTTGAAGTATTTGAAAGTAATAGAACAATAGTTATGAAAAAGGAAGATAGAATCAAGGTTTGGGAGAAGTACGGCCATCATTGCGCATACTGCGGAAAAGAAATAAAGCTCGAAGATATGCAAGTAGACCATTTCGTTCCAAAGAATCGTGGCGGTTACTCTCGTTGGAGTGATAAGGAAGGTAAGTATGTCGTTTCTCATGGTGAGGATAGTATGGAGAATTACATGCCTTCTTGCCGAGCCTGTAACTTTAGAAAGCGGGATATGAATATCGAACAATTCCGTGAATCTATAAGAGAACAGGCTGAAGGTTTGCTTAGAGGTGCTGCAAAGTTCCAAGTAAGTATGAGTATCGCTTATGGTCTGCTTACTCCTTCTTTCAATAAGCCTATCGTATTCTATTTTGAAGAACAAAAAGGAGTAGCGTATGACTAGTATTAGCAATACAGAAAAAGCAGAGCCTAGTGCTCTGCTTTTTCTTTGTCTTCACGTTCTCGTTTCTCGACTATAGCCTGTCTGATCCATTCGCCTTTGTTGCGTCCTAGGGATTCACAAAACTCAAACGTTTCTTCGTTTACATGCGTCACAACCCTGTAGATGAGGGCAGCTGCGCCCTTGCTCGGTGCTCCGGCTCGCTCTCTGCGACCACCCCACCCTGGATGCTGACTGACCTTGCATTGCTGAACCTTGCCCTTGCTATTGATGCGGAACTTCATTTTCAGCCGGTCATTTACCCAAACTTCAGCAATTACCGCATCGGGCGTCTGCTGAAGGGTAGATTTGGCGATGCCGATAAGATAGGATTTATCCTTGAAGAAGGTCTCTGTCTCATCGAGTATCGCCCAATCATCGTAGATTATGATTCTTGCCTTTTCCATATCCTTAACCTAATATTGCCATCAGTATCGTGAATAAGAAGATAAAGAGCACAAACCATTCCTGTTTGCTCATAGCTTAACCTCCTTTCTTCTTCTCTTGCGATGATAAATTTGAAGTGCTTTCACAACTCTGTGGTCTTCTTTCCAACCAAAAGAAGCTTTAATCACTCGTTTCGTCCAATATCGTTTCTTCTTTTCTGAACCTAGAAGTATCTTCTTTGCTAGTCTTGCTTTCATTTCTTACCTCCTTCCTCGATTACTCCTATCGGTTTGATGTCGTTCACACTTTCATCCTCGGTGAAGAAGGAAACCTTCATCATGTCGCTCACGTAGGCCATGGCCACAACATCTTCATGGGCGTTCTTGATGATACAGATGTCTCCTCTTACCTCGTTCTGCATTTTCAGATACTTCACGGCTGCATCCTTCACCGCCAAAGGATTCATTTTCTTTGTTATGGTCTCCCCTGACTGAGGGAAGACGAAGATAAATTCTTGCTTGTTCATACTGCTTTCTGTTTTTGTCTTGTTTGAAATCTGATATATATGCTGCGTGTATCTACATCAAAGTAGGCGTCTTTCTGCTCGTTAAAGCTGGCCCAACCTTCTTTCCTGTACTTCACGCCATTAGTCTGCATAAGGGCGTTGCAAATGGTATCACTCCACTTGTACGTATGGGCAAACTGCTCTTTGCGTTCTATCACGATACAGGTTCCTAAGAAAACAACTTCTGTTACTTCACCATCAACATAACCACAATAGTTCTGTTTTTCCTCGCTAATATTGCTTGCACAATTCTTGCCGAAGATACGTGAGAGGGCAACTTCCATCGTTCCTTCATCAATCAATTCTAATTTGTTTCTTGCCATATTAATCTAATTCACTTTCTGTTATTAACAACTCATCAAACATAATACTATCCTTGCATGAGCAGCTCCATGATGATTCGTCCTTGTCTTCAGACACTTCATAGTTATCGGGATATTCCTCCTTGTAGAAGTCTAGAATATTATTTTCCTCTTCTGCCATCCGCTCCTTGGCTGCGGTCTTGGTAGAGTAAACTCCGATAACATTAACGCCCGAATAATCTTGATTGTCTGCTCCGTGCTTAATCAATACAAATACTTTCTGTTTCTTCATCTTACTCGCCCTCCTTCTCTTCTACATCAAATATAACACTTTCCAACTCGCCTTCGCCTTCCAAAGAACCGCTATCGTACACGTCTCTTGCGAACCTTTCAGCGCATTCTGATGAAACAGCGGAACACTCCACCTTGTAGACTACCTTCTCAACGATTTCTACTACATACTTTTTCATAATCAAATCCTTTCTTTTAAAATTAATACTTGGTGGACGGATGGTACGTTGCAACCATCTGTAGCGGCTTGAATACCGCATTCGCCCTATATATAAAACAACAACAACTTCTATTATATCTTCTCAAGACAAGTGCTCTTGTCCACGCTTACATCTCCTCAACAATATCTTCAAAACTCTTCTTCTTAATCTCCATGGAAATCAGACTTGCTATGTCTAAGGCTTTCGTTTCCTCGTACTCTCTGGACGTATCGTCATGGATATATATACAGAAACTATCTATCTCGTATCTGTCGCTATTGAACAGAGTATAGCTTGATGTAGGAAAGCGGAAAATGATTCTGCTCCAATCCTTTTTATCCAACAGATTTTTAACAACTGAATTAGTCATACTCGAAATGGTTTGTGAGGGAGATTTCTCTCCCTCGGTGTTAAACTTACTCCTTCAACAGACTTTCTACAAGTTCTTCCTTTGTGGAGAAGACGTCTGTACAATAGGTGTATCCATAATCATGTTTTAATAAAAGTTTGCAACACTCCTTGTCTTTGTCTTCTCTCTTCTCAAGAACGATGCGAGAAATCGTCTTCTCAGCTATCTTGTTATCACGCAATAGGAAAACCTGTTGGCCAACATAGAAGTTGGTTTTAAGATTTGTCTTTGCTCGTTCCTGTACTTCCCAATCAGACGATAATTCCATACATGCGTACACTTCCTTGCCTTTTGAGAGGTCTTCGGTGATGTGCTCGAAGATTTCCTGTTCTGTTGGCTCTCGCTCTTCTCCGGTCTCTTCATCATCGATGGTGTAAATACTATATTCCCAACCTTCCTTGTCTACAAGTTTGAGTCCGGCTGCCTGCGCCTTTACTACTTCTTGTATGGTGTTAATCTCAACTCCTACAAAATTGTCACTCAATCTAACTGCCTTAGTTGTCTTCATAATTTTATCTCCTATAATTTAAATTTGTTACTTGTTATTGTTAATCATTCTTGCATCATAAGTTCTGCCGATAATCTCGTCTATCTTTGCTTGCTGCTGATAATCTGTGCAGTCGGCAAAGTTCTCCTGTCCCTCATAGAAACGTGCTGCATTCTTCAGCTCATGGAGTGTTGCTTGGGTGTAGTCCTTGTTAGGATCAACTTGCCTAAGGTTCTCACATGTCTTGCAATACTCGATGAAGTCTACAAGCAAAGATTTCTCCTCGCTCTTGCTCTGCTGCGCTCCCATGAGTGGTAGGGCAACTATCGTTGCCACTATCAAAACTATCTTAATTCTCTTTTTCATATTGTTACTGATTTATTTTCTTGTTTATCTCTTTAATTGTATTGTATGTCTTTGGAAACAACTCCAAATGTGCTGCCATGAAGACTGCGCACCCAACTGCCTTTGCATAGGCTGCTGTTGTTGTTTGGTAGAGTAACGCTCTGATTGCGTCATACTCCTCGTCTGTAAGTTCTAACTTAACCATATTACTCGTCCTCCATATCTTTTGCTGCTCTCAGTCTGTAGCCTGTAAGACTGCCAAATAAGAAAATTAATACATAAATTGTGATGTCCATAACTTAAACCTCCTTAATATCTTAAAATCTTTTTGATTACTGCGGCTGCGAGAACATCGTTAGCGGTTATAGGTCTCGGCTCTGTTATGCTTTCTGCCCATGCTGCACCGCCAAAATACCAATGTTCTTTTCTCCATTCCTCACAAAACTTCTCAGCCTCCCAACGTGTAGGAAACTCCTTTTCTCTCATTTCCGAGTGCGGTCTGCTGCCATACTCGTAATGTGCAATGTGATGTACTTTCATATCAATTTCCTTTCTTTTAATTGTTATACTTGTGCGGTCTCTAGGCTTGAACTAGATGTGCTCCTCTATTCGCTGACCGCTGCGGCTTTTATCTCTTGCCAAAGTTGAAGATTCTAACGAACTGATAGAAGGTTTTGTGTCCTACAAGGTGAAACAAGTCTTCAAAGATGTACTCCTTGCATTCCTTTGTTCCTTCTCTGTACACATCTTGCATCTGCTTTGCGGTCATATAACCGCTAGTAAGCCATTCGAAGAATAATTCCCCTAAACTCTCGTATGCGTTGTTCTTGTCATAGAACTTCTTCTGCTGCTCGTAAGTTTTGTTCTTTCTCATATTCTTATCTCCTATCTTTAAGATTCTATACCATTTAATTTAAGGGCGATTGCCTTTAAGTTCTCAATTCTCTGTTGTGCATTCGGTGTGAGTTCCGCACCACAAATAAGAACTGCTTGCGAAAGGTTCATTACCTTGTCGTATATCGCGAGAGTGATGCTTGAAATCTCATCGCTCGTAAGTGTTATAGTCTTTTCCATATTCTTATCGTTTTAATAGTTCAACTTTGCTTTAATCTCTTTAAACTCCTTCAATCGCTTGTGCGTTATAGGAGTATCATCGTGGCTTGAAATACATTCCTCTAGAAGGATTATTCTATCGTTAATAGCTGATGTAATATTATATATTTCACCGCCTGTAAATGTTATTGTCTTTTCCATTGTCTCTTGTATTTAATTGTTCGTTACTCTTTCCACCAATCGGAAACGTCACTTCTCTTAAGATGTCTCATTTCCAAAAACTCTTTGAGGGTGCTGCAATATGTGTTCATAGAATAGCAATCGCCATTCAATATAACATGAACTTCTTTAGCCATAGTCTATATGTTTTTAAAAGTTATCTATTCAAATGGTTCAGAGTCCAAACCTCCACAACCCACTCATACCCTACATTGTTGCACTGGCTTTGGTTCATCCGTCTGATGTCCTCGGCTTGCTCCTCCGTAATGGGTTCGCAGTCCAACTTCATCAACTTCTTGATACTTGTTTCCTTGCTAGTCCCGATGTAAATCAATTCCATGCTCTCAATAGAGTTCCAAACGTCTGTTCGATAAAAAAGATATACTTCCATATTGTCTCATTTATTTTAGGCGTGGGGAGGGGCGTACGCCCCGTGGGGGCGCTGCCCCCTTATCTCCCCACATTGTTACTTACTCATTTCATACACCCAAAGTATCCCTTCATGATGCCAAGCATAATGTTCTGCTTGCCACCTTTCATTGAATTGAGCGATAATCTTTGGTTCTTTCTCGGGTTCTGAGAATTCCTGTACTACGATATACGTCTTCATGCCCTTGTTTTCTTCGTCTTTGAATACTCCAAAGTACTCTTCATAGTCTTTGAACACAAGAACTTGAACTTCCTTTCCTTTGTATGTTACAGGAAACTTCCCGATAAACTCGTTGTCTCCCCAATACTCTTTGATATACTCGTCACTATCCTCGTATATGCAAGGCATTATGGTTCTTTCTTCATCGATTTCGAACTTGTTGCCCTTATGATAAATTAGGCTACAAGCGATATAATCTGCTAACTTTGCCATAGTCTTTAATATTTATAGTCGTACAACTGAGTGAGTACGTTATCGTACAGGTCTCTTGTCTTCTCAACGATGCTTTCCTTCCAATGAAATGGATTCTCGTTTGCAGTTCTTCTAATTATGTTGGCTAATACAATAGCATCAGCCTTAGTCAATTCTAATAAACACATCTTTGTTGTTTCCATTGTCGTTGTTGTTAAAATGTTCTACAATAAAGTGCAGGTGTACGTTTGCTCCCAACGTTCACAAGTTACATGTGACCTAACTCCCTTCGTTTAACGTCCGTGGGTTGACGTGTTTCGATGTTTCTCTAGTCTAACACGACTAGCGTTTTTACATCTTCCGTGATGAGTGTTTGAGACTTCTTTGTCTTGTTGCTTTTAGAGTTGCAACTAACTCGGTGTACGATGTCCTCGGTGTTTTGCCTGTATCATCCTCAGTGTTTTGCCTACTTAACCTATTTGTATAGCGTTCGTTACTAGCCAAAATCTCTAAATGTTCCATTGCTACGCTTGAGAAATAAAACCAACTTGATTTCGGGTGCAAATTTAATCCAACTTTTTAATTCTACCAAATTTTTCTACACTTAATTTCAAGTTTTAGGTGATATTTAACCTCTGTTAATATAAAACTTAGATTAATTTACAGATTTTAATAAAATTATTAGGTGAATTATTTGTATCTTTGCACCCAAATAATTAAAGTAAAATTTTATGGCGACAAAATCATCAACAGAAAATATAAATCTGAACTTGAAAGAGTTACTTAAAGAACGTGGAGTTATGGCGAAGGATTTGGCAGATTACCTCGAAATAACTCAAGTTGGTATGAGCAATATCATTAACAACAAAACTATCCCTTCATTAGGGACGCTAATGAAAATAGCGAAGTACTTTAATATGAAGTTGTCAACACTTCTAGGTGAGGAGCCTTTAAAGGTTGTTGATAACTCTAAAGAGTTTGCAGCATTCGTGAGATACAAGGGTATTCATTATACCGCTGATACCCTTGATGAATTTTTTAAACAAGTTGACGAATTAAAGATTATAGCAAGATGAAGAAGTTATTTATATTAGGCATATTGGCAGTAAATGCAATTTGTATCTTTGCGCAAGACAATAACAAGAAGTGGAGACCCGAAATAACCTGCACTGAGGTGTGTGGAGTTAGATTTGGTAGTTCTTATGAAACTGCCAAAGAGATTCTTAAAAGAAAATATGGTGAACCCGATTATTTTGGAACAAACGAAAATACAATTGTTTATCACTACAAGTCGTATGGCGGTATGAATTTTACATACATATCCTTTGATTTTCAGCGTGATGGTGCTTTCAGCTATATGAACCAATGCGTAATGGGATATGATTGTAAAACAGCAGAAGAAGCAAAAGGTAAAAGAGATACTATTTGGGAGAAAGCTAAAAAGAAGTACCCTTTTTGCCATTGGGATATAGACGATAATGGATTCAAATACTATGAGAGTGGTTGCTCTCCTCTAGGCGGGTTCGGCAACGGCTTTGTTGTTGATGTAGTAAAGTTTGATGAGCCATACAATGGGTATAGATATTTCGCACGCATCATGTATGGACCATATAATTACGTAAAGGAAGACTTCTAGGGCGTCAGCCCCACAGGGCATGGGGAGGGCGCTTGCGCCCGTGGGGGCGCTGCCCCCTTATCTCCCCCGAGGATTTTTCACTCTCACCTACAAGAAGAACACACACCCAACAGAGAGAGAAAAGAGAGAGTACAGGGAGAGAAAACCATTTCCCTAACTAGGAAAAAATATTTCTCCAACTAGAAAAATAGAAAAGAGAAGAAACCGCCTAAATCATCCTTCAACCTCATCATTTCTAGATGAGCGCATTATCTTGCACCAAACCATGAAATCTACGAAAAACCCACAAAATCGGCTCTAATATGCCCAAAAATGGCTCTTAAACGGCTCAAAACTTGCGAATTTGGGAGAAATCCCGACCAACTGCCCGAAAATCGCAAAAATCTTCAGAAATGAGCGAGTTTAGCGTTGATTGTGGGTGAAAAACATTCAAGAAGGTTGAATACGGCTAGTTAAACTTTGCTAACGAACTCCTTGCGTGCGTGCGTACCTATTAATGCAAAACCACATTTTTGTTTGCAAAGAATCTTCTTTTATGAAATAAGAACTTTCTTTACAATTTACTTTTATTCTTCCTCGGGAATAATTGAAACTAACTTGCTTATTATTAATCACTTGTCTTTTCTTTACAATAATCACGTATGTTTACAAAATGGGGCTTCTAGAGGGCGAAGAGGGAGGAGGAAAAGGGGTGATTTGCGCCCCGAGAAAGAAATTGGTGGGATTTGTGGCGATTTTGAACGAGGTTGGAACACGGCAAAACGAACCTTCAAATATTATATATTTGCCCTCGAAACATCAAATAATTGCAATTATGACGGAAATATTATCAAAAATCCCAAAGCATTTGACCTCTTGCCCTGTTCTCGGGGATAAGAAAGAATGGGGCTTAGGTGCTGCATCCTTGGCGCTTGGCGTTGGCTCCTCTCTCTTTGGCGCTAACAAGGCGAAGAAGGCAGCTAGAAGGGCAGCAGCCGAGAACACGTACAGAACGAACGCAGAGAAGGCTTGGTACGACAAGAACTACAACACGGACTACCTAGACACGAAAGCGGGTCAAAACCTCATGAGAAGGGCGAAGGAAGTACAGGACGAGTATGTTCGCAAGGCTGATGGCGCTGCTGCCGTTGGCGGTGGAACCGCTGCAAGCGTGGCGATGGCGAAGGAGGCTGCTAACAAGGCTATGGGCGACACGATAGCCAACGTAGCGGCACAGGACACGGCTCGCAAGCAGCATGTGGAGGATGCTCATCTTCAGAACACTCAGCAGTTGTCTAGAGAACGTCAGCAAATCGAGCAGCAGAAGGCGCAAGCCACTAGCGATGCGGCTCAAAATGCGTCAAATGCTATGTTTAATTTCGGTGTGAACCAATTGGGGTCAGAACTCGAAGGGGCTAAATCGGTGAAAACCAACACTTTAGGCTCAAACGGAAAGCCAATTGATAACACAATTGTAACACAACAAGACAAAACCGCTCATTCTGCCGCTACTGACCACTTGGCTGAGAGCATGATGTCTCCCGAGGAGAAGAACCAATACCGCTTGAAGAAGGCAGTCGGCTTGTCGGGGCTTGGGTAGCAGCTAGAAGGTGGAGCGGACGAGCGACAGGTAAGGACGGCAAGGCAAGGTGGACGAGGCGTAACAGGCGACCCCAAGACCCCCACCCCCTTTGACCACCGTTGCAAATTATAGTAGAATAATACAAATAAAGAAATTCTGCCTCCCACCACCCCCTTTTTCTGGATTTCGGTTTTCCGATTTTCCCCACCCCTGAATTTTCTGGAAGTGTTAAAATGATTAAACATAAATAATATGGAAGTAAAGATAGGAAAAGGTCTTTTGTCTCAGATTGAGAAGCCATTCGAGTCTAGCAATAATAAGATAACGTTAGATGATTTAGTGAAGTTTCTAAAAGAAATGGACGAGCAGTATAACCATAAAGTAAATACTGAACGTGAGTATTACGCTCGGTTGATACGTAAGGATGGAAAAGTCCGAAATGTGCTAGTGGTAGAAAATAAGAAGGAAGCTGAGGCGTGGAATCCTAAATTCTACTATTACAAAGAGACAGATAACGGCATTATTCCTGCATCATACGACGATATTATAAACAGTTTTAAAACATTAAAACATAAAGATTATGAAGATATTAATTAATGGCAAAGCCCCATTAGAGCTTACCACATTTTGCAAATGGTCTGTAAAAGATGGCAAATTGTTCAATAAGAATACTCGTCGATTCGAAGGTGTAGATGGTGATAAAGTTACTTTCATTAAAGAGAATGGTAACAAATATGAAGGTACTGTTTCCTGGTATACCTGCTATCAGGTTATTCCTACGAAAGAAACTGGAGTCGAAATTCTATCTACAAAAGAAGTTTTATCCGTAGAAATAGAACATCGTTCAGTAGTTGAGGAGCTTAAAGGTGATGAACCACCCCTAGAAAAGTCACTTGAGGAATCCAATATTTTTTATAGACGAAATAGACAGTACGATCAGAAAGTACTCGGATATTTAATTAAAGAAAATGTTAAGTTTCCTTCTGCATTTTATAGTTACGCTACAATTATATCTATATTATTGGCTCTGGGTATTATAGCCTTATTTGAGTTTTTATTTTAAGTTAAACATTAAAACAAGATAGATTATGACATTAGAAGAAGCAAAGAAGATATTGGAGAAAGAAGGTTTCCACTTGGTTTTGGCGAAGAAAGTCATATACCAGAATGGTGCGATAAGAGAATTTGAGAAGCCAGAAGTTTGCGAAGCCATAAAGGTTGCCAATGCAAATAGATGGACTGTTTGCTTGTCTCCTACAGAATGGGATGAGCGAGAAGCCCGCTTGAAGAAGGAGTATGGAAAGAATACCAAGACTCCTGGTGAAGAGCAGCCAGAGGGAAATAAAGTTATCATTTACCCTTCAACCTCTCCAAAAGATGATTTTTACTACAAACATGTTCTTAATGAAGGGAACCCTGCCCTTGAGGAAGCAGCCTCCCAGTTCAACGATGCCTTGTTGGATGAGCAGTCGAAGAAGATTAAGCGTCTCACTGAAAAGATTGCCCGACTGAACAAGATCATCCACAAGAAGAACATGAAGATTGAGGAGTTTAGAAAGGAAAGTTCTAGACACCTAAGAGGAAAGATTAAGATGTTCGGCGAGAATCTGGATTTATCACAGGAGTTATGTGATAAAAACGAGGAACTTCGCCTTACAAAGATTCGTGAGAAGAATCTTGCCGAGTTAGGTCTTAAGTATATTGGGGAGAATGAGAAGTTGAAGAAGAAGCTTGCAGCCAAGATTGTTGACGAGATTGATGCTCGGGCTTTAAAGAGTGCCGAGAGTGCTCTCGCTTACAAAGAGAAGGTGATTGCAGAGAAGGACGAGGTGATTGCCGACTTAGGTAATGAACTGGCGGCTACCAAGAAGGAGTTGGAGGAGAAGACCAAGCTGGTTGAAGTGGTTCGCAAAGGTTCTAAGGAGTATCGTGAATACGGTATTGAAGCTGTAAAGATGATTCGGAAGATGGCAAAGGTTATAGTTAGTTATAAACCAGTAGTATCATTAAAAGACTTCAAAGAATATCGCCGCTTAGCGAATGGCTACAGTTTCAACCCTCAGCTGTTTGATTTTAGCGAGGAAGAGGAGAAGAAACTTTCTCTTATCAGAGACGATTCTGTTGGCGCAGTAACGAACCAGAAAAATTGTTCTCCTTTCAAAGATACTCATCCTACAGAGGATAGCCCTGAGGAGGTTGAGTTGGATGAAATTCTGGAGTTGTTCGTAAGGCTCTAGAGGAAGGTCACACGGTTACTATAGATTATAAAGATTAGCTATGGCAGTAAACAATAATCAGAATACGCAGCAGCCTAGGAAGAAGCCGGTAACTATCGGCGGCTATCCTGAGGCTGTGCATGACCTGATGAGGGCGAAATATCCCGATTATGATCAGGTGATGAATGGAGGCAACGGAGGGACCGCGGGGGTTAATGGAGGGACCGCGGGGGTTAACTTCTTCGGGAATGGGGGCGGTGCTACCGGTAAGTTTGAGGCTCAGCCTGTTCAGACTGGCGCAGCACATATTACAGACTTCACCCAGATGCCTAAGCAGGAAGAGTTCGTTCCGCATGGAAGCGGTAATGCTAACCCTGCCTTGGGACCAGTACAGACTCCTTACATGGGCGATGCAGCAGAGAACACTCCCCAGCCCCAGAGCAACTTTGAGGGAATGCCGCAGCCTTCTACTGGTTGGAATGCTGACGGAACACCTCGCTATGATACGCTTTCTACTGCTCTGAGCGGCTTTCAGATGCCGCAGGAACAGCAGGTTCCAGAGTTTGAGGCTGACCCTAAACAGAGGGATGGCGGCTTTTTCAGTTGGCTCGGGAAGATTATGCCGAAGAGCAGACCAGGAATGCGTGAGGGAGAGACTCCAGAAGAGTATGACCGCCGAATCACTACCAACCGTGAGAATATCGCTGCCTTTGCTGATGCTATTCGCCACATGGGAAATATCATCAATACTTCGAAGGGTGCGCCTCTGCAGGTGTTCAACGACCCTACTGCCATGATGGAACAGGGTTATCAGAACCGCAAGGCTCAGAGACAGAAACAGGCTGCCCTTGATGCGGATGCGGCCTATAAGCAGGCAAATCTCGACCTTAAAAGTGCGGCTGCACAGGCAGACAAGGTTTATAAGGAGTATCTTATGGGGCTTCGTGGTGAAGGTAATCAGCTTGCCAAGGATAAGTTTGAGTACCGAAAGGGAAAGGATGCTGCAGCTGACCAGTATAAGAAGGATAAGGATAAGCGTGACTTCGAGTATAAGAAGGGGCGTGACAAGGTGAAGGATGAGCAGGCTAGGCAGCGTCTGGCTATTCAGCAGTACAACGCAACCCATAAGGGGCGTGGCGGCGGTGGACGGTCAGGCAGGAGCGGTAGCGGCTCTGGTGCCAAGTACTGGTTTGAGGATAAGAACGGCAAGATGCGCTATCAGCCTAACAAGACCATGTGGGAACAGGAGTACTACCGTGAATACGGCAAGCTTCCGCAGGGCGAGACATCTACTTCTACCAGTACAAAGACCATCAATCCGAAGACTGGCGCAGAGGTAACGACCACCACAAGAAGAAAGGGTGCATCTGTTACCAGTCAGGCAGCAGCTTCGCAGAATGCGGCTAGGAATGCGAGAAACAGACCGAAGCCTGCCGGCAAGTCGAAGAACGGCTATAAGAATACAAAGAAACTTGGTTTATAAACATTAATATATAATATATGGCTGGAGATAAATTTGACCAACTTTATAACGCCTTGAAAGCAGATGGCGCAGTATCGGGAACTAGAGAACATTTCAGACAGTTCGTGTATGCGCCCGGCAAGCAGGGCTATCATAACAGAAAGCAGCTCTATGATGCGCTTTACGCTGATGGTGCTGTTTCCAGTAATTCGTATGAGGAGTTTGCGCAGCGACTCGGACTTCACGCAGTAAATCCGAAGCCTCAGCAGCAGAAGTCAGTTCAGCCTGTCAAGAATCTGACAATGAAGCAGAGAGCGCAGGAAGTAGCAGCTCAGTATCGGAAGCCAAGGCAGCAGAAGGCTCAGCAGCCTAGAACGGCTACTACTTCTGGTACAGACTACATGCAGAACTGGAAGTTGATGCACATGCGTAATGACCAGATGAACCCGATGCAGCAGGCTCAGGCTAGTAATGCGCGCGCACGCATGCAAAGAGCACAAGAGCAGTCTGCACGTCAGGAGCAGCAGAGAGCTACCCCTATCAGCAGAAGCAGAATAACCCCTACTGCCAAGAACTTCAATGAGACGATGCAGCAGCTTTCTACTCCAGAGGCTAAACAGGCTAGAGCCAAGCAGCAGAGAGAAGACGATGCAAGAAATCTCGCCCAGTATGAGGTTGAAGGCAACAAATTTACGATGAATGACGGCAAATATGGTACTATTGCGCCTGAGATTGATGCTCTTGTTGCTCCTTCAATGAAGGAGGCTGATGATTTGTCTTGGTCTCAGTATCAGCAGGATTTGAAGAAAGCTGGCAATGATGGCTATCTGAGAAACAAGGCGTGGAAGGATTTGCAGGACAACAGGATCAAGAACCGCCAGAATGTACTTGCCGACACCCTCAGTTCCAAGTTGCAGGAAATATACTCCCAGAAGGGATTGCAGGAGCACATCATACAGAGTGCCGACAAGCTGAACATGGGCGTGGAGGAGTACGTGGACAAGTATGTTACTCCTCAGATGATGCAGCGTGCCCAGAATATACTGGGCGTTAAGAATATCGAGGAGATTTTACCTCAGAGTGCCACGGAGTATGTGGTGAGAAGACTCAGCGATTCTATCTTGGGAACCTTGTCTGCCGGACAAGACAAATCGAGAGAGCAGATTGCCAGAGAGCAGGAAGCTATGGCAATTGCAGACGGTTTGGAGGACATGCCTACCGTTAATGGCTACAAGGCTAACGAAGGATATAAGTCTGGCATGGGCGCACGTTTCGTTTCAACGGCGGCGAACATGGCGATGGACTCCCCTATTCTCGGTATGACTGGAAGCGCATCTAATATGACAGTGGATTTGGGAAAGCAGGTCCTGATGAAAGGTCTCGCCAAGGCTGGAGTTGTGAAGATGGGAACTAAACTGACTGCACAGCAGTTGGCATTCAAGGCTGCAAACATGACGATGGCACAGAAGATTGCTTCTGGCTTGGTGGAAGGGACGGCGAAGAGTGCGCTCAATCTGGGTGGCTACTCCAGCATTACCGCGGCTCTGGGACAGGCATCTACCGGTGACGATACTTCATTATCGGCATTGGGTCATGCAGCATTGGAAGGATTCGGGCATGGTGCTACCACTGGTGCGATGTTCGGAGTATCGGGTGCTATCATGGCTCCTTGGGTATCAAAGTTCGGTATCACTGGCTTGGAGAAGAGCACAAGCGAGAAATGGCTGCATGGCACACAGAAGCTTGGTGCTACTGCCGCGGGTCTCGGCGTTGAGGCTGGAACCATGATGGTTGCAGACAACATCACAGGCGATAAGGACATTTCTTTTGGCACTTGGCTTGAAGACGTGGTGATGGTGGGGGCATTCAAGGCAGGAGAGCCTAAGAATTACGCTCATATCGGAAATTCTTTGTATAATCTTGCACATAATACCAACCCTCATTTTGTGATTGGCAGGAATGCCAACGGCTCCCCTATTGCCGTGGATATTCGTCTGACTCCTGACGAGAAGAATGAATTGATTTCTTCTGCATCGGGCAAGAATCTGATGGATTCTTTCGTGAAGGTGGACCGTTCATCGAAGACAGCTCCAAGAGATCCGAAATACAAAACGGCATACACGGATTTTATGAACGACCCAGACGTTTCTCAGAGCACCAAAGAGAAGGTGAATGCGGCCATGGGACTGTTTAACACGACAAGAGGCAAAAGCTACCGCAGCGTGAACGACGTGAAGAACAAACAGATTCTTGAATACACCAAGAACGGAACGCTGCTTACACGTACCTCTTATAAGAATGCCGATGAGCGCAGAGCTATTCTTTACAAACAGAAGCTTTATCGTGACAATGACGATATGATGTCGCTGATGGGCTACGCAAGGATGAAGGATATGCAGTTCATAGATGATGATGGAACTGTCACTAATCTAGCGTTTAGATTCCTTAAGGAAAACGGATATGACGAGAATAAGGATATTACAGACCCGAATAATGCCCGACTGATTAATGACTTGCGCAACCCGAAGAGCGCACTCTATCTTGACTGGGAGAAGTATGCGGATAAGAACGGCTTGCTTGGTTACCTCAGATCAGAAAGCAAAGGTTATACTAATAACTTCATGGCTTCTATCAAAGAACTTCTTGGTAAAGAAGGAAGCATTGTTATTGATATTGACAAAATCATGCGCAAGGACCCAATGAAGCGTACCGATGAGGAGAACAGAATCTTCTATCATGTGAAGAGAGCACTCGAAGATGAGCTTTTCCCTAGCTGGAGACCACACGCAGACCAGTCTGCCAGCCAAGGTAAGACGGTTGCCGAGGAGCATAGTCTGGGAACGGACAACCCGGACAGCGGCGTGGTAGTTGATGAATTGCGCAACCTTCGAAACGCAGAGCAAGCCCTTGATGCAGCGATGGATAGCAACGATGTGTTCAAGCAAACCTTTGAGAAATTGCACCAGCAGGGCTTGACGCCGGCACAGATTTACGATGCACTCATTCAGAATGGATTGACCCAAGAAGAGTTGACCCCACTTGCCCAATATATTAATGCGAACGCTAGAGTGCAGGGTATGCAGCAGGCTACTGCTGATGCTATAGAGGAAAACGTGAAGAGCTTTATTTCTGATTGGAGCTATCACGGAACATTGAACGGTCATGCGATGAATGGCGAGCAGGCTCTGTATGTTCAAGACAGCAGCGGAAGAACACTTCTTGTTGGTTCGGGTGATGTTGCTTTCGACCAGACTACTGGCAGAGCTAAGGAAGGAAGCGGCGATATGCTTGTCTGCCTGGACCCTAATACCAAGGAATTGGTTTATGTGAAGGCAGATGAGGTTACTCTGGTTCAAAACCAGCCTATTGACCAGTTTGCTGCAGAATATCGTCAGAGATTGCAGATGAAGAACTCTGAGCCTTACAATCAGGCGGCACAGGAGCAGGCTATGCAGGATGCTGCCAAGGCACAGCAGGAAGTTCAACCTAAAGAAAATAAAAATGAAGAGATTAGTAACAATGAAACAGATGGAAAAATTCGAAAAGGCGACAATGCCAATAGTGGAAGTGATGGAGAAGCAGAGGAAAATGCTAGCGAAGGCGATGCCTCAGTTCAACAAGTAGAGCAGCCTCAGCCTAGCAGAAAGTTTGCCGATGGTTCTGATGTTCCTATGGCTATGGACAGTAAGGGAAGACCTACGCCAGACTATGCTAGTATGACTTCTGAGCAGAGTGCGGAGATTCTTACTGAGGATTTCGGGGAGAATGCTGAAAAGGTAGTGGACGGACAGATTCAGAAAGCAGAGAAGGCTTTGAAGGATGCCGAGAAGATGAAGGTGGACTATACCGCCGAGCCTAACGACATCATGGAGCAGGAGACTTTGAAGAATCAGACTATTGAAGCTGCCAAGAAGCAGTTGACCCACGCTCAGAATATCAAGAAGGCTATGACTGCCAAGAAGGTTGCCGAGACCGTGGGTAAGACAGAACAGGTTGAAGGTGCGCATGAGGCTGGTAGCGTGGCTGCACAGAAGTTTGTGAATGCACCTAGACTTGTGGGCAACAAACGCACAAGAATGCTGCCTGACGGAGAGACCAAGATTAAGGGACACTATGAGATTGTGCCGGCAGAAAGTCTTACTCCTTCTCATGATGTGAATAACGACTATAAGAAATCTGAGGGATTCCCTACCGATGCTGAGGGTAGAACCGTGAACGATCGTGACTATGAGCACGACAAGGCGGCTCAGCAGAATACCGACCAGATTGCCATGAAGTATAATGGTATGGCTATCGAGAATGTGCCGGTTGTATCTGACGAAGGTATCGTTTATGATGGCAACGGCAGAACGATGGCAGGACAGAAGGCTGCAAAGGAAGGCACGGACGGCGAATACATCAACGACCTTCTGGAAAATGCCGAGAACTTCGGCTTTACCAGAGAGCAGATTGAGCAGAGCGGAATCGAGCATCCTCGTCTGGTAATGGTGACGGATGAGAGATTGCCATACGATGCAGCTACCTTCGCTAAGTTTAACCGAAACGAGAAGAAGACTCAGAGCAATACCGAACAGGCGGTTGCCAAGGCTAAGACCTTGACTTCTGACGAGGTAGGCGCGATTGTTGCCGAGATTGAAGGAAATGGTTCTCTTGATGCTTTCTTTAACAATTCCAAGGCAATAAATGACTTGGTGAAGACGTTAGTAGATAAAGGCATCATCGGACAGAACGAGGTGGCACAGATGATGGATAGTCCTGAGCGACTTTCTGCACAAGGCAGGGAGTATGTGAAGAACCTTCTTTTGGGTTCAATCTTCAAGCCAGAGACTATCAGAATGCTGGGCATCGACTCTACGGTGAAGAATAAGGCTATCAACGCTATCCGCTCGGTAATGGACAACATGAAGCTGGGCGAGTTCTCTCTTCGTGATGAAATTGATCAGGCTATCCAATTGCTCTATGAGGCAAGACAGGGCGGCAATAAGGTTGATACGCTGCTGAGAACACCAGACATGTTCGGTGAGGATGCGGCTAAGCGTTACTCTTCTATCTCTCAGATGATGGCTTTAGCCTTGGAGGGCAAGGTTTCTGATTTCAGAGATTTGCTTGACGAATACAACCGCATCGCTAAGGCTAGAAATACTGGCGAGGGCAATATGTTTGAGGCAGCTCCTACCAAGGAAGAGTTAATTAATGAGTATTTGAACTTTAAAAAATGGCAAAATTATGGAACAGGACATTCAGAAATTGAAGGAGGCAATGATGTTTCAGGCAATGAAGAACCTCAACAAGAAGCATCAGGAGGAAATGAACCAACAGAAGCAGGAACAGAACCAGAGCGACCAAGAGTAAAGGAACCAGACGACTTAGTAAACAAGGAACTCGAAAGTCGCATTGAGGTGACGGACGAGGAAACAGAGACTCCATCAAAGAATGGTCCTATCACAAGGCAGAAGATTCTTATTGATGGCGACAAGGAGGTTATTAAGGTTGATGAGCCTAACGACAAGGGCGAATACACTGGGTCTTACTATGAGTATGATGGCAAGAAGTTTGGCGACCTGAATGAGGTTGTCGAACATGTTGACGGTAAGGTAAAAGAAAAACCTCTCCCACTCCTTCCTAAGGAAGAGAACCCAGACCCTACTTTTGACCCGATTGCGGCGGCCGCCCAGGAATTCAAGAAGGAGCATCCTCTGACTGAGGATGAGATCAAGAAGGCAGACGTGGATGATTTGTCCAAGGATATGGCTCTTGATTATCTTAATGGTGAGGTGACGGATGATTTGCATCGTGCTATCTATGAAAGCATCTTTGCCAAGACTAGAGGGCAGAAGACTGAACCAAAGGTTGAGGCTCCAAAAAAGGAACCATCTGCTGACCCTATGGAGGGAATCAAGAATGCAGCAGAAGCTTTTGGAAAGGAGAAGAAAACTAAGGCTGAGACAGAGAAGAAGCCTCAGCAGAAGGCTGACGATGCAGCAGTAGCAGCTTCCAACAAGAAGGTTAATGACCTTTGGGATATGCTCAAGAATGCCGGCAAGGATGAAATTTCTGCTTCGTTTGTTGGTCTTAACTCTAGACAGCTGGAAGTATTGCCTAAGCTGGTGAGCGCCATGGCCGAAAATGCTTATCTGAGAATCAAGAGAGGTATGCACAATCTTGAAGACGTGGTGAAGGAAATGCGCAAGGAGTTTGCCCCTGCTGCCAAGCTCTTTAAGAAGGAAGACGTGGATGCCATCTATGAGCAGATGATGAATATCCGCTATCGTGATGGTGAGCAGCGCATGAGTTTGAAGGAGTGGGCTGACTACTACGAGAAGACTTCCCCTAAGCATCAGGAGAATCTGGTGGGTGACTCCAAGACTGCCGAGGAAAGAAAGCTGGCTGAGAAAAAGTTTATTGATTCCGTGAACCTACAGTTGGCTTTCAAGCATAAGTTTAACGGTATCGTTGAGCTGAGAAAGATAGCTGAGAGAGTTGGTTTGAAGGATATTAAGGACACAGACCTTCAGGAGCTTGCTGAAACTGCCATTGTTAAGCGAGCAAGAGGTATCGCTTCTTCTGAATCAACCAACGATGCCGTGAAGTTTGAACGTATCAAAACACTCTATGAGAATCAGCCTAGCCTCAACCAACGTGATTCTGAGCGAGTGATGAAGCAGCAGTACTCTACCCCTGCCCCTTACGCCTTCCTTGCAGACATGTATGTGAAGGGCAAAGGTAAGGTGATTGACAGCGCCCTTGAACCAAGTGCCGGCAACGGTATGCTTACCATCGGTCTGCCAATGGATAAGGTACATGTGAACGATATTGATGCCCAGCGATTGGCGAACCTGAGAAGACAGGGCTTCAAGAACGTGACCAGTCAGGATGGAACCCAGCCTTTTGCAGACAAGGACGTTGACGTGGTGGTAACAAACCCACCATTCGGTAGTGCTACCCCTAAGGAGTATGACGGCTACAAGATTTCTTCTTTGGAAGGACAGATGGCTATCAATGCTTTGGAGAGCATGAAGGACGATGGTCGTGCTGCCATTATCATCGGCGGCAAGACGGAATACGCCAAGAACGGAAGTCTGAATCCGAAAGATAAGGCTTTCCTTGGTTATCTCTATAGCCACTATAATGTGGAGGACGTGATTAATGTGGATGGCGGTCTGTATGCAAAGCAGGGAACCAGCTACCCTACACGTATTATATTAATAAACGGAAGACGCTTGAACGAGAATGCCTTTCCACCAGTAAAGGATAAGGCTAGAGCCGATACCGTAAAAGATTATGACGAACTTTATAAACGAATTGAAGATGATATACTACGAGGTGAACGGATGGATTCTTCCATCGGAGGAAAAACAAGAAGTGCTCAATCAGAACTTGATAAACAAGGCGCTGCTGGTACTCCTAAAGAGAGAGTACCAGCAGGAGAACGAGGAGGAACCAAACCAGATGGTGAGCGAGAGTCTGACCTATTTGACTCCACTTCCGTATCAGGAAACCATGATGACTTGGAAAATCAACGAGGAACCGAGCCAAGACAAGATGGAGGACTTTCTAATGGAGATAGTAGAATATACGGAACAGGGACAGAGCCTTCTCCAAGCAAAGAACCAACCACTGGAACCAATGAGCAGCGAGGAAATGGATCAGGAGGAGCTGGACGGAATGACGCTCAGCCAAGTGCTGATGAATCTGCCAACGCCGGGAGCGGAAGCGGACCACGGGGACAATTACAGCGGGTGGACAAATCCGTACGTGGACTAAGCACCGAGAAAGTTACCTATACCCCTAAGAGTGGAAATCCATTCACTCTGAAAGCTGTTATGCCTGCCGACCAGCAGGAGGCGGTAAACAAGAATCTTGAAAAGTTGGGCGATGCCGACCAGTTCCTTGTTGATGAGCTGGGCTATAATGATAAGGATGATTTGTATTCTCATCTTGCTGCAGAGCAGGTTGACTCTGTAGCCCTTGCCTTGCAGCAGGCAAAGAATGGCAACGCCTTTATCATCGGCGATATGACTGGTATCGGTAAGGGAAGACAGGCTGCTTCGCTTATCAGATACGCCAAGAAACAGGGTCAGGTTCCTGTATATTTCACCAAGACAGCAGGATTGCTGAGTGATGTTTACCGTGACTTGGTGGATATTGGAAGCCCAGAGCTGAGGCCATTTGTATTCGGTAGCGCCAAGGAAGCAGCCATTACCGACTCAGACGGAAAAGTTGTATTTGCTTTGCCATCGAAGAGCGAGGTGAAGCGAGTACTTGATTACATCGAAAAGAACGGCAAACTGCCAGACGAATACGACTACGTGCTGACTACTTACAGCCAAGTAAGCAATGGTGTGTATGAGTTTGACGAGAATGGCGCCCGAAAAGAGAAGAAACTTGCGAAGGGTAAGACTTTCGGCGCTGCTGCCCTTAGCGGACAAAGAAGACGTGATGCTATTGAAAAACTGATGGGTAACGCCTATCTTATCCTTGACGAAAGCCACACGGCTGGTGGCAATAGCGGTCAGGGAAACTATTTCCAACACATTATTCAGAAGGCAAAGAATGTTACCTTCTTCTCTGCTACCTTTGCCAAGAGACCTGACAACATGCCTATCTACGCTTTGCGTACTGCCATGAACGATGGCGGTATGAAATCATCCGATTTGATTGATGCGGTGAAGCGTGGTGGTGCTACCTTGCAGGAGATTATGAGCCAGACCTTGACACAATGCGGTCAGATGATTCGCCGTGAGCGAGATATGACTGGCGTAACCATCGACTGGAAGGCAATTGATGATCCTGAGCGAGTTCAGGAACAGCGAGAACAGTATGATAGTATCATCGGATTGTTTAATGATATTATCAATTTCCAAAAGAAATATGTTTCAAGTTACGTGGATGAGCGTAATGACGAGTTGGCTGCCATTCAGTCTACTATTGGAATCAAAAAGGGTACAGCTGCCCTGGGAATCAAGAATCAGCCTTTTGCCAGCAAGGCATTCAATACCGTTCAGCAGGTACTTCTCTCCCTAAAAGCGAAGTCTGCTGCAGAACGTGCCATCGACTACTTGAAGCAGGGCATGAAGCCTGTGATTGCATTGAACAACACCAACGAATCGCAGACAGGCAACCTTGCGCTTGGTGAGGAAATGGACGCACCAGACTTGGGTACATCTTTGAAGAAGGGTCTGGAGGGTACACTTCGCTATACTCAGAAGGACGCAAAGGATAATAGTGAAAGCGGCTACATCAAGCTTTCTGATTTGGGCGATGAGGCAGTTGAGGCTTATCACGAACTGGAGAAGAAGATTGAGCAGACAAGTACCGGTCTTTCACTCTCCCCTATTGATGTTATCAAGAACGAACTGCAGAAGGCAGGTTATAAGGTTGGCGAGCTGACCGGTAGACAGACCGAGTTTGTTTATAACGACAACGGAACAGTTACAAAGGTGAAACGTGCTGATACAGACAAGAAGAAACTCGCGCGCGACTTTAACGATGGTAAGATTGATGCGCTTATTCTCAACAAGAGTGCAGCAACCGGTATTTCCCTTCATGCTTCGAGCAAGTATAAGGACCAGAAGAAGCGTGTGATGATCGTGGCGCAGCAGCAGCTTGACGTAAACGATGAGGTTCAGATGCGTGGACGTATCGACCGAACCGGTCAGGTGGCTAGAGGCGCATACGAGTATGTGGTTTCCCTTATCCCTGCCGAGCAGCGACTGCTGATGATGTTTAAGGCTAAGTTGAAGTCACTTGATGCCAACACAACTTCTTCTCAGAAGAGTAAGTTCAACGAAATGGAAGTTGCCGATATTACCAATAAATATGGCGATAAGGTGGTTCGTGAGTATATGGCAGAACATCTTGACCTTTATGCTCGCATGGCTGATCCATTTGGATGGGAAAAGACTAATGGCGATGATTTGTCTAGAATCGACCCTCAGAGTCTTGTTGCAAGCGGTGTCGGTGTTGGCGATGGCGAAGCTGGTGCCGATGCAAGCAAGTTGCTTGGGCGTATGGCTCTGCTGAGAGTTTCTGAACAGGAGAAGATGTTGCAGGAGATTGGTGAGCTTTATGCCAACGAGATTCAGCGTCTCAACGAAATGGGCGAGAACGACCTGGAGATTACCGAGCTGCCATTGAAGGCTAAGACTATCCGCAAGGAAGTTTGGAAGCAGGGTGCAGAGCCGGGCGGCGATAATGCCTTTGCCGACAACACCTATATAGAAAAGGTGAACATGGCCATCTTGAAGAAGCCAATGAAGGCTTCTGAGGTGAAGGCTTCGCAGAATGGTTTGACTGGCGGCAAGACTTGGGATGAATACAAGACCGAGAAGAAGACTGCCGTGAAAGAGTACTTCGACCAGAAGATTGCTGACGAGACTCAGAAGTATGAGGATCGTTCCGTGAAGGCTGCAACCAAGGCTAAGGAGAAGTATATCAAAGATGGCAAGAATGGTCAGAAGGATTCGGGCATTAGCGATGAGCAGATTGAGAAGATGGCTGGCTATCAGTATGACAACATCTACAAGCAGGAGAAGGATAAGCTGAACGATGTGGTGAAGAATCTGAAAGCCAAGGCCGAAATGTTTGAGCGTGTGCTTGATTCCTTCGATACTAACAGCGCTTTCGTTCTGCCTGCAGATATGAACAATCCTAACGAACTGAGCGGATTCGGCAACAGTTACGGAAGGCTCATTGATATTAAGATTACGGATAACTTCTCGCCTAACGCCTCTTCTGTTTCCTTTGCAACCTTGGATGGCAGAAGAAAGATTACCTTCCCTATCGCAGGTAAGGTGGGCGCAGGTGACAACAAGGCGGATGTTATCAGTGCCATTGACAACATGACTAAGCAAGCAATCGGTATGGGAGATAGCCATCTCAGAGTATTGAACCAAAACTTTGATAACTGGGATAGACTGACTAGCAATGAGAGCCGTAAGAATGGTTATATCGTGACCGGTAACCTGATGCAGGCTTTGGTTGACAGTAAGGATCAGGGCTTGGGCGGTCAGCTGGTGAAATATACAACTGATACTGGCGAGGTGAAGACTGGTATCTTGATGCCAGATAGATTCGACCCTAATGGCTTAACTACAGATGCGCCTATCAACAGCGTGACCGAGAAGTTTGAGCTTTCATCTTGGCATGGTGGTATTGATGAGGTTACTTCAACGGATGGTGATGTGAAGGTGAAGCGCATAGACAACAATCGTGGTAACTTCTACGAGCTTCGTGTACCGAAGAGCAAGGCGAAGGGCGGCAAGTACTTCATGGATGAAGATTTGCTGAAACTGGTTAATGGCAATAACTTCGAGACCAGAGGTAACAATATGCTTGCCGAGTTTAAGCCTGACCAGTTGAAGCCAGTACTTGACCGCCTGTCTAAGATGGGCGTAAAGGTACAGGATGAGCGCAAGACTTCTGAGGATGAGGGCACTCACTTCCGTGAGGATCGAGGCTTGCAGTATTCTAAAACAGATACAAAAGATGTTAAGAAAGGTAGAATCATTCCGGAAGATGTAGATAAAAATGTATCTTCGCAGATTGAAAAGAAGTTTGATTCTACCATTGAAGACATTGTAGAGCATGCAGAAGACAGATATAAGTCTAGACTTATTGATGATGCAGATTTGGCTGTAGAAGAGTTTTCTAATTATGGTAGAAGTGTTATAGAATACTACATAAATGATTATGAAAGAAAAGTCGAAAAGTTATCAGGATTGTCCACCGGAGGACGTAATGGTGGTAATCAGGACAGTAAGGGAAATAGAGGCTCTTATCTACTCCAATATTATAAGACCATTCTCGCCGTCGCTGACAGAGAACTTGCCTATAGAGACGCTAGAGCAAAGAATCTCAGAGAGACTTGGGGATTGCAACCAGGAGGAACGTTTTTACTTGGAGACGTTGAACGAATTTTTAAAGAAACAAATCGAGATAAAGAAAAGGCTAAACTCTTCCAGAAAGTTCTCGATATAAACAAACGTCTTGGTGTAAACATCAAGGTAAGTGCCGAGAGTCCGAATAAGAGATCAGGAGAAGCAGACACCTACAGAAACATTGATTTGTATATTGATGGTCTGACAAAAACAAAGGCACCAGACTACGCTGCCCCTACTGTTATGCTGCATGAAATGATTCATGAGGCTACGATGGGTGCTATCAATCTCGTTAAGAAAGGCAGGGCTGAGGGCATTCTGACTCCTAAGCAGATAGAGGGCGTAAAGACTATCCTCGAAATCTATGACAGAGTAAAGGGCGATAAGGAACGTTTCAAAGAAGAGCCTTACGGTCTGACTGATGCTTACGAGCTGACTGCTCAGATGGCAGATTCTAGACAGAGAAAGGCGATGGACTTGTCTATCTGGGATAGAGTTATGAATGCAGCACACGAATTTGCAAGAAGGGGCGATCGCTCTATCTTGTTGAGAGTGAAGGATGCAATCAAAAAACTCTTTGAGGTTTCTGACAAGGATAAGATGGATAAGGCTATCAATGACATCATGGATGATTTCAATGAAACCATTGATGATATTTCCATGAATGAGATTGAACAGGACGGATTCTCCTATAAGGTCACAGATAAGGACGAGCTGGACCGCCTCAACAAGGAGAAGACTTTCAGAATGTATAGCGGAATGCAGGAGGTGGATGGTAAGCTCTACTCCCCTATGGCTGCTATCATTGACGGAAAGCGTACCGATGCAACAGAAATTGGTGCTTGGATGGGCGCAGACGAGCGACCTGACCTTGTGAAGAACGGCAAGTTCCAACTTGTGAAGACAGATAAGAACCCTGGGGCAGGTGAAGGACCAGTTCCAGCGGCTTATAACCCTTACATGCACACATCCACTTCGGTGATGAACGACCAGTTCTCTGGTGCTTACGCTAGAGGCAACATCAAGGTTGTTGAATGGGATATTCCTGAGAGCGAGAAGACTAGCGGCTATCACGCCGAGGGCGCAAAGAACTCTGTGGGCTTGGTGCCTTGGACTTCTGGAACAGTAAACAGTCTTCTGCCTAAGGACAGACAGAGAAGCGTGATGCTATCTAGATGGAGAAAGGCGGTAAGAATCTTGCCAGACGAGGAGGTTGCTGAGAAAATCGCCGACCAACTGAGAGGAACAGGATTGGCTATCCCTTGGAACGTAGTTACCCCTAGCCAGTTGAGAGAGCTTGTAAAACTTGGTGTGCCTATCACTACCGTAGAGCAAGGCAGACAGAACCCTGAAACCAAGGAGAAGTTCTTGCAGCAGATGGCTGAACTGGAACAGGAGTTCCCTCAGGCTAAGTTCGTTGACGTGAAAATGACAAAGGATGCCTTCAAGGAATGGGGCAAGGAAGGTGGCACCAAGTTCCGCACAGATAACGGCGAAAGCAACTACCCTACTTCATCGGTTGAGAGCCATATCGAAAATGTGGCTCAGAAGACTGGCGCAAAGGTGAACATGGTTTCATCGGTTGATGAAATCACCAACAAGGCGGCGAAGGCAGCTATTGAGGATGGTAGAAAGATAACCGGTTGGTATGACGAGAAGACTGGCGAGGTGCATCTTTACATGCCTAATATCCACGACAGATATACTGCCGAGAAGACCATCTGGCATGAGGTGGTTGGACACAAGGGAATGAGAGAGTTGTTTGGCGATGAACGATTCGATAAGTTCCTTCGTGAAGTGTGGTATGACTTGGATAAGCCTGAGAATGCGGCTTTAAAGAAGCTGGTGGATGAGGAGAGAAAGTTCAATCCTCTGAATATCTATGATGCCATTGAGGAAGGTATCGCGCGACTCGCCGAGGATGGCAAGGGTGAACCGGGTTTCTGGAATGGTATTAAGAATAAGGTATCTGATTTCCTTCATGAAATCGGTTATCGTATTGCTCCTAATACTAAAGATGTGAAGTATCTGCTCTGGTTGAGCAAGAACTTGCAGAAAAATCCGAATGATCCTTATTGGAAACTGAGAGCCGAGGCGGTGAAATACCGTCTCGACCATGAGCGTATGCCTGCTGTTGTCGCGCGCGATGGCATGTTCTACGGAAATGACGGAAAGTTTAGAAGTTTAGATAATCTTACCAAGGCTGAGTGGAATGAGGCTACAGATGGTGAGATTCACTTCCGTACTACCCCATCTGCCGGCACGGCACTTGACAGATACCACCGTTCGCTTGATGAACATGGCTATATGTTCACCGAGAGCTATATGGACAATATGCTTTCGCTGAAGAAGTTGATGAATGCGATTGTGCCTGACAAGAAGATTGAGGATATTGCTTCTTCTGAGAATCCTTATATCTTGCAGAACACCATGCAGGGTGCAATGAGCGATGCGGCTCAGATGTTTGAACGCAACGTGATGAAGCCTCTAGACAAGGCCATGGCCGGCGTACTGGATGCTTTCGATGGCAAGAAGGATGATGAGAAGATAAGAAACTTCAATCTCTACATGATTACCAAGCACGGCTTGGAGCGAAACAGAGAGTTCTTTGTCCGTGACTTCCTTAAAAAGATGAGGATGGACGAGCAGAAGAAGCAGGATGCTGACTTCTTGGAAAACAGTTATTATAGCGATAAGGAGTATCTTGATAACGAGTTGAAGGCTGGCAACATCGACCTGAAGGAGTACTACAGACAGTTTGATGAGAGTATCAGAAATCACTTTGATGCAGACTTCGATGCTGGCGAGCACGACTATTCGGGTATGCACGCTATTCAGGAGGTGGCGAAATCTTCTGACCCTTACAATGATGCCGAGGCTATTCAGAGCGTGATGGATTCGGAAGCGAAGATGGAGAGCATCAAGAAGGGAGCTGTGAAGGACTATTGGGAAAAGGTGAAGGCTGCTACCCAGTATTCTATTGACAGCGATTACAAGAATGGTATCATCAGTAAGGAATTGCACGGCCATGTATCGAATATGTTCAACTGGTATGTGCCTTTGAGAAAGTATGATGAGGCTACTGCAGAAGATACCTACGGCTACATTACTGAGCAGGGCGACCCGAAGAGTTACATCGGAAGCACGATTATGAGAGCGAGAGGACACAAGTATCTGAGTGAGACAAACGTGCTGGCGCAGATTGGTGCGATGGGCAACAGAGCCATCAAGAACGGTGGTATGAATGCCATCAAAATGGCGTTTGCAAGATTCGCAAGAAACAACTCGAACAATAATCTGATTACCGAAGTAAGCGTATGGTACGAGAAGGACCCTATGACTGGTATCGTATATGAGCGTTATCCAGATATTCCTGATGATGCTACCCCAGACGAAATCAACCAGATAGTTGCAGACTTCAATACGGACATGAATGCGAAGTCTGCACAGGGTTTGGCGTCGAAGGTTTACCGCAGGGGCAGTATCGGATATAAGTTCCAAAGAGCAGAGAACAAATCGCAGCATATCGTAGATGTGAAGATTGCCGGAAGGACACATTCTTTTATTATTAACGGAAATCCTAGAGCAGCGCAGGCGTTGAATGGATTGCTGGAGCATAAGAATGATACACTTGCAGGACGAGTAGCCGCTAGCATTTCAAGAAATATGGCTCAACTCTGTACTTCATACAATCCTGAGTTCGTGATGCGAAATATGATCAAGGACTTTGAGTATGCATCGACTAACCTCTTGGCAAATGAAGGTCTTGTTTATACCAAGAGATTTGAACAGTACTATGCAAAGGTTGGTATTATTGAGGGAATCAGAAATTCAAAGTTGAAAGACTTTGCAGATACCGGCGGCTTCGGTCTTTATGCCAAGTATCGCAATGGTACACTTGATACTACCAACAAATTACATAGATACTTCAAGGAGTTCATGGAGAACGGAGGCGAAACCGGTTGGGTACAAATCAAGAACATGAAGGACTTCACCAAGGAATACAAGATGCACATTAAAGGTGAACGAAGCAGAGTTCAAAAAGTCGGAAAGGGCTTTTATAATGCTATCTTCAAAAACTTGGAGAATGTAAACGAAATTGCAGAGAATCTTGCTCGCTTCGCAACCTATTGCGCTAGCCGAGACAGTAACCGTTCTATTATCCGTTCTGTTTATGACGCGAAGAAAGTATCTACCAACTTTAACCGACATGGTTCTGGTAATGCTGTTTACTCCTTCAAGAATGGAGAAATGGGGTCTTTTAAGACTGCAAGAAGGAATATCTATGGATTCACAGCTTCATGGTTCAGAAATGGTTCCATGTTCTTCAATGCAGGTATTCAGAGTACTAATCTCCTGATCAATAACTTCAAGAACAACAAGGTTGGAACCATCGGCTATATTGCAAGTGCTCCATTTATTAGCGGTATGGCAATGGCTCTTCTTAATAACTTCATCATCAGTAATGAGGATGAGAAGGATAGAAATGGCGTGAAGGATCCATACGGCGAGTTGCCTGATTATATAAGAAGAAATAACCTCTGTGTATATATTGGTGGCGGCGAGTTCGTGACTATTCCTCTTGCAATTGAGGAAAGAGCCTTCTATGGCTTGGGTGACTTTGCTGCAGGATTGACCTTCTCAAAGAATATCTCCAGTCAGAAAATGCCAAACCTTACGGAAAACAAGGATATTGATAAGTATCTGAATCCGTTTATGGACGCTGTAGGCTGCATGTCTCAGCTGGTCCCAGTAGCAGATTATCTTGGCAACTCTTCATTTGGCAAGCATCCTTGGCAGGAAACCATCAAGGCGTTAGCCCCTTCTGCAACTTCTCCTTTCCTGGAGTGGGTTTATAATAGCGATTGGAAGGGTGCTCCTATTCAGCGAGACAATAAGTTTGATGAGAATCAGCCATCATGGATGCTTGCATATAAGGGAACGCCAGAGTGGATGATCAATATGAATAAGGAGGTTAATGCCTTGACAAATGATGTTGCGCCGGGCAACGAGGATATGAAAGGCAATGACTTCTTGGATGCGGTTACAAATCCTTCTGCCTTGCATCACTTCTACGGAAGTTATTTTGGTGGTGCTGCAACATTCGTTGAGCGAGTTGGCGGTTTAATAAAGAACGGTAAAGACACGGAAACCAAAGATATTCCTTTCCTTCGCTCTCTTCTCTATACGCCAAGCGAGCAGAGCAGCTTGCAGCGAACCAAGAGCAAGTGGTATAACTACAAGGACGAAATGGAAAAGACTATGGCCAACGTGGACCGCCTGAAATCGAAGAACGTTCCGATTGATACGAGAATCACGAATATCGGTGAGTATTTCCACTTCCAAAACTCAAAGGAGGCTGCCAAGGTTAGAATCATCGAGCTGGCAGAGAAGCAGATGAAGCGATGGAAGAAGATGAGGGATAAGGCGAGCGATACCGAGAGCATCAACTTCGCTAATCAGAATATTGACAGAATCATGATGGATGCGGTGGATGAACTGGATAGATTGGAATAAATAAATAAAGGAGTGGGCGGTTGGCTCACTCCTTCTTAAATATATTTCCTTCTATATAAGCAGGCTTCTTTTCCTTTGCGTATTCTAGATACTCGTGCAGAGTATAGCTTACGCCTTCAATAGTACAATATAGATTAGGTATCAAAGACAAAAAAAATCTTCTATCTTGCCAACAAAGAATTTTGAGAACGGAACCAAATCTGTTATCTATGTCTTCTATAATTAATTTTTCATCATATATACCATGTTTAACACTATCAATAAAGTACTGCTCAATAATTGGAACGCTGACCGTTATCAAGTCACGCTGATAGTTTGATAAATCTCCAACAAAGTTACCAAATCCAATCTCCTTTTGAATTGCATAATAGTCTAACCATTCCAATAAAGACATTGACCTTCCAAAATCTTCATAATTTTGGTATGGTATCTTATGTAAAAAATACCTAATATCACTAGGGTGTAATAATTCATGTTTGGATATATCCTGCTTTATGTCATTTAAAATAGTGTTCAAAGAAACTACACCATATTTCATACTTAAATAAGCAGATTTTACATACTGCTCAAATAATTCAGGAATTAATTTTTTCTGCGCTTCTGTCAAATCCACATAAGGAATATAAAAATGAGAAACCGATTTCTTGATTCTCTTGTATTTATATATATACCTAAAAAGAAGCAGTAACAATACAAACACAACAAACATCATACATATATACTTGATAAATAGGATATTGTTGCTTTGATATTCTACGCTCAAAACATTATATGAATGCTTTAATCCCAGATTAATTGTGCGAAATATAAAAGATGCAGTTTCCCATACCAACACGATAGCGGAAGCTATCATACAGGCAAAGAATATAGCCATTGTTGTCATAGCTATCACTCCCATTGATGCGCCAAAAATTTGGACTGGCAAATCTTTAATAAAGTTCCAAAGTTTCTTCATGCATTGTAATTTTATACCGATTGTTATCCTGCAAAAGTAGTGAAAATATTGATAGGTTGTATCGGGTTGAGGGTGATTTCTTTATAGTTTAGACTTTTACTAAATAAATGAGCAGGAGGTGACTCAGCATAAAATACTGAGGAACAGAGGTTTTAATGGCAAAAATTTTATTTTGAGCATAATTAGGCAGAGCCTCATCTTCTTCGTAACTTTGCACCAAGTTCAATAGTGAACGAAACGAATAATCTATTTTATTATGTCAGAATCAAAAACTTACGTATTCGGGGAGAACGGAACCAGTCAGGGCGGCGGTTTCAATAGCATTCTCGCTATGCTCCCAGCACTTATGCAGCGACAGGGTGTAGATCCAAGTTTGTTTGCTCTCTGCAACGGAAAGAGTAATGGTAATGGTTGGGGCAATGACTTGTTTGCCATCCTGCTTCTCTTCATCATCATGGGTAGAGGCAACTTCTTTGGTGGCGCCAATGGTGGCGGCTTCATGCCTAACGGACAGGGCGGTGTTGCTCCTATGATTAACAACGATGCCAATACGGCTGTTATCATGCAGGCAGTTCAGCGCAATGGCTACGATGTTCAGTCGCTCGCTACTGCTCTCAACACTACTACCGGTAACGTTATCGCTGCCATCAACGGTGTAAGCAAGGAGATTTGCGGTGTCGGCAACCAGATGGGCATGACTGCTAATCAGGTATTGACCGCCATCATGCAGGGTAACAACGCAATCGCTACCCAGTTGGCAGAATGCTGCTGCAAGACCAACAACAACATTACGGCCATGGACGGAAATATCAAGTTGGCGATGTGTCAGCAGACTGGAGCCTTGCAGAATGCCATCAACAACGTGGCAGTAGGTCAGGAACGTGCGGTTTCTTCCCTTGCTTATGCTACAAAGGACCAGACTTGCGATTTGCATAACGCCATCAAGGAAAGCACTCAGACCATCGTTGACGGTCAGAAGCAGGCTGAGATGCGCGAAATGCAGAACAAGATTGATTCTCTGCGTGAGGAGAACAGTACCTTCAAGGCTTCCGCAATGACTTCACAAATCGTGGGTCAGGCTGTAGCACCAATCAATCAAGTTCTGGCAGGTCTGCAGAATGAGGTAGCTGGCATCAAGTGTAAGCTGCCAGAAACAGTAACCACCCCTTATAGCCCATTTACTGCTGTTCCTAATTGCGTAGCAGCTCAGTATGGTCTATATGGCTTCAATGCAGCCGCAAACGGCTTTTGGGGTTAAAGAAAGGAGGCTGCTATGTTATGGTTAAGACCTTATACATGGGTGAATCGTAACGGTTCGGCGGCTATCGCTTCTACAGGCGTGGTGGTGAATACTGCCAATGTGGTGTTCACCTTTAAAAACCACGCCTTCGTGAATGCCAGCTACAGAGGAACGATCTTCGTAAATCTGCGTCAGGCTATTCCGACTGGAACGACTGGTACGCTGCCTATCCTTTTCGAGACCAACGGCGTAACCCAAGCCGTAACCAAATTCAATGGTGAGGCATTAACGGTTGCAGACGTGCCGGGAACTGGAGTGGTTCAGCTCTGGTTCGAGAGAGACACTAACACCCTTCAGCTAATGACGGGTATTGTTTAACAAACAGAATAGATAATAGGAGATTACATTATGTTTCAAGGTTTAAGAACAAATTCTTTATTCTATGTCCTAGATAAGGGCGAAAACCCGAACTTGCAGATTGGTCAGGTTGTTTCGGTTAGCAACCCTCAGACGAAATATCCTACCTTTAATAATGGCTTCACACCTCAGCCTATGGAAACTGTGGTTGATGTGAAAGTGAAGTTGAACGACGAGGAGGTGGATTTCAAGCAGCTACCTGCCAACGGACAGATAGCAAACGACAAGAACCTTGTGGTGAGCGACAACAAGGAAGCCATGAGTGCAGAGGTTGATACGATGCTGAGACAATCCAAGGCGATACTGGAGAGCGTAGATTACCACAAGAAAGTCGTTGATTCTTGTGAGGGAATGCTATTGCAACTCAACCCCCAGATAGCCAAGGATAGGGAACAGACTGAGAAGATCAGCAAGCTGGAAGGCAAGGTTTCTGGCATGGAGGGCAAGCTCGACAAGATGATGGGATTGCTCCAACAGGCGATAAACAAGTAATCTCCTATCTATTCACTTTAAAATCTTAGAATTATGATAATGGTTGAGATTACAGAAGACAAGTTTGATGGCTTGTATGAGAACGTGGAGAAGGGCTTGTGCTACTTGGATAAGGCTATGAACTGCCTGGGCGAAATGAAGCGTGATGGCAGACGTGACCGATACGGCGAGCGCAACCGCATGCCCGATTATAGAGGTCGTGGAGGCAGAAGTGGTATGCGAGAGCATGAGGAGTACGAGGACATGCACCAACGTGACGACAGAGACCGTGGAGAACGTGATTATCGAAGCTACGGCGACGAGTATTAACTAACTTGGGGTTTGGTAGTGAAACAGATTTCGTTACCAAACCCTTTTTAATATCATAAAGATTATGGAAAGAAAATACAGACAATCTTTGAACGCCTACGATTATCAGCCGGAAGAAATGAGGGCTTACCTTCGCTACAATGGCTGGCACTTCAATAAGAAGATGTGTGAGTGGGCAGTGAAGCAGATGCGGAAGAATGGTAAGCCTATCCGCATGATGAGCAAGGATGATATTGAGGACATTCTGAAGAAGAATAATATCGTGCTGGAGAACAATGTGGGCTACGATGCAGTTTACATCGCACACATGTGTCTGGCAGACTTCTACGGATCATCTATAACAGAAGAAAAGCAGATGGCCCAGTTCATCAAAGACTATGTAGATGATGAGGATCAGCAGGATGGATTCATCTTCAACCGCTTCTATGCAGACACATCTTTCAATGGTGTGGGTATTCCTTGGGAAGAGATATTGTAGTTTATAGTTGATAGTTTAAAGTTTATAGTTTTGACTGAGCAGGAGATATATTTGGAAAGGTATGACTGGACAGTACATGTAATATACGATGTTCATTCTAAGGATGCCATGAAGGTAAGAAGGCATCTTCGGGATTTGGGATGCAGTGGCATTCCTCTCGAAGATGCCTGTAATCTCGTGCTCGAAGGTGAAGCGAATAAAGGGATAACCTATTCTAATGTTGATATAAGAAAAACGGTGGTTGTTATTGGATGGGCTACTTCAAAGGCTGAATATATGAATAGCCTCAGCCACGAAATGCTGCATGTAGTTCAGCACATATCCGAACAGTTCCTTATAAATATGTATGGGGAGGAGGCTTGCTATTTACTTGGTGGGTTGGTGCAGGCTTGTTGTAAAAGAAAAGGGTGAATCTTTCGACTCACCCTTCTTCTTTTATCTATATGGTTTACTCCCCATACTTTGGCTCCTCATACACCAAGTTATGCTCATATACGTAAGCCTTGGCTTCTTGGTATGTATCAAACTCTACTGCGGTGGCATCCACTGATGGGAATACATCTGCATTGTCACCTTCCTCTGTGAGAGGGAACACCATCTTGGTTCCCTCATGTACGACCTTATACTTCTTTGTTAACTTATTCATATCTTGTTTCTTTATTTTAGAGTTAAACTTATGATACCTTATGCAGGATTGATAGAGACTGAGTAGCCTTTACTCTGCAAAGTCTGTACTGCCGCATCAGAGGCAGAGGTACGAGTACCTGTAGCAGATATAATCTTTTCCCAACTTGGCGTAGAAGAAGTAATATTGCTCTGGCACTTTGCTAAATCAATAAGCATCTTGTCTATGTTGTCAATCTTAGGAGAATTGTTTATAGCAAACGCCTTACTACTAGCAGGTCTTTCTGACCATGTAAAATTACAATTAGTTAGCTGTGTAAATATAACATTTGCTGGCAGTTGTGACAAATCTCCTACTGAATTGTATAATTCTAAGTAAGCAAGTGATGTCATCTTTGCCAAAGAAGATACATTTCCTGATACGCCAGCAGGCAAGTAGAGTGTTTGCAAACTTGCTAAATCTGAAATCTCAGACAAATCACCCTCAATCTTTGAATTAGGAAAATTTAGTTCGGTAAGAGAAGTTAGCCTACTCAAATCAGAAAGTTTACCAGTACAGTTATATGATGAAAGGCTAAGATTCGTAAGACCGACTAAATCTTTCAAACAAGACACATCTCCAAAAGACTTTTGAGATTGAGACCATAAAAATATTAATCCGTTAGAATACTTGAAGTCTTCAATATTTATAGAGGCATTGTTAGAATAGCCTTTAAATATAACGGTACTATATTTATCAGCAATAGAAACCTCATAATCACCATTACTAAAGTAAACATCATAACTTGTATTTGCCGGTATTACTATTGATTTACCTTTGTTCGCAGACAAATTAGAATCAGTAATATAGCCATCACCGATTATTCTTACTTCACAATCCTTATTAAAATTAAAAGTAATCAACTGACTAGCTCCTGAAGGATTTGCAGTAGATGTTACTTTAAATCTCATTTCTCCCAATTTTAAAATAGCATTGTTGTTAACGCTGCCATTTAGCTTTGTTACTAAACATTTATTCATATTTTCTTTTAATTTAAATTAAATCATAATTTTTATCTAGAAAAGCTAACCTGTTCTTTAGCCAGTTATATACTCTGATAACAGAATTATAATATCCTCCAGCAGTAGGTGCTTTATCATAGAACTGAGATATTGGAGCAACATTCTGAACAACATTTAAAGCCTTAAACTTGTAACGTGCATATATACAAGTTTCTCCCTTCTGATATTCTTTTTCGTTATTATAATCATCTGTTTGATAACCATAATCTAAAATAGCCCAATTCTCGTTAAAGTAACCTTTTCTATATGAAGGTGTCTGTGGGAACAATGTAAATTCTTTCTTCAAATTATCATATCCAACAGATTCAAGCCACTTCTTCAACAGACCGATGATGTTATCTATAGATAAGATACCATTATTTCTCAACTCCTTGTATCTAGCTTTAATTTCCTCAGAATATAGAGTTTCCAAACCAAGGCATCTATCTTCGCCAAGTATAGCGGATTTATCACTGTTTGGTAACACAAATATTCCAGCAGCGTGGCTTCCAAATATACTATCTGTATCGTATATTGTAGGTGTCCAGTGCAGACCATCCCATGTGCACCATATCCAGTTCTTGATAAAACCGTCATAATTATATAGTACTTGTGAAACGATATAATAATCAATAAATGGATTCACTAAGAAAAATGATTCAAATGTTTCCTTTGAATTATTTTCCCTAAGCTTTGCTGCAACTGTAGATAGACGAACAATATTATCCTTTACAGATTTACTGAATTCATCTGTATCAGATAATTCCTTCGGGTTGTCACCATCATACTTGTTGCCATCAATATCCTTAAGAGGTTTTGGATTTCTAACTTCAAATTGAGTCCAATCTATATTTCCTCCAAAAAGAGTAGGGTTCCATATAGAACCATCTAAGATAATGTTCTTGGTATTCTTCTTATCGGCATAGTATACCTCCTTAGCTTTTTTTAAGTTCCAGGTATAAATACCCATATCTGTTTCTTTACCATCGTTTGAAACCCATGTGATATTAATAGGGAAACCATCAGGATGGCACTTTGCTCCTGTGAAGAAATCCTTTTTGGTGCTACCAAGTCCTTCTGAAACGCTGTTGTTAGCAATGGTGTACTCATAAGGGTATTGCTGACCAATAGGTCGAGACTGATATACTTGCTCCATCAACCTATAACCTACAATACACTGACCACGGAAGGCATCAATGTAGTACTTCTTTAAGTGGAAACTATCTTGCGTTGGGAAATCACCAAACTTAATCTCACTACCATCAGCAATATCTATAGCCATGTTCTTGACATAGTAACCCATAGATGAAGAACCTTGTGCATTTAAGATAACTGGCTTACGGAAGTAGTTTCCATCCTTGTCATTGTACTCTATCTCAGCTTCAATATCATCCTGCTTTGTTGTTGGCAGCTTTGGTGCATAGAGCCTTACTTGTGCAGCAATGCGAGGAATAGGCAATTCTATATGGCTATCCTTGCTGAAATCTGATGGATTATCCATCTTGATACCAGCAGACTTGAAGGCATTGCTCACTTCTGTTGCAGCTTCATCAGATAATTCAAGGTGTTTAGCGGAAATCTTGTGCTCATGACGAGTACCTTCTGAATCTCTGTAGCCAAGAATCTTATCTTCTGCATCTGTAGTAATCTCAGTTCTTCCTTCAGGGTCTTCAATATGTGAAAACTCTTCTGGGATAGTTTCAGACTTGGCATTGTGAATATAGTGACTGCCATCAGGATTTGTTGAAGAAAGTACTTTTCCTTCTGCATCTTTCTCAACTGCAAGATATTCGTTGTTGTCTATACTGCTTACAGATGAAGCATACTCTTCATCTATTAAACTTTTGCCAAAAACTCTTTCGACATTCTTGTTTTTAGAAATCACTTCCAAGACTTTCTCTGCAACTACTTGCATAGAATCCTTTTGATAATGACCGCTAGATAACGAGAGTGTAATATTTCGCAAATCAACATACCCAAACAACTGGTAGTGTTCACATATTGAAATAATACTATTTGCATACTCGTTTGAAACGATTGATGGTATGACAAGTATAATGTTTGTATGTTTATACTTATCCAAAATGCAGCGAATTAAGAAATCGTAAGCATCTGAAAATTCATTAATGTTCAAATCGTTCAAAGGAATATCGAAATGTAGTTCTCCTACTGGAACGTTTGCCCAAGAGGCATCATTTGTTCCACCATGAATTATAATGTATTCAGGGTTTCCTAGTTCTGTATGACGGGTTATGAATGAACTAGCATCAGTTCCAGACACCTTTGCTCCTGAAAACGAATTGTTAATCTCCAATGTTGCATTTATAGTGTTAAGCAGTATATCCCACCATGTCTGTTTTACACTATTTACATCATTGTTCACATTTGGATAATATGAAATATTTTGAGGAGGGATATACCCTTCAAATGTAGAAAGACTATCTCCCAATATTGATATTTTCTTTTTTCTTAAATCTACTTTGTTTTCAGCAAACAATTTAATTATGTCAGACTTGATAGCTTCAATATCATCGAGCCACTGAGCCTTTACTGCCCAGCTAATACCATCTTTCTGAATACCAAAAAGAGGATGATTTGCTGCATCAAGAATTACCCAAAGGAACTCCTCGCTCTGTGATATGTGGTACATATCATTCTGAGGGTAATATGGCTTACCAGAGTCTCTGTAGATTCCAAAGAGAAGTCTACCCTCAGAATCTATTACTGCATGGATGAACTCCTCATTTTCGATTACTCTAAAGCACTCTTTTACTTCATCATCAATGAGAGACTTGCCTTCTTCTTTGTCTACCTTTTTTTCATCAATGGCCGCAACCTTCTCGTCAATGGTTGCCTTGTATGCTTCCATTGCTTCGGTAAGGGTTTGCTGGAAGGTCTCGCTATTGGCGATGATTTCATTGATGGCTTTCTGAATAGGCTTAGGAATACCGACATCCCAGTCGATGCTACCATCTACACGGATGCCCCAAAGGAACTTGTTTTCAGCATCTGTGTAGGCGCGCAACCACTCCTCGTTGGTTTCGTAGTGACCGAGATTATTAACAAGTTCATCAATGGCATTCTGAATGTTTTGAGCATCAAGACCGCTCTGTGTATTGTCGTAGGTTACTGCCGAACCTACAGATGCACCACCACTGACAGCTATGCCATCTACGGTGTCCTTGATTTGCTTGGTCTTGGTTTGCAGGTCGGAAATATCATCATCGTTAGAAGAGATTTGCCGCTGATGATTTACAAGCGTGCTATCTACATTCTGTATCGTCTCGATGAGATTTTCAGGAAGACCTGCTGCCGCCTTGAAGATTTGAAGCAGTTCCTTGTCGAACTTATCCTGTGTAACGGATTCTGGTGCTAACTTTGAATTAGTAACAGAACCTTCGGCAAGTTTCTCTGTTGTGACAGACTTGTCGTTGAAGTCGGCTGTCTTAATCAGCGGCACCTTCGTTCCAAGCTTTTCATCTTGTCTAAATGTAGGCATATTTTATTTCTTTTGGTTCTGTAGAAGTGAATATTTGAATTTGGACGGTATCGGGAATAACCGAGATACGGAACTCGAAGGACTGGGTGTCCTTGTGGCGACGTATCGGGATGCGAGGGAAATTTCCCTTATCATCTGACTGACGGATAACCACCTTTCCTTTTTCCCTTAGCGTGATTCTTAGGAAAATATCACGGCGAAGAGTAAGGATTGGAGTTACCCACGCAAGTTCATTGGCATCGTATGTGGCTGTAACATTCTCCATATCGTCTTTATTTTGAAGTTTGATTTACGCCTAGCTGTTGCAGGGCGATGGTGTACATCTGGCTAGCTTTGGTATCATCGTAGGCTGAGAGGAGCAGAAAGGCGATATAATAGATGAAGGCATTCTTTAGTTTGTCAGGAATGGAAACATCTGTTGTGGAAGCGTCTGTGCTCACAGACTTAGGTACGCCCACATAGGTAATGACCGCCGTTGAAGTCTTGGGCTGCATGAGGATCTTGATTGGATTCTCTCGCATGATGGCAGCCTGTGGTCGATCAATGGTACCCTTGGCGGTATCGTCGTACATCATAAGAGCTTCATCATCGGTGTCCTCTACTGGTGTGACTGCCTTATACCAAGAAGCGCCACGAATGCGGTTGATGGTAATAATCTCCATATTGGAAGGCATGGTGATAACACCGATGTTGTGATTAGAATCAAAATCGGACACTTGAATTGTGTCGGAAGTCGAGCCTATGCTCTTGGAATCGGACAGGACAGGAGAAGATGCAGCAGTAATAGCTATCCAATGCAGTGCATCGTTTATCTTCGACTTGATGATATTATCCATATACAAATCATCCTTCTCATCGGTGATTTCCGATGTATTGTTGGATTCCTCGTCTATGCACCAACGTACTGCCTTTATGATTTCCTCTATACTCATTTACACCTTATTATATATTATGGCTTGTGATTTGGGAAAACAAAGTTGTGTTTTGTTGCCCATTCCAAAGCACTTGTCAAAGTCTTGAACTGTCGGGGACCCTCACGCTTGTCTTCCTCGTTAACAAAAGCAATCAAGTCTTCATCCGAAACGACAGAAGCAACCTCAATAGGTCCCTTTTTATTTTCTTCTGAAGATTTCTCTTCCAGTTCTGCAGCTTTCTTCAATTTATCCTCAAGAGTTTCCTCTGAACGGATGAGTTTAACGAGACCCTGTTTGAAGAGATCGCTGCTTTCGAGCAAATTCTGAGCGTACTCATTCTTCAAGATAATTTCCGGCTTCTGCTTGGTAATCACATTACCACGCTCGAAGTTGTAACGAACTGTTACGCCATTCTTGCCTTGAAGGATATGACTTACAGAGTTTCTATTTGCATTATATCTATATACCTTAATCATATTTGCTAATTATTTATTTAGAACAACAGGTGACCGGCACGAAGCCAGTCACTTGTTGTTTGGTGTATTGCACTAGGCTGCAATAAGCTGACCTGAGAAGAGTTCCCATTTGCCGCCCTTGTAGATGTAAACATTCTCCTTCTCGTACTTGGTTGTACCACTACCAGCATTTGGAGCCTCGTAATCGGCTGTCAAAGCGACAATCATACCCTCACGAGGAGTCTCAGGCAACTTGCTCATGGAGATAATGTTGTTGATAACACCCGATGCACCAAGTGTAGAAATCTTATTCTCTGGACCAACAAGAATGCTGTTGTAGCCACGGAGAGCAACACAATCAGCCTCCCAGTGCATGTAACGCTTAGCCAGACGTGGATCGTAAGCATCCTTTGACAAGTCGTTGGTGCGCTCCTTGCTCTTCTCCTTGACGTAGTGACGAGCACCCTTGAAGTCAGCACCAATCATGCAGTCTTCCAAATCCATGTAGTCGAGCGTGCTATCCCAAGCGAAGTTGAGAGTACCATAGCTACACTTGAACTGGTTGAAGGTGATGTCGAACTCCTTAACTGTAGAGAACATGACATCGCGACCCTTAGGAAGTTCAATCTTCATCAGACGCTCAACAGCGTTCTTACCACAGAAGAGATACATGGTATCAGACTCAGCGAAGTCTGTGAACATCAGCTTAGCGATAGCGATAAGGTCAGCGAAGGTATAGGTGTCGCCAATACCGTATGAGTTGGTGAGCTGGTTGATGATACCCTCAGCAGAGTAAGCGTACTCCTGAGCACCGTCCTTGGTCTCCATAAGGAACTTCAACTTAGTACCATAGAGGTAACTACGCTCCTGACGAAGCAAGAACTTGGTGAGGGCATCTTCCTTCATATCAGCAACGGTATGAGGCGCCTTCTTCTTGATCTTCTCGAACTCCTCGGTGAAGATGATAGAGAATGCACGCTTCTGCAAGTAAACCTCCTCTGAGCGAGGCTGATAGTTCTCAGGTGGAACATTCATCTGGCTCTCGGAGAGGATGGTGGAAGCACAGAGGATGCGGCTATTAGCTGGGATGGCTGGGCAGCCCATAGAGTCGAGGGTTTCACCAATAGTGCCTTCAGTCTCAGCCGGACCATTAAGTGCCTGCAAAGTAACCTCGTCCTTTGTCTTCTCAACAACCAAGAGATTCAAGCGACCGCTAACCTTGGTCTTAGAGCCACGCTCGTAACCGGCAACAGAAGGAACGATAACGGTACTACCCTTGTAGAGAGGAAGCAGAGAACCAGAGAAGTTAGCCTTGGTAAGCTTGATAGTGCCACCAGCTTCAACATTTTCGATAGCAGTAGTAACAACACCATCGAGGGTATCACCACCGACACGGGCATGCTTCTTCTCGTAGCCATTGCAAGGCACACTCTTGGTAATCTTACGGATAATCTGGAGCAAAGGAGTGCGGAAAGGGCGATATTTCTCTACCTCACTATCCCAATCCTCCTCGGCAAGACCACCCTTACGAATCTGGGTTGCAGAAGCCTGCGTACCGGTCAAGTCCTGACCTTCTACCTTACCGCCTGGAGCCAACCGGTCTGACTTATCAGGATCAACAGGCTCAGTTGCCGCATCAGCCTTGGTTGAAGGTTCGTGACCCTCATCACCAATCTGAGGAGTTGGCTCTGCGGTATCAGCCATAGCAAGAACGCCTCCGCCAGTAACCACGGCAAGAAGCATCAGAATCATCTTGAAGATGAACTGACCGATCATAAAATTCTTAAAACAATCTTTCTTCATTTTATACATATATTTATGGATTAATATTAATACGTGAGACCTTCGAAGAATCCGCTCTTCGGCTCATTCTTCTTTTTAGCAGGTTTGTTACCAGCGCCCGAACTAGAAAGCGAAGGAGGAATGCCTTCCGTGCTAGAAGAGCGAACCTTATTCTGAATCTTCTCGTTTCGGGCTTGCATAGCCGCCTCGTCGCGCGCCGAACTGATGTCGGAATCGTAGTTATTGGCGTTGTGGAGCATCTTCCAAATATCATCTGAAATATAGCCACTCTCTACCTTGTCGTGAATCTCGTAAATCTGGGACCACATATCCTGCGCATCATCGGGATAGAGCTCCATCAGGCGTTCAAGCGACTTGCGCATGTTGGCAGTAACCTTCTCGGCAGCCTCGTTCTGTTCAGCCACGTCCTTGTTATGCTTGGCGAGAATCTCAGCGAGTTTCTTGCCGCCTTCAGGATCATCAAGCAACGTCTTTACATCAATACCCAAGCGAGCCATCGCATCAAACGGATTATCATCCGGATTCTTTTCCATATCCATCGCCAGAGCAGCGAGCCACTTGTGCTTATCGAATACTTTAGACAATGCCTTACCGCTCTCCTCGTACTGTCCGAGCAAATCAGCATCATCATTCATTGCCGCATAACGAGCTTCCTTGTCTTCGAAGTCGATGTCGGAGTGGCGTTTCTTGAACCGGTCAGAGAAAGCCTTGCGATTAGGGCGGTCCTCTACAGGAGCTTCATCTGTAGCAGCCTCAGCAGGTGGAGTCTGTTGAGCACCACCTTCCTCATTCATCTGTGCTAATTCTTCTTTTGTCATATCTCTATAATACTGTTTGAAACTTTTCGGCAAAAATGCAAATAAATTGAAGAAGTTTTGCCGTGCTCCAACCTTGCGCTTGGTGGTTGGTTGGAACACGGCAAAGAAAGCCATGTTTTTGCCTATTTTTGCGCCTATAATTAATAATGTATAAGAAAATGGTAAAGGCAAGAATACTGACACTTAGCAAAGTGATGCCTCAACATAACAAGTATGACTCGGTTAAGGCTCGCAAGCGAAGACAAGAACACGGCAAGGACGAGGAGTTACTCAGCCGATGCAGAAATGCTTGGAATAACCTGAGCGGTGTGCGAGAAACGAGGGCGAGAACGATGCGCTACTGCATGGGCGACCAATGGAGCGACACCATCAGAGTATACCATCATGGTTACTGGGAGGAAATGACAGAGCGCACCTATATGGAGAAGCGCAACCAGACACCTATGAGCAACAACATCATGGTGAGCATACTGGAATCTATTGCCGGTCTTTATGCCAAGCAGGGTACAGAACCGGTCTGCTTTGCAAGAGACAGCGACTCCCGACAACTGAGCGACATGATGAGTGCCACGATGCAATGCAACTGGCAGACAACGTACATGCAAGATGTGCTGAATCACGCCATTAAAGACTACCTGATGGGCGGTCAGATGTTCGTCAGGGAGAGTTGGGAGGCGAAGGAACTTGAAATGCCAGACTCATGGACAGACGCGATGGAACCCGACCACATGTTTTTTGAATGCGGCAGCGACCCACGACACAACGACGTGAGTCTTATCGGTGTACTGCATGACGTGAGCCGAGAAGACTTGTATCAGAAGTTTGCCAAACAGGAATATGGGCTTACAGAAGAAGACCTGAACGCCATCTTTGATATTTATCCTTCGGACGATAACAGCTACGGCTATGAGTTTAACGATGAGAAGGCGTTGGAGAATCTCAGTTTCGACCACAGTAACAAGGGAAGACATTACTCTAGAGTGATTGAGGTGTGGACCACGGAAACCAAGCCAAGACTGCAATGCTTTGACCCGATTGCTACCACAGGAACCGGTGCTTACTTCCGCATAGATTTGGATGATACTGCGATGATACAGAAGCTGCGCAACGACAATATGAAGCGCAAGCAGCAGTATGACGAAATGGGTATAGCGGAAGAAGACAGAGCGTACATCACTAGCGAAGAGATTGCAGATAAGTACTGGTATTATACCTACATGGCGCCAGACGGAACTATCCTCTGCCAGGGCGAAACTCCATACGACTATAAGAGCCATCCTTTTACGATGAAACTCTATCCGTATATCAACGGAGAGATTCATCCATTTCTTGCCAACATCATAGACCAACAGCGATACATCAACCGACTGATTGTGATGAACGACATGGCCATCAGAAGCAGTTTCAAGGGATTCAAGATGATTCCAACGAATGTGCTTAACGGCAGAACGCCAGAGCAGTTTATGGAAGAGGCGGTAGAGTATGACGGATGGATATTCTACAAGCCATCGGTGAAGACACCGAATGCAAAGCCAGAGATTATCACATCGAATGCCGTGAACATCGGTACGAATGAACTCTTGCAGATAGAGCTGAACCTGATTAGAGAGGTTACCAACGTGAGCGGTGCTTTGCAGGGTAAGACCCCATCGGCAGGAACTTCGGCAGCCAGATATGCACAGGAAAGCCAGAATGCAACCACGTCTCTGTATACAATCCTTGCCGACATGGACGTGTTTACGGAGAAGCTGGCAACCAAGAAGTGCATGACTATACAACAGTACTACGAAGACGGAAGAAGGGTTTACGACCGGAACTTCAATACGGTTTACAAGTACGACCGCCTTTCGGCAAGAGATATTCACTTCAAGATCAGCATCAAGAATGCAGCAGCTACAGCAGCCTTCAATACAATGCAGAACGATACGCTTGACAAACTTCTTGAAATTGGCGGCATCAACATCATCCAGTATCTGCAAAACCTCAACGCACCATTTGCAGACAAGTTGCTTGCCAGCGTACAGGAGCAGCAGGCTCAGCTTGAACAGATGTATCAGCAGCAACAGGCAATGGCTATGCAGCAAGGCGGCGGTCAGGTAGAAAACGGAATTGTGCAGGGTGCAGACCAGAATGCGGTAGCACAGGCACAGAGTGCATTAGGATATAACAGAGCAGCATAAGGTATGGAAGTACAGATAACGATAGAAATGGAGAAGGTGATGAGTGAGGTGAGCAAACACTTCGCTCTCATCGGAAAACGCCTGAAAGATAAGAACGGCGATACGATGTTTGCCAAGACCACCCTATCTTCGGAAGAGAAAGGTATCATGAAGCAGTATATCAACGCTGCGGCAGAAACATTTGTAGCAGAGCTGGCACCACAAGTAACCTATTACAAGAACGGAGACGCGATGGTGATTAAGTTTGAGAACAGCAGATGGGCAGACGGAGAAAACGGCATTACCGTTCCATTTGAAGGCAACTTCATCGGGTATGTGATAGCCTATGTATCTAATGCAGTGTTGGGAATGACAGAACCAGACCTAGCCAAGAAGTATGCGGAGGATATGGCTAATCATATAGCAGCTGCCATTAAGCTGATTTATCATAAGACTCCACCGGCAAGCAGCAACATGAGTCTGGCAGATATGACAGGAGAAGTAATCATTGACTAAAAAGGAAAAGATATGATCATAAAATTTCAAATCATCAAATCGGTAGTGATTGAAGCGGTAAAGGCAACAACCTACCTGAAAGCAAAGATAGATACTGCGGCAGACAACAATGCTGCAAAAGTAGGCTTTAACGAGGCTGCTGGCGACGACCAAGTACACGAAAGAGTGCTGACGCATGACTTCGATACTTCGCTAGAGATTGTGAAGACGATTCTTGCCGAGTATCTTGTGCCGAACGCACAGACCATAGGAGACAACATCATCTATTACGACAACAAGACGGATGATGTGGTAGAGTTTATCATCAACGCTTCACGAAGATGCAACGGAACGCTGACCGATACACTTGCCCGACTGGTGGCAAAGTATGTGGAAGACTACATGACATTCCAATGGTGGACGAGAACCACGAATCTGAAACAGGCTGAGATTTACCAAGCATCACTCGCCATTGACGAGCAGAGCATCAGAAGATGTTTCGTTCTGAGTGGTCCGGCAGTTCCTACTATTCCTTATACCCAGCATCTGACCGCCAAGGTGGACGGAAGCGAAGATGACGGAGCAGTAACCATACGTATTGACGATATGGAAGTTACCCTATCCTACTCTATTGACGATGGAGCCATTGATGATATTGAGGCAAGAAGCAGCGACCCTAGCATCTTGGAAGTACACAGAAGTCAGGAGCCACATGCTTTCTGGCTGAAGCCTATCAATACAGGTGTAGCAATCATCACTCTGTTCTCCAGACACAGCGACAAGCTGAAAGTGGAGGTAGAAGCAACCGTAGCAAAGGAGGTATAAGATGGAGTTTAACAAATTGCACCCAACACATTTTATCCGAGAGAGAGGATGGAAGCCCGAGCCAAATCCTTTCTTGCCGAAGCCACGAAGAGCAGGACACGGCTACACGGATAAGCACATCTTTATCTATGCCACCCAACTCTGGTATGATATTGATGCAAACACCAACATGGTAGGACGAGCAAGACGGAACATGAAGGATGCGCAAGGTGAAGATATTCCGACAAGCGAGAACGATCAGGAACGTCCGCTCTTTTACCGTTGGTTTGACAAGTATATTAATAAGGTGGAAGCGAATCTGTCTGCCTATGTAATGAAAACAGAAGGAAGGGTAAGAGATAATGCCCTGCGAGAATGGGATGAGAAGGAGATATGGCTGAAATTTCCCGACTACTGGGATGATACCAAATATGATGCACTCGTCAAGCTGATACACGACTATATCGTGACCGGTGCGCTATACGAATACTTTATGCGCACATTGACGAGCAAGGACCCTCTGACGATAGACCAGATGAACCAACTGGACGAACTGGAGATAGACATCATAGACTGCGCCAACTCTACCAAGCCGGGCAGCATGATTCATACTCTGAAACCCTTCGGATAATAAAAAGCGAGCGTATGGAAGATTTTGAAATGTATGGATTTAAGTCTGTAAGGGAGATACAGAAAGAGAAGAAGGAGAAGGTAAAGAAACTTCTCCCTGCAAGAAAGAGTGCCCAAAAGGAATATATCAGAGACTGGCTAGCAAGGAGCCAAGAGCAGTTTGAGGATTGTATGAACCAACTGGCAGAGTATGATCCTAAGACATACGTCACCATCTACAAAGACCTTACCAAGCACATGATACCAAAGCAGACAGAAGTAAGCGTTACCCACGGTATAGATGCAGACTTCAAGCAGCTTATGGCACTCGGTATGACAACCGTAGAGGATGAAGACGAGGCAGACGTACTGGATATAAGCAAAGCACCCGAGATACAGGATGCAGATTTTGAGGAACTAAACGATTTAACGGATGGCTCTAGTAACTGAACAGGAAATAGATAATCTCGTAGCGGAAAATCAGGAGCGATACGATGAGATTTATGGTCCCTACGACCCTATGACGGGCGAAGGTTGCTATAACTTTGAACATCGTGTGCTGATAGAACTATCCGATTTCTTCATTCCCAAGATGTGGGTTCCGAAGAAGACTGCCAAATCTGTTCTGTTCAGAGGTCTGAGAAAGATGGGCAGTTTGAAAGACTACATCAACTACGTGCTGCACCAGAAGGATGATGCCCAGCATTTCCAAATGCTTACCTTTGCCATCTGCAGAGTGAGGTTCATGGAAGACCCCGAGTTTGCCCTATACGTGACCGATAAGATTGAGGATAAGAAGACCGGTAAGATGATTCCTTTCAAGCTGAACTATCCTCAAAGAAAGCTACTGAAGATTATGGAAGACCTGCGGAATGCCCACAAACCGGTGTTCGTGGTTATTCTGAAAGCACGTCAGTGGGGCGGCTCTACCCTATCACAGCTTTACATTAAATGGATTCAGGACTATAGGCGCGATGGTTGGAATGCTATTGTGCTTGCCCAACAGAAGAATACCGCCAAGAAGATTAAGGCGATGTACCGAAAAGCTTTGGAGCGGCAGCCGGGGTGGACCGTGGGGCATCAGGGCGCAAAACTCCAGTTCTCGCCATACGAAAATTCTCCCGACGATTTCCAAGTAACGGATGGCGTGAAGGCAATCAGACGAAGTACGCTGACGGTAGCATCCTTCGAGAACTTCGATTCTGTACGTGGTAGCAACTTCCACTGCGCCCACTATTCGGAGGTAGCCTATTGGAAGAAGACGCCAGAGCATGATCCTGAGGGTGTGATTTCTTCTATATCCGGTGGTATCGACCCATTGGAAGACAACGTGGAGATATTCGAGAGTACCGGTAGAGGTAACTCTGGTTTCTTCTACGACAAGTGCCAGTTGGCAATGGACCCAAAGAATAATGATGCTTATTCGTTCCTCTTTATTCCTTGTTTCTTCATCGAAAAGGATATGACTCCTGTAGAGAACAGAAGAGCATTTGCCAAGTGGCTTTTGCAGAACAGAGACCGAAGTACCTGTCCGAAGGGTTATCGTGAGACAGGAAAGTTCTTCTGGCGAATGTGGCAGAAGGGTGCTTGCTTTGAGGCGATAGAATGGTACAGAAACTACAGAAACAAGTTTACTACCCATGCGGCATGTGCTACCGAGGCTCCTATTGATGAGGAAGATGCGTTCAGAAACTCTGGTAGACTGGTATTCAATCCTTATTCTATAGACGACATGCAGGCTATGTATAAGCAAGACCCTAAGTTTACTGCCGACATCGTGGTGAACATCAGCGTGAAGGATGATAACACCATTCCGAACTCGAAGGTGAAGCTGAGAGACGATGGCGAGGGAGACTTGAAGATTTGGGCTGTGCCAAACTGTCTGCAAGTAGAGAACAGATACTTGGTGAGCGTGGATATTGGCGGTAAGAGTACGACATCGGACTATACCGTTATGACCGTGATAGACCGATTCGGTATGATTCCTACGGTGAAGGGCAAGCCAAAGGTGGTAGCGAGATACAGAGGACATGTAAGACATGATAAGCTGGCATGGATGGCTGCTGCCCTAGCCCATTATTATGATGATGCGCTACTGGTAATAGAGAGTAATACTGCAGACCGAGAGAAGAACAACAACACGGAGGGTGATCACTTTCTGACTATTCTGCAGGAGATTGCCGACTACTACGATAATCTGTATCAGAGAACGAGCAGTTCGGAGAATGTGGAAGACAACGTGCTGGCGAAGTATGGTTTCCAAACCAACAAGCTGACGAAGCAGCAGGTGATTGATAACTTGGAAGAGTTTATTGATGATAATCTGTATGAGGAGCCAGACAAGGAAATGTATCATGAGTTGCGTATATATGAGCGACATGATGATGGCAGCTTGGGTAACATCGTTGGTAACGGAAACCATGATGATGTGGTAATGAGTACCGGCATCGGTCTCTTTGTGAGTCTTACGGACATGGAGAAGCCTAGCTGGAAGAAAGCGGAAAGAAGAAGCCGTGGCGGCGATGGTGTTCATACGGCGGCGAAAATTTAAGTCAATGTTAAATATTGAATTATTATGGAAAGAAACTTAGAAAGACAAACTTTGAGTTTTAGCAAGGGCATGACGAATGTGCCTAGCGACTTGCTTTCAGATGATTCTGAACTGCTGGAGAGTGACGGATTTATCTTTAAGGATGGGGAAATGAAGGCGGTGCAGAAACCAAAATATGTAACAAACGGCAGACCTATATTATATATTCACAAAGGCGCTGATTACAGAACATACGTCATGCTCAACGAAAAAAGCAAATACAATGAAGACGAAAAAGATGAAATTATCTTTGCTAAAAGTAAAGAGGATGGAACTATCGAGTCTGGGCCATGGCAAGCATTCGAAATAGATGTTGAAATCTATGATGTAAATAGCGTAGGTAATACGGTGGTTGTTACTACAAGTGGCGGATTGTACTATTTTGTATACAAGTCTAAGACCTACAAGTTTCTGAAAGATTTTCCTGAACTAACATATCAGTTTTCTTTCGAGAAACCGAGTTATTCAGGTTCGTTTCGACCAGACGAGTACGACAGAACTCTCATGAATGTAAGCAACTGCGTTGACCATACGGCAAACCAGACGATGTATTATGATGCGAACGGAGCATTTATAAAACAAGGAGGAACAGAACCTAGTGGCATGATCCAAACAGGTCAATTCCATTATTTTTGGATTAAGTCAGATGGAACTAATGGTGCAAAATATTACAATGAGTTCCAGGAAACCGTACATGGTCATGTGATGCAGGCGATTAATTGGGTGAAAAGCAAGAATATGTTTGCGTTCCCTTTTTTTATCAGGTGTGCATTCAAGCTATATGATGGAAGTTATACGAAAATAACAGCCCCAATCATCTGCTATCCTACGGTAAACAGAAATTGTCGATTTAGTTCAGCAACATTTGAAAACAAATACTATGAAGATTTAAATCAAATGACTGGTACACAAAGCATTTTCTACTTTATTGAATATAGTGAGCTTAGATTTAAATTCGGTTCGATAAGCGAAGATTGGAAAGACATCATCAAGGAGATTGTCGTTTTTGCTACAGAACAGGTTATTCCGTTCGAAATCAGTAAAGGCTGGCGTTTTTTATCTCCTAACGACACCCATAGAAAGCCATTTGCCAACTATGGATTTTCATCATACAAAGAAGATGTATTTAATTATGACCGCCCTTCGAAAATTATTCCTCATAGCGAGATACAGCCTACGTACAAAACGGACCGAGATATAATAGAAGAGCTGAAAGGTAAGACGCAATTCTATAAATTATTCTCTGTCGGAATCAATACGAAGGGGTTAGGAGAAGGAGGAGAATGGCTTTACTCTGTGAACGGAACACATTACGGGCAGCCGACATTCATTGCAGACGGAGTAGTAAGCAACCTGTCTACACAAAGCCAACTGAAAGTAGACGATTACTATAGCTGGGCAAAGCTTACCTCAAAAAAGATTTATACTTACAATAACCGCCTACACCTTTATGATGTAGAGCGCTACCCTTTTGCCGGTTTCAAAAAGCTCGTCGGAAGAGAAGGTTTAGCAAGCGATAATAATTATATAATGTATACGCATATTGTATCAAATTGGGTTGATACCTGGACTATGAGAGTAATAGGCATAAGTGACTCTTTCTTGCGTGGCTGGTTTTATTATCCGGATCCTAATGCAAAAGAAATCATATTGTACGGCTCTGGCAAGTATCTGAACATACCTCTAACAGAACACCCTTTTCTGAACGGAGCTTATTCTTTTACCAACCTTCCTTCAAAAGACGGCGATGCAACTTTTGAAACTATAACAGAAGAAGAGCTTCAGGAAAAGACAAAAAACATGAATGTTCCTGAGGTTTTAAACTCACAGATATTTACTTCTGTCGTAAACAATCCATTTGTTTTCGAGGCATCGGGCGATAATACGATAGGTACAGGAAAGATAATAGGAATAGTTGCCAACACGGAAGCAGTGAGCCAGGGACAGTTCGGTCAATATCCTCTTTTAGTGTTTACTGATGAAGGAATATACGCAATGAGCGTAACATCAGAAGGTCTTTATGGAAGCGTTCATCCTATTTCAAGAGAAGTATGTAACAATCAGGATAGTATTACGCCAACAGACAGGCTTGTATACTTTACATCTGACAAAGGACTTATGGCTATATCTGGTGGTACCGCAAAATGCGTAAGCACGTCAATGAGCGGGAAGATTCCAAAAAACTTTAAGAAGCTACAGACAGAAAGTTTCTTGGATTTCTTGAAGAATTGCATTATAGCTTATGACTATAGAGATTCGCTGCTGAGAATATACAAAAAGAGTAAAGGTTGGTTTGAGAATGAATCGGGAGAACAGGACTTTGATGAGAATGAGAAGATATACTATATATATAATATGGTAGACGGAACATTCGGTATGTCTGTAGCAGATGCGCCTATTGACAAAATAGCAAACGACTATCCAGACAACGTTGTGCAGGATATTGCCATGTCTATCTACACGTTGACAGGAAAGCCAGACATCAACGAAGATACGGAAAGCTATAGCGGATCATTTACTACCAGACCTTTGAAACTGGGCGGCAGCATGACGTTGAAATCGCTGAGAGCGGTTAAGAATCTGTTTGATTCGGACGAAGGTACGATTGGGCTGGAGATATACGGAAGCAACGACTGCAAGCACTGGTGCAAGCTGCCAAGCGTCGGCGGCAAGCCTTGGAAATATTTTACTTTCAAGTACACGCTGCAGAACTTCAAGGCTGCTGATGCCTTTGCTGGAAGTATAGTAGAGGTACAAAGCAGACGAGAAGACAAAATGAGATAATTCTTTCATACGCGCTAATTTATGATAACATGAAAAAGGCGGCTGCTCATCACGATTGGTCGCCTTTAAAATTAGCTAAAATTACATTTTTTAAAACATGATTCTCTTTATATGTGTGTTATCTGTTTTTTGATATTATTTATGCAATACGCTACGATGTATCCTAATACGAAGCAGTAAAGATGGAGAAGTCCGTTCACATTACTCAGTATCATTGTGAACAGGATGAACGGCATCGCTTTCTTTAATGCCTCTTTCCATCGTCCTGTCTTACCCCACATCAAACCAAAGGATGCGAACAGGAAACCGGAAAGCCCCATTGTAGGCTGACTAACATACATGGGCAGCAGACTAGCGACAGAGGCAACAGCCAGAGAAGTGACTGGTTTCATATAGTTCTTTATCTGCCAAAGCACCAGAAGGTTTACGGCAAGATGAAAGCCGTTGACATGGAAGAAGCTATACAGGATATGATTCTGCCAAGGGCAACCGGGATAGAAACCGACGTGCCAAGTACACAGAACGAGGCAGATGATGCTAAGCACCAGCTTTGTTCGAAAGTTTCTTCTTACGAAGGTCCATTTCTCTGTAATTTTTCCCATATTTCTTATAGTAAGCGAAAATGAATTTGAGATTACTTGGCTGGATAAAAAACTCGGGGGCAGGCTCAGAAACAAGGAACTGGCAGATAAACCATAAAGATTTGCCTACGAACTCCTTGCGCTGCGTCATTTCGTTCATCCTATTGAAGAGAGTATAGTATAACTTCTGCCGAATCGGCTTCATGCTATCCACCTTTGAGAAATCACCGACTGCCATTCTGCGGAGTATATCCCAAGCTCTTTTGGGAGAAACATAGTATCTGGGAGCAGGAGAATGGACCACCTTTTCCCAAGCCTCCTGTTGGGAATGGCAATTAGGAGCTATCTCCCGATACGCCTTCATCAGATCATCCCTCTGTCTGTCAATCAATTCGTAATTTGCTCTTGCCATATAAATGCTACATTAAGATGTTGCAAATATACATATTATTTAGAATATGACCAAATAAGCACATAAAGATTTAAATAAGTTTAATATTATGTTGGTTTTCATGGTGTTACGAAAGAAAAAGTTTAACTTTGCAACAAAATGAGATGCAAATCTCAGAAACAGTTAACAAAAGGTAAGATTAAGCCATAAAATCATAACAAAATGAGAACAAAACAGGAATCACCTCTCTCGAAAGAGGAGGAAGCCTTAGTAATGGAAGGCTTATTGAGTAGGAAGATTTGGAGGTTCTATGAACTTCTAGCAAAGTGGGCACCCATACCATTGATGTTAGGTCATTGGTACGGCGTATGGGACTATGGGCATTATCCCTAGACCTACCATAATAGATACCAACTATAGCGGCAACTGCATCATCTGGATTTACATACTGGCGTATATCTATATGCCTTTATCCATGATTCCGGTTAGTTTCTTTTTCAGATACTGCTGGATTTATCGCATTCCGTTCTTTTATTTCTTTGGTATCAACGCTATCAGATTGTATTATCAGCACTGGCTCATCACTCCCGAGCAGCTGGAGATGCACCATGTGTTTATCATATTCACTTTAATGCTTTACGCTTATGGATTTATCAAAATCGCTCTATCGAATAGCAGAATCTGCCTTCGGGATGCTAAGAAACGATGAGTGTGGGTTTACAGAGGAAGAAGAGAGGATTGTGCAGAGGAATCTTCTTTACTGGATGGAAAGAAAGCATCACTTTGACGAGCAACTGGGCAGAGCCTGCATCGCCAACATCTATTATTTTGATGATGATGTTCACAAAAAGTATGCTCCTTACTTCGGGTTTGATGAGTTGAAGGAGGACTATGAAAGGTTATCATGGAACATACCTGACTATAACTTCTGGGATTTTGCGGTAACGATGAATAAGATGTATGCTGACCATATAGACGTGGTGGGCAAATGGTCGAAGAACAAAGATACCACCAGAAAAAGGATTTCGGAACTTGCTATCAGTTTCCTCTGTGACGAATCGACAAACCACCCGACAGATAAAATCTGGTGGTACATGAACAGCTAAGTTGGAACACGGCAAAAGCTATTGAAAAGCCTTTTATCTTTGTAGCCATTAATCATAAATAATGATATATGGCAGAGATAGTACATACATTTTTACAAGAGCACCTGTACAGATCGGCATTGGTTATTGCCATCTGCATGGGTGCCCTTATCATTTCTATGGGCGTGGACCTGTTCTTCGGCATCAAGAAAGCGAAAGAGAACGGACTGGCTACGACAAGTACGGGATTCAAGAAGACTTGCGACAAGGCGAGGAAATACTTCTCTCCCTTCATGGTGACGGTCTGCATAGACCTGATAGCCTGTACGGTTCTCCCATTCCCTGTCTTCTCTATGATTTGGGCAGGCTATTGCGTGTTCTGTGAATTTGTAAGCGTAAGAGAGAAGAGCTGGCAGAAGGCTGAGATACGGAAGCAGGAGAAGTCTCTTAGCGTTATACTTGAGAACAAAGATGATATTGCTAAGATGATTGCAGAACTTTTAAAAGAGAATGGCCATGGACAATATTTGGAGAAATAACACTGACGAGAATCTTCCAAATGAGATATGGAAAGATATTAAAGGGTTTGAAGACGAGTATATGGTTAGCAACTTAGGCCGTGTGAAATCAAAAACTCGTATTGTTGTTAGCGAAAGATGTGAAAGAAAAATTAAGGGAGTTATCAAACTTCAAAATCTAGACCTACATGGATATTGCACAACTCGATTATCCAAAAATGGAAAAAGTAAGCTTTACTCCATACACAGATTGGTTGCAATCTCTTTTATCAAAAACCCATCCGGTTTTCCTGTAATTAATCATAAAGACGAGGTTAAGACAAATAATTGTGTCGAAAATTTAGAATGGTGTACACAAAAATATAATACAGAGTATAGCGGAACACCACAAATGATAAAAGAAATAAATTCGATGCAGATAGAGCAATACGATTTAAAGGGGAACTTTATTGCAACATACAAGAGTGCAACAGAGGCAGCAAAAGTTATAGGAGGACTAGTTTCTAATATATGTGCTTGTTGCCATGGTGATGCCGGTTCCTCTTATGGGTTTATTTGGAAATTCACAAAAATGGATAGAAAAAGCAAAACGAGGATTCATAAAAGAAGAGTTATACAAAAAACTCTGAAAGGTGATGTTATAGCTTACTTTAATAGTATAAAAGAAGCCTCCGTAAAAACAGGGTGTTCTCAGATATGTATATATGCTTGTTGTAATCATAAACAAAAGACGACAAAAGGTTACGCATGGGAGTATGCAGACAATTCTTTTACGGAGCTAAAGGAGCAGGGAAAGGAGGAGAAGAAATGAGACTGATTAAGAGAATTTTTGTTCATTGCAGTGCCTCTTCTCAGAAATGGGGCGTGAAGGAACTTTGGGATGAGTTTAAGCGCAAAGGCTGGAATAACCCAGGGTATCATTACGTGATTACTGCAGATGGTGGGATTCACCAGATGCTGCCGGTAGAAATGGTTAGCAACGGTGTGAAGGGATATAACACTACGGCTATCAATGTGGCTTATGTTGGCGGCATCAACAAGAAGGGAAAGGCGGTAGACAACAGAACTGAGGAGCAGAAGAAATCGCTTATCACTCTGCTCACTTATCTGAAGAAGAAATATCCGGATGCTGAAATCTTGGGACACAGGGATATTTCGCCCGACAAGAACCATAATGGCGTGGTGGATGCTTGGGAGAGAATCAAGGAGTGTCCTTGCTTTGACGCTAAAGTTGAATACAAAGAGATATAGCTTATGAAATGGTATGACACAAGGTTTTGGAAATGGGATTGCATCGGCTTGGTGATTGGAATTATCCTATTGGCGTTTACTGGATGCAAGACGAAGGAGTATATCAAGGTTCCTTCTGTTAGAACTGAATACGTATGCAGAACTGATACTTTTGCTAAGTTGGATAGTATCTACATGAAGGATTCGGTATATGTTTTTCAGAAAGGTGATACGGTTTTCCATAATAAGGTGGTTTATCGGGACCGGTATCATAATATATATAAGGTGAAGACGGACACGATAATCAAGAGGGATTCTGTCGCCGTGCCTTATCCTATAGAGCGAAAACTGACGAAGAACGAGCAAAGGCTGATGTCGCTGGGCAGATGCTATATCACCTTTCTGTTCATACTGGCGGTTTGCGCGATTGGGTTTACTCTCTGGTACAGAAACAAAAAGTGCTAGCTTATGGCGAAGATTAGCGAAGAACTGCAGATGATTGATTCGCTCCTGATGGAATTTCATGAGCGGATTCAGAGCGGAAGATGCTTAACTAACAAACAGCAAAATGCTTTCATGTTAGATTTTCTGCACCGCATCGCCAACAAAGACGAGCCTATCAGCAAGGCTGAGGCATGCGGCTACGTTCATGTTTCCAGGGCTACCTTTGACCGCCTTGTGAAAGAAGGCAGGCTGCCAAAGGGTAAAAAGCGGAAAGGATGGACCGAGCTAGTTTGGTACGAAAAAGATTTAGATGAATATATAGACAGATTGGTATAGATTTTACTTTTTTATTTTTGTTAGTTGTATTAATTAGGTTTTAAGTAGATTGTTTCATTGCAAAAAGAAATCCCCACTCGGCTGTGATAGCTGGGTGGGGATTGTGGGTTACTTATTTCATGAATGCCATCCAAATAGTTTGGTTCTTGATGGTGGTACGGTGCCCGAATATAGGTTTGTAATCGGTGATAGCCTTTAGTACATCACTAACCTTTATCTGCTGCTCGTTCCACTTGAAAATGAGTGTTCCGTTTGTTTTCAGCACCCTCATGCCCTCATGGATAGAATCGTTGATGAATGCTTGCCAATTTTCGGGCAGCTTACCATATTTCTTGCATAACCAAGAGCTCTGTCCTACTTTTAGCAGATGAGGAGGGTCGAACACAACCATATTGAATGTTTCATCTTCGAATGGCAAATTAGTGCAATCGGCTATCATATCGGGTTGTACGTCTAATTTGCGTCCATCACATAATGTGTCGTGATATTCTCTTATGTCTGTAAAAAGTACCTGTGGGTCCTGCTTATCGAAATAAAACATACGAGATCCGCAACACATATCTAATATTCTTTGTTTCATACGCTATAATCATTTAATTCCCTTACATTGTTTAATAACCGTCTCATTGAAAGACAAATTATAAGCATGAGTATCTGTAACACCTTCAGACTCTTTATATTTGTCAAGAATAGAATCCCTTATTTCGTCAATATAAGGCTTATCTAAAAGTTTGAACATGATGACATTAGTCCAATCGTCAATTCTCCTATTTGGATTATCAATATCATCTTTATACCAACCAGATTTTCGCCCACTATATTTATGTGGAACAAGATATTCTGCTACCATTGGCATTGCGATAAATCCATCATTCTCCATAGTAAGAACCAATACCCAATCAAGCTCAATTCCAAGTTTTTCCATCTTGAAATACTCTTTAATTGGCAACCATCCCTCTAACTTCATTCGCTCAATAAATAAGTTAGCTACTCCTGCTCCTATAATTTCTTCGTTCATACTTTCCATTTTTATTTAATTTTACGTGCGATACTATAAGTATTCTCTATATGTCCATTATTACAACAATGTGGATAAAAATACTTATCTGCCCCATACTCAAGTGCTTCTATAATACCATCGTCACTATCTTTGCACTTAGAATCAATGGTAACTCTAATACTTACTTCAAATTCTCTTGCCATAACTATTCCTCTTTAATTTCTACATCATCATCACCAAGGACATCATTTATTTTCTTTTCGACGAACTTATCAGATGCTAGTTCCTTAATAAGTTCATCTATATCAGGAAACTTTGCATCAACTCCGTCTTCCTGATTTTTGGAGGAAACATAGTCCTTTAGTGCTTTCGTCCAAGAACTATTTGCCAAGTCTGCCAATGAATCCTTTTGGATTTCATAGGCTTTCTTCAACTCTCCGTTATCACGGAAATATCTGAGCACTTCCGT
>OGLM01000315.1_pt1 | contig 60744 bp, 51 predicted proteins | sample 1572531 | NCBI WGS metagenome assembly OGLM01 (sample SAMEA2581909, study PRJEB24529) | metagenome | biome: Human gut stool | place: China | collected 2011
CGAAGACATTAGTAGCCTACTTCTCTGCCACCGGAAACACGGCAGAAGTGGCGCGCAGCATTGCCGGAGCCACGGGCGGCACGCTGTATGAGATTGTCCCGAAGGAGGCGTATTCGTCTGCCGACTTGGACTGGAACGACAAAAAGTCGCGCAGTTCGGTAGAGATGAACGACCCTAAAGCCCGTCCCGCACTGAAGGAAGAGGGCGTCGACATTGCCGGTTACTACGTCGTATTCATAGGTTTCCCTATCTGGTGGAACTCCGAGGGTTGTCAACACTTTTATCGAGAGCAATGATTTGAAAGGTAAAATGATTGTTCCGTTCGCTACGTCGGGCGGAAGCGGGATAAGCAATAGCGTGCGCACGCTTGAAAAGACGTATCCCGCCCTTGATTGGAACGAGGGCAAGCTGTTGAACGGCGCAAGCGAGGACGCCATAAGAGAGTGGACAAGGAGCGTCATGCTTGAAAAGTAAATGGCGCAGGCTCCTTGCTTGCCTGCCGTGTGTTCTGTAACCCCGGCCGTCCTTTGGTGGTAATCATCATTGACGGCCGGGGTGTGTCATTGTTGTTTTACAAGTTTTCCTTGACGCCGTTGCCTGGGAAGTGCATGCCTGCCACCGTCAGCTTGTTGCGCCTTGCGTAGTCCACATACTTTTTCCTCGACTCTATTGCCTGCTTCCTGTCCATGTCGTAGGACGGGCAGATGTCAAGGTCTTGTATCTGCAAGTCGTATCCGTGCATCAGGTCGCCCACAATGAGCAGCCTGCCTGTTTGGTATACCGTGTGCCCCGGCGTATGTCCGGGTGCAGGCAGGGCCTTCACTCCCAGTGGCAGGGTGTCCTGGTAAGTGAATCTGTGCAGGCGGTCTTTGTATGCAGCCAACACGTTCATGGCTTCCTTGGCGTTGTTGCCGCTCATCGCCATCCATGCGGCGTATTCCTTTTCGGGTACGTAGACGTCGGCGTTGGCAAATACCTTCTTGCCGTCATGCACCATGCCGCCAAGGTGGTCCATGTGGAAATGCGTCAGCATCAGCACGTCTATGTCGCCCGGCTCGATGCCGGCGTTCTTCATGCGCTCCACGAGTTTGCCGCCGCGCGCGGTTCCGTTGCCAGTGTCAAACAATATCTTCTTGCCTCCGGTCTCAACGATGAAGCAGCTTATCGACGACGGTACGGAGCCTTCGGGCGAGAGGTTGTCTACTTTCGCCGAGTCGTCTTCGCCGTAGAACAGCGAGTTGGGCATGCGTTTTTCACCGTCGTTGTCGTTGATGGCCATAAGCGTCAGGTCATTGCCTATCTTCATTACAGTCACTCCTTCCGTATTGTTGTTTTCGTTTTCTTGCGCCGGCTGTTTGCTGCCGTTGCACGAGCAAGGCATTATTACGGCTGCGATGATTGATAATAATTTTGCGGTTTTGATAATTTTCATACTTGTTTTTGGAATTAAATTCATGGTTAAACAGTACTTGTGCGCCGGTCAGAACAGTGTCTTGACGGCAAACCACGTCACTGGCACCAGCAGTGAAGGCAGCAGGTTGAGCGTCTTGCAGTCTTTAATGTTGAGCAGCGACAGCCCGCTGCCTGTTATCATCAGTCCGCCGACAATCAGCAGTTCGGCCATGAGCGCCTCGCTTACCGCCGAGCTTGATACTTCGGCTACAAGGTAGAACAGTCCTTGCCAGCAGAAAAGCACCGGGGCGGCGAGAATCATGCCAATGCCATAAGTCGACGCAAATATGGTTGAAGATACGAAATCGAGCGTGGCGTTGGTGTACAGGAACGTGTTGTCGCCGTTGAGCGCGCTTATTACCGGGCCGAGCATCGACAGCGGTCCGATGCAGTATAGCAGTATGGCGGTCGACAGCCCGTCGGCCAGGTTGCGCCCGTTGTTTGTCTTCGAGCGGCGTTCCACGGCGCGCCTGAACCTTCCGTCGATGTCGGCCGCCGTGCCGACCACGCTGCCAATGGCCAGCGAAAGTATGAACAGCACGGGAAACTTGCTCTTGGGCATGTTGCTTATGGCGGCGTTAAGCCCTATCATGAGGCTGGCAAGTCCGAGGGCGTTGTATAATGCGGTCTTGTATCTTTCTTTTATTCCACGGTTGAGAATTGTTCCTGCAATGGTGCCGGCAATTATCGCGCACGTATTGACAATCGTTCCAATCATAATCAGGTTTTTTCAATATGCAAAATTAATCATAATCCACCATACATCATTAATTAAACATATATTTTACACGGGCGTTTTGCATAATTAAAATAAAATGCGTAATTTTGTCAGCTAAATGAACACTACGGAGCTTCAAAAGGTAAAACAGCGGTACAACATCGTCGGCAACTGCGACGCGTTGAACCGGGCTCTCGATGTTGCCTTGCAGGTGGCACCGACAGACTTGTCCGTGCTTATAATAGGCGAGAGCGGTGTCGGTAAGGAAATAATACCGCGTATTATTCATGACAACTCTCCGCGCCGGCGCGAGAAGTATTTTGCCATCAACTGCGCCTCCATCCCCGAAGGTACGATAGACAGCGAGCTGTTCGGCCACGAAAAAGGCTCTTTCACCGGTGCGATAGGCGAGAGCGAAGGCTATTTCGGCGTGGCTAACAAGGGTACCATCTTCCTTGATGAGGTGGGCGAGCTGCCGCTTGCCACACAGGCAAGGCTGCTGAGGGTGCTCGAGACGGGCGAGTACATCCGTGTAGGCGGACAGAAGATAATGAAGACCGACGTGCGCATAGTTGCCGCCACCAACGTCAACATGCGCAAGGCAATAAGCGAGGGACGGTTCAGGGAGGACTTGTATTACCGTCTGAACACCATACCCATACAGATGCCGCCCCTGCGCGACCGTGGCGAAGACATAATACTGCTGTTCCGCCTGTTTGCCATGCAGATGGCCGACAAGTACCAACTGCCGAAAATAACCCTTACCGACGAGGCAAAAGCCGCGTTGATGAAGTACAAGTGGCCCGGCAACGTAAGGCAGCTGAAGAACATAACCGAGCAGATGTCTGTGTTGAGCGAGAAGCGTGAGATTGACGGCATGGCGATACGTAAGTTCATACCTGAAAACGTCGAGAGCACGCAGCTTGCCACGATAAGCTCCGGAGGCGGCAGCCATTCGTTCGAGAGCGAACGCGAAATATTGTACAAGATACTTTACGAACTGCGCGGCAACGTCAGCGACCTGCGCCGCGAGATGAACAGTCTCAGGAAACAGATAGACATGGCGCAGGTAAACGCCGTAGAGCGTAAGGATTCAGGTTTCCCCGCGATAATATCAGACGGCGTGCCCGTGGCGCGTCCGGCGCAAAGGCAGGCGCCCGTGGTGCAGGACGCGGTAGCGGAGGAAATATCTGAGCCCGAGAGCCTGAACCTTGACGACTTGGGCAGGCAAATGGTAGAAAAGGCGCTCGAGCGCAACGGCGGCAACAGGAAGAAGGCGGCCAAGGAGCTTGGAATATCCGACCGCACCCTGTATAGGAGGATTAAGCAATATGGACTTGAAAAATAAGGTCAAATCATACACGAGGTGGCGTATTACCGGTACCGGCAGCCCGCGCTTCAGGCGGCTGTCGATGCTGGTTGCAGTCGTAATATGCCTGGTGTCGTGCAGCGTTTCATACAAGTTCAATGGTGCAAGCATCGACTATACGAAGACAAAGACCATCCAGATAGCTGATTTCCCGATAAGGTCTAGCTACGTATGGGCGCCCATGGCAAGCATATTCAACAATGAGCTGAAAGACATCTTCGCCAACAATACGCGCCTCATACAGGTCAAGAACAACGGCGACCTGAAGATAGAGGGCGAGATAACCCAGTATTCGCAAAGGAACAAGTCTGTGACGGCTGAAGGAACGTCGGCACAGGCTGAACTGTCAATGACGGTCAACGTAAGGTTCACAAACAACGCCAATCATAGCGAGGACTTCGAGCGGCAGTTTACTGCTACAGCTTCATTTGAGACGACGACATCGTTTACTTCGGTACAGGAAGAGCTTGTAACGCAAATGGTTGAAGACATAACAGACCAGATATTCAATGCGACGGTTGCTAACTGGTAAGCCTTAAATAAGCCTATGGATTTAGAGCAATTGATAAAACATCCGGAACTGATGGATAAGGAAACGCTGTACGATTTGCGTTCTCTTCTTGCTTTATATCCGTATTTCCAGACAGCTCGTTTGCTGCTGTTGCAGAACCTGTATCTGCTCCACGACCCTTCTTTCGATGAGGAATTAAGGCGCTCGGCCGTATATGTGACCGACCGCAAGGTGGTGTTCAACCTTGTCGAGGCCGCACATTACAGGTTGCGCATGGCCGAGAAGGAAAAGCAGAAGCAAGCTGCCGTGAAGGAGAAGGATGGCAGCGGTGGCAGCCGTACGATATCGCTCATCGACCAGTTCCTTGACTCAATACCAGCCGATACGGAAGAGGTAAAGGACAAGGAAACACGCAAGAAGCGCAAGCCTACACCGGCAGACGCGGCAATAGACTATGTTGCGTATTTGCTTGAATCAGAGAGTGATGACGAATCCAATTCGGCAGACGAGAGCCCTGCAATGAAGGGACAAGACCTTATCGACAATTTCATAAACAACGAGAACGGAAAGATAGAGCTCAAGGACGAGCCAGAGTATCTGCCCGAACTTGAAGGCAGTGAGAAAAAAGAAGGCGATGAGAAATATTTTACAGAGACTTTAGCCCAGATTTACATAAAGCAGGGGCGATATTCAAAGGCTTTGGAAATTATTAAGCGTTTAAATTTGAATTATCCAAAAAAAAATGCTTACTTTGCAGACCAAATCAGGTTTTTGGAAAAACTGATAATAAATAATAAATATAAATAAAGACAATGTACACATTATTTGTAATCTTAATCGTACTGGTGGCACTGCTGATGATAGGAATAGTGCTGATACAGGAATCAAAAGGTGGAGGACTTGCATCCAACTTCTCATCTTCAAACCAAATCATGGGTGTCCGCAAGACTACGGATGTCATTGAAAAGACAACTTGGGGACTTGCCATCGCAATGGTAATTCTGAGCGTAATCTGTGCTTATGTTGCTCCGAAGGCAACCACATCGGAGAGCGTTATAGAAAGAAACGCAACCGAACAGCAGCAGACCAATCCTAACAATCTGCCTGGATTTGGCGCCAGCCAGACAAAGCAGGCTGCTCCGGCTAAGCAGGCCGCTCCTGCTGAAGGAACTGCAAATCAGGCTCCGCAAGCTCCTAAGACACCTGCAAAATAATTAAAAAACGAAAAAAAGTACGGGATTTATTTGGCGGAATCGAATAAATCCCGTATCTTTGCACCGCCTTAAGAGATAAGGCATTTATGACACGGTGGATGTAGTTCAGTTGGTTAGAGCGTCAGATTGTGGTTCTGAATGTCGTGGGTTCGAGCCCCACCCTCCACCCTTCAATAAAAAGCGGAAATCCTTTATAAGGTTTTCCGCTTTTTTTATGCTATCGAATCAAAGATGTATTTTAGAGCGGTAAATATCGGCCAGCTGAAGGTGTGATAAAGGTTGTTTGTTGGTTGTAGGTATTAGTTCTGCTGCATTATCCTACTTGTGTAATGCTGTCTCGAATACAGGCCAAAGTTTCGTCTGTTAATGATGTATGTCAATTTTTGGCCCGAATTGGCAAGTAATGATATGCGTCAGTGGAAACGATTGAAATATTGCTTTATATTTGCAGCGCGTAAAAAGAGATTAATCATATAATAACAAACTAACGTTTTATGGCAAGAACATTACACGACGGTACATCCCAGACGATGAATAAGGTCGGGTTTGCCGGGTTGCTTGTTACATTGGGTATTGTTTTCGGCGATATAGGAACGTCGCCGCTTTATGTAATGAAAGCTATTGTAAACACGGGCGAGACGCTTGACACCAATTATGTCTTGGGCGCGCTCTCGTGCATTATTTGGACGCTGACCATCCAAACTACGATAAAGTATGTGCTGGTAGCCCTTAATGCCGACAACAACGGCGAGGGAGGCATACTTGCGCTCTACGCCCTTCTGCGAAAACACAGGAGGAAGTGGATTTACATGATAGCCATAATAGGGGCGGGCACGTTGCTTGCCGATGGCATAATTACCCCTGCCATTACTGTAACCACTGCGATAGAGGGACTTAGGGGCATCGACCCGGAATTGCCAGTAATCCCAATCACCCTTGGCATTATTACGGTAATATTTTTCGTACAGCGTTTCGGCACGGAGCATATCGGACGGCCGTTCGGTGTGTTCATGCTGCTTTGGTTCCTATTGCTGGGCATTGTTGGCACAATCGGCCTGGTGGCTTGTCCCCAGGTGTTGAAGGCTTTCAACCCTTATTATGCTATATGCTTGCTGATAGAGTCGCCACATTGGTTCCTCATACTTGGTGCGGTGTTCCTTTGTACTACGGGTGCCGAAGCCTTGTATTCCGACTTGGGTCACTGCGGCAAGCGCAACATCACGATAAGCTGGATATTTGTAAAGTCAATGCTCATCCTGAATTATCTCGGACAGGGCGCATGGGTGCTGTCAAATCCGGACATGGCTGTTGGCAATGAAAATCCGTTCTACGCCATTATGCCTCAAGGCATATTGCTCTTTTCAATCGTAATGGCTACCGGGGCGGCCATTGTGGCAAGCCAGGCCCTCATAAGCGGCTCGTTCTCTATCTTGAGTGAAGCCATGAACTTGAGGTTCTGGCCCCGCATGCGCATCAAGCATCCTACAAACGTGAAAGGGCAGTTGTTCATCCCGATGGTGAACCTTGCAATGTACATAGGAGTGGTTTTCACCGTGTTGCTGTTCCGTGACTCAAACCACATGGAAGCGGCTTACGGTCTTGCCATTACCATAACCATGCTGATGACGACACAGCTGTTGGGTTTCTATTTGCGCATGCGTGGCGTCTCACGTGCGTTGACCGTGCTTTTTGTCGGCGGTTATTGTGTGATTGAGGGCATTTTCCTTGCAGCCAATTTGTCGAAGTTCGTAGCCGGCGGTTGGTTTACATTACTTATCGGTGGATTGATTTGTTTCATAATGTTCGTGTGGGTGGGGGCGCAGAAGATACGCCGCCGCTACATGTCGACTAGGCGTTTGAGCGATTATTACGGAATTATTTCCGATATTAAGGCTGACGAGAGCATACCGAAGTACGCTTCAAATCTTGTTTATGTCAACCACGCGCACAAGGACGGGTGTGTGGACGACAAGTTGCTGTATTCAATAATCAACAAGCAACCCAAACGCGCCGACCATTACTGGCTGATTAACCTTGAGTTTGTCGATACGCCCGACACGCTCGAGTACACCTGCTCCACATTGATAAAGGATACATTGTTCAGCGTCAATATGCGCATAGGCTTCCGCATAGAGCCGCGTGTAAGCCTTTACCTGAGGCAGGTCGTTGAAGACCTTGTTGCCGACGGCGAACTGGAACTTACGAGTTCTTATCCTTCTTTACGCAAGAACAAGATACCAGGCGACTTCTGTTTCATCATTATTCATAGGATATATTATCCTGAAGATTCACGCGACCGTAAACAGAACCTGCTGATGAGCCTTTATGCCCTTATCCGCAGGATTGGTATTGGAGAGCCTAACGCTTTGGGACTTGACACGTCGGTCGTAGTTGTGGAGCGTGTTCCGCTGATAATTGCAAACAGGGCACGGAACGCACAACGCATAGTCAAGGTTTCTGAAGACGATTGCGAAGAATAAGCAGAGTTGACGGTATTTGTAAAGAGGAGATTCAGACTTTCAGCCATTGGTTGTTTCTTGAGGTCTGAGTCTCCTCTTTCTTTTTTCTTTGTTTAAATACCGGGTTGATTTTTGCTGTAAAAAGCTTGTAGCTTTTTTACCATGTCAAAAAATCGTAATTGAAACGCATTATAATATTTGTATACGGTCAGTATGAATGATTTTTGTAATAAACCGCAAGTAAAATGATGTGTATTGGTTTTAAATCATAAACTTGCTGTTTGCAATGCAAAACTCGGCTGTTTTTTATACGAAAGCAGCCGTTTTGTTGGTCGTAAACAAGCGGTTTTTATATATCAAAATGTTATTAACTTGTGGCTGTTAATGGATATCATCTGAAACGCATAACTTTTCTACGAGAATAAGCATTTTAATCCTTGTTTTACTGGAATATGCTCTTTGAGTCATTGCATGGATGCCGATACCTTCTTTCGACGAGATGTCTTAATCCTTGTTTTACTGGAATATACTCTTTGAGTCCTACTGATGAGTTATACTATGCTTTAGATGATTGGGTCTTAATCCTTGTTTTACTGGAATATACTCTTTGAGGACAGATATTTTAAAAATGTATTAACTCAAAAAGATTAGTCTTAATCCTTGTTTTACTGGAATATACTCTTTGAGAGAGGCAACTCTCCGTTTCAGCACAATGTGCAATTGTCTTAATCCTTGTTTTATTGGAATATACTCTTTGAGTGGCATTGCTGACGAGTGGAGGGAACTTCCGCGCAAGGTCTTAATCCTTGTTTTATTGGAATATACTCTTTGAGTCCAATTTTACAGGTTTAGTTCTACACGTGCCTGTTGTGTCTTAATCCTTGTTTTATTGGAATATACTCTTTGAGAGTACTATGTTTGGGACTAATATTTATAATTTGCTAAAGTCTTAATCCTTGTTTTATTGGAATATACTCTTTGAGCGATGCTAAGGCACGTGCGTTTGTGCTTGTTGCCTAACCGTCTTAATCCTTGTTTTATTGGAATATACTCTTTGAGTTACTGAGACGTTCATACAAGGTTCAAACCCTTATAGTCTTAATCCTTGTTTTACTGGAATATACTCTTTGAGTTTACAAAAAATTTTATTAATTGTCATGATTTACCGCATGTCTTAATCCTTGTTTTACTGGAATATACTCTTTGAGTACTACAACAATGTTTGGAACAAACATCTACAACCTGTCTTAATCCTTGTTTTACTGGAATATACTCTTTGAGCAATTAAACAATTACCACTATGGCAGATTTAGTTTTGTCTTAATCCTTGTTTTACTGGAATATACTCTTTGAGGAGTGTTGAACAGTTTGTAGAGAAGACCAAAGGAAAGGTCTTAATCCTTGTTTTACTGGAATATACTCTTTGAGGGTGAGGAACTTGGAGACCTCTTCATCAGTGAGGTCCAGTCTTAATCCTTGTTTTACTGGAATATACTCTTTGAGAACAAATGACTGAGTTGGTTGAAGCAATAGTAAGCCGTCTTAATCCTTGTTTTACTGGAATATACTCTTTGAGGTCAGAAACTTGCTTCTGTTATTGGCGACGGCATCAAGTCTTAATCCTTGTTTTACTGGAATATACTCTTTGAGTAGGAGGTTTCATAACACTCATATCGACGAAATCAAGAGGTCTTAATCCTTGTTTTACTGGAATATACTCTTTGAGCATTTAAAACAAGAAAAGAAAATGAAGAAGAACGAAATGTCTTAATCCTTGTTTTACTGGAATATACTCTTTGAGTGCCTGAAGATGAACAAGACGGCGAAGATGAACCCGTCTTAATCCTTGTTTTACTGGAATATACTCTTTGAGGAGCAAATGAATGAGCTTGTTGAAGCGATAGTAAACGGGTCTTAATCCTTGTTTTACTGGAATATACTCTTTGAGAGCAAAAAATGTAAATACCTGATATATAATAAAATATCTCGGTTAAACTGATGCAATCATGTGTTTTGCACATAAAAAATGTACCTTGCAATTAATCGGGCTATGTATTTTTAGTCCATGTTATATTGTCTGCAAAGTTAGTAAAAATAAGAGTTATATTGTATATGTAGTATGGATTATTTATGTAAGAATTTCAAAGAACGCTTTTTGTAAATTAAAAAAATAATGTGTTTTTACTATGGGTTATTATGTCGATATCAATATTTTGCCCTATGATTTTCATCATCCTTAAATAATCAGTTGTGATTGGCAGAATGATGATGCTGTCGTTGTTGTCGTATGCCGCCTGTACTTCGCTTAAATCATTTTTAATGTCAGAGAATATTTCTACAGGGGTTTCAGCCAGGAATACGGATTTCTGTATTCTGGTGCATCCCTTGCGCAACAGGTATTTGCTTACAAGCCGTCTTACCTTATTATCTTCTATGTCATACATTACGAAGAATAGCATCTTATTTGGTGTCTTTTTTATTCTCTCGGTTAATCCCAATATATGCTTAATGCGCAATTCAATGTCTTCAATGTCATTGTATTCATGATTGTTGCTTGCGGTGCATATTTGAGGGTTGTCTGCAATTTTTGCATTTTGTAATGTCTGAAAATTATAAGTTAAACTCACAATTATATTAACATGAAATTGTTGCAAGCACCGTGATGAAGATGAACTGTAAGCAAAACATCGTGTATAAGCTTTAATCTATTAGGATACCTTTTGCAGTGCAAAACATGGCCTTTTACGACACGAAAGATGCTCTTTTGAATTATAAAAGACGGCTTATCATGCAGTCTCAAATACCTTTCGATTAAGCTTGTTACGGGTTATCTCTGTTTACTTTTCCCTTGATTCCGCAATCATTTATTTTTACTAAAACTCTTGAATAACGCAGCATTCCCTAAAATATTGTTTTATTGGTTTTATTGGCGATACGAATTACTAACTGTCCAGTGAATGGTTATTACCTGAGATGCTGAACTGTTTTCCATGTGAGGCATTAATCCTTGTTTTATTGGAATATACTCTTTGAGCATGGGACGCATTCCGCTTGACAGTGGTAACACAATTACGTCTTAATCCTTGTTTTATTGGAATATACTCTTTGAGATTGGCACTGGAAGCTTAACCGTAGACTTCGAGTCGTCTTAATCCTTGTTTTATTGGAATATACTCTTTGAGTATAGTAAGCAAGCTCCAAAACGGTTCAAATCAAGTAAGTCTTAATCCTTGTTTTACTGGAATATACTCTTTGAGTGACTGTTGAACAGTTCAAGGCCCAGATGAATGTCTCGTCTTAATCCTTGTTTTACTGGAATATACTCTTTGAGAAGACAGAAGATGAGAATTATCCTCATGCAAGAAAAGCGTCTTAATCCTTGTTTTACTGGAATATACTCTTTGAGTGGCATATTTAGCGGTAGATAAAAATGGTGATGAATAGTCTTAATCCTTGTTTTACTGGAATATACTCTTTGAGTAATAAATGGATATCTATTGATTATTCTGGCCAGGAGTCTTAATCCTTGTTTTATTGGAATATACTCTTTGAGTAATGCAATTAGCAATGTTTTGGACGAACTCGAAAGCGTCTTAATCCTTGTTTTATTGGAATATACTCTTTGAGATCGCAAGACACGGTTGATGAAAACTTGCAGAACACTGTCTTAATCCTTGTTTTATTGGAATATACTCTTTGAGACGACAGGAATAATGTTTATTTGGATTTGTGCTTATATGTCTTAATCCTTGTTTTATTGGAATATGCTCTTTGAGACGATATACTTGAGAATGGAGCCGGAGACTTCAATTAATCTTAATCCTTGTTTTACTGGAAAAATCTTCTTTAATATAATTATCAGATATGCGAAAACCAATCTTTGTAAAGTTATTGTAAACAAAATATGGATTATTTATGTAAGTAAGTCAAAGAACGCTTTATTGTGATAAGAGTACTGATTATTATCCCTTCACGTAGAATACTTGCTTATAAGCCGCATTGCATTATTATTATCGGCGTGTTTACAAAATCAGTATTCATTTATGGATTACATGTTGGCTTATGTAAATAAGTTTAAGTTGTAACCAAGTAGCATTGTTATTAACAATGATTTAATGTATTACATTATATAAAAATCATCAACGACAAACAGATTTTTCTTAGCCCGTGTCATGGCTGTGTACATCCATTGGTAGACAAACGGCTTAGGCTGTAGGGCAAAGTTTCGTGGAATGTCGATATACACGTTGTCCCATTCGCCTCCTTGTGACTTGTGGCATGTTATGGCGTAGCCGTAGACACAGCGAAGCGCATTCAGATAAGGGTCTGTCAGCATTCTGCCATTAAACTCAAGTGTGTTTTGCTTTATTCCTTCCTTTTTCATTCTTATGTAGAAGTCGATGAACAGCTCCTTTTGTTGCTCTTGCGAGAGGTTTATATGGTTTGAATAAATAATGTCCGTGATTATGAGTTGTGAATAGACTTTTTTTGTGAACAGTTCCATTACAGACACCATTGTGAATGTAAGACCGGCACGTCTTATCACTACATCGCCAATCTCGGTTACCTTTACAAGGTCACCGTTCATAAGTCCTGATATTAAGTTGTTTTGGGTTACAAGCAGAAGGTCGTTTACGGTCAGCGTACTCTTATCTATGCCCAATGCCGGCCTGATTATGTTAGTCAGTATGCCGCATTGCCTGTTTGTGGTGCATATTAGTGTGGATGCGTTGTACCCGTGGGCTTTCAGGTCTTTAATGTAGAGCTGTAAGAGTTCAACCTGGTTGCTTAACATGCGTATGTTTTTGCAACCTTTAAGTGGAAACTTTGCCCATTTCCACGGCTGTGGATTGAAGTACAGTTTCCTGAGCTTCTGTGCCGCCAAGACAATATCGTTGCCTTTGTCTTGTCTTACTATTTCGGTAAGTTCTGCTTCTTCAACGTTGATATTGAATGTATCTTTTAGGTATGTGCCTGTCAACGCTGGTGATATTTTCTGGTTTATTGGCGGCAACTGGCAGGTATCTCCTACGAAAACGAACTTGCCTTTGTTGTCGTACTCTAAAAGGTCGTTAAGCAGGCGGCCGCTGCCAAATATGGCTTGACGCGGATTCTTGTCGGGAGCGTCTGAAATCATCGAAGCTTCGTCGACAATATAAATGTGGGCCGTGTCCGTCAGGTTATGAACTTTTGTAATTTCAAATTTAAGCATCAGTTGCCCCGACTTGTCTACTCCGCTTTTCGCCCTGTCTTCAACAATCTTCTCAATATCCTGGTTAAAATTGCTATACTTATAAATCAGCCCGTGCACGGTGTCTGTAGTTTCATCTGTGATGTTGCTCATTATCTTTGCTGCACGTCCGGTTGACGCGACCATGTGGTAAGGTGTGTTGAATTTTTTCAGCCTGTCGATAAGCGACCTTATCAAGGTAGTTTTGCCCGTACCTGCATATCCTTTTAAAATGAATACACGCTTTTGTGAATTGCTGACAAATTCAAAAAGACGCAGCAGGGCGCGTTGCTGTCCTTCACGCAGTGTTATCTTGTTATTATTCATACTTTCTGAACCGCTTAAAATGAAATTCCATTTTCTTTGTTCCGTCACCCATTTCTTCGGTTATTCTATATGATGTCGAAGCAACGCATGTAATACCACGTTTCTGGAGCTTACTTACAATATTAAATGTAAGGTTCATTTCTCCCATTGCATGTACGGTTACTTCATAGTCTTTTGCCTTATCCAAGATTTCAGCAACGTATTTGTCTGCTATCTCCGATATCTTGTTTTCGTCTTCCAACGGGTCGATGCTTGGGAACTGCATGTCTATGCATTCACCGTAAGCCTTGGCTGCATCAAGTTGCTCCTTGCTCCATTTGTCTGACGGATGGTTGGACAGGTTGATAAACAGACGGGGCTTCTGCTGCACTGATGTTTCCTCGGCTTTTGGCTTCGGCACGTTGAGCAGGTCAATCATGGAACTGATACATTCGGCTATGTTTTTCTTTAATCTGTCCGGTACGACAGGATTTGTTCTCATACCTGCGTGATTAAAGTCGTTGCGTATCGACACGAGTATTTCATGCTTTCTTAAGAACGTTTCATCAGTAATGTGTCCGTCTGATGCAATAATGTCTACCGCCCTTTCAAAATCATTGTCATTTGAATATTTGTAAGATTGTTCTTTGTTTTCACGGCGCAAATTTGCCTTTGTAATGGCTTTATTTACTTTTTCACGTTTGTCGGGGTCGTTTAATGGTATTCCGTATCGTTCGCAGAAGAAAGTCGTTATTCCCTCTTTAAGCATTGTTACGGCAGCCTGGTATTGCCCTTTTTCAAAACACCATTTTGCAGCCATTATGCAATTCGTTGCCGTTTCATCCGTAGTAAACGACGCCATAGAGAGTTTTATCTTATCGAGCAGAGGATTCAGCGGTTGTATGAATGTCGTCTCAGGCATTTCTTTCAGGTTTTTCAATGGTGCGGGGTTATATACGCTTAACCCCCTGCAGAATTTCATGCTGTCGACAAACTGCTGTAAGCCGCTTGTAAATCTTTTTAGTGCCTTGGCATTATTCTTAAGGCTTTCATCAATCTTGCTCTGTTCATCAGGATCTTTGCTGTGAGCAAGTTTCAGGACATGTGATGCCTTTTTCTCACAAAGATTTTTCAGTCCGTTGGCATCACCGTTGGATAAGAAGTTGGCGGCTGCAAAAGTCCAGTCCTGAAGGGTGCTTAACGGCAAGAGGTCTACAATCGGAGCTTTGTTTTCGGTGCGGTCAAGTGCTTCATAATTTCCGTAAGATATGGCTGCGACATTGACATTCTTCATGAATTTTGCATAGTTGCTAAGCACCAGAATGAGCATTGGCAGATACCTGAAACTATGAGTAAGGTCGATATACAGTTCGTCGCCTTCTTCAAGGATATTGAACACGGTACTGAATATATTCCATGTTTCCCCTTCATCCTTGCCGTCGTCTATCCTGACTTCTTCAGTCTTTGCCGGAAGTGACATCTCTTTTATTATCTGCTTAAGTCCGGCATAATCTTCATATTCTCCGGTAATCTTATTGCACTTCTTACTATCAGTGATATCCCAATTTTCAGATTTTGCCTTGTCGGTCAATAATATGAATATGCGGTCGGAACCGTTCCATGATTTAATATTGTGGTATTCCATCAAGGCTTGTTGTATAAAGCGCGTTTCAGACGAAATGAACGTGTCTTTACAGTATCTGCACTTCTTATAGAAACCTGTTCCGAGAACTGATATAAAAACCCGTCTTGCCATGTTTTTATGCTTTAATTGATTGTAGAATTGAATCAAATTTCTGAGGAATATTTTCAAGTGCGTGTCGTCCTATGATGGCGTATGACTTTGTTTCCTCAACCTTTTCACGTAAGTCAGACCTTAGGAATTGTGATACAAGCACGCTTTTAGACTTATCGCTTCCATAGTTTTGGCGTATTACACTCATTTTGTTAATGTTGTCTTGTGTTACATCTCCTGATTTACATTCAACAAAGAGAAGTTTATTGCCGGTGTTTACGAGTATGTCTATTTCGTTTTTATCGAAATCTTTCAGGCGGGCTTCCATGTCGCGTGGGTTAAATGTAACGTTGCGCCATATTTCATATCTGCCGTCAGACCATCTGAAGATTGCGTCAGCGACGAGTGACTCCCACCATCTTCCTTCAAACAGCAACTTTAGGGCGTCGTGGTGGCAGAAGTCAAGTAAGGTTGTGCCTATATCGTCTTTGATACAGACAGACATGGAAGCTGGATTGTATTCATATTCGTATTTTTCGGTTACAGATATCATTGGCAATGTTTTGTTTACATATTGCCGGCGCAATAGGTTAAACAATTTCCGATTTCCCTGAATGAATTTATTAACCTTGTTTGCTACATAAAGTGTCTCATTATCCGGTGCGGTAGTATCATAGCTTTTAAGATGTTGTCCTTGCAGCTTGAAAATTGTCTTGTTGTCAACTTTGCCGTTCAGTGGTACGGATGAATAGGTGTCAAGGTCGATGCATGACACCGAGTCGGTATAGATAATCTTTGCCTTATGCCGTTTGGCCACGATGTATGCACCGATGGCCATAATCTTTGTACCGCCTGTAATGTTGTAAGTTACGTTACAGTCGTTACCTATCTTGCCGTGTATCTCTTCGCATTTTGATATTATCGATTTTATGTCGAAAGCGTCAATGTCACAGTAAACTTTACACAACAGGCCTTTTTTCTCAAGGACTTTCTTGAGGTTGTGAGCCACGGCTAAGTTTTGCCTTGAGCCTAAGACATACACCTCTTCAGAGTTAAACTCAATAATTGGATAATAAAGGGGCAGATTCTCTTTGCCTAATAATGTTATGTGTACTTCTTTCATTGGGCTTCTATTATTGTATGGTTAGCCGGACGAAGCCAAGGAGTTCGCAGGCTCTGCTTACTCGACGTGATTTCGGAAAGTCATAATCCAGATATTTATTGTTATTAGGTCTGGCTTTTTCCTTGACATAGTAAAATTCATCGCTTCGTTCGCTCCATGCTCCAGTAATAAATCTCCAACCGCATCCATGTCCAAGGCGAAGTATACACGACTTGCCATTTTGTTCGCAGTTAGTTGTCTCATTTAATATTTGTCTGCAATTGGATATGTAAACTTCAACTTTGTCACTGTCGTCATCATTTTTTCTTTCTTCCCAATATTCTATTTCCGAACGTAGCAGTTTAGCCGTATGACTGTTTATAGTCTTAAATAAATCGGGTAATGAACGCATGCATTCTGGCATTTCATGTACGTGTCCTTTTGATTTTTCATACCGTTCTAAATCAAGTTTTATATCAAATGTCGTTTCGTCTTCTTTGGCTAAGGCTTCAATAAGTTGAGGTTTTGATGTGTCCCAATAACTCTGTTTAGTTCTCTCGTTGATGTTTACCATATTAAAAGCAATGGTGTTCAGCTCGCCAAACGTGGCATCCCTAATTATAAGAAATCTGAATACGTCCCGTTTTTCGTTATTGGTATCCTCTCCGAATATATCGTTTGACAATTTTTTTTCTTTGAGACCTTTTACAATGATATTTAGTTCTGTTTTATCTTTTTTGTCAGCTTCTGTTGCCATTACAGCCGTACGGATAGCTCCTTTGATAGAACTTCCAGGGATGTATGGTCTGCCAAGGCCATCATGAATAAACTCTTTTAAAGTTTCAGTAACGTTTTGCCCTCCGAAATAATCAATAATTCTTGAGTAGTCCTCAACCTTAGTCCCTTTAGGCGCGTATGTATTGATTATTTCGTTAATTGGATTTCCTAGCTCTATGGCGCGCACCCAGTTGTCGATATGCTCAATACCGATAAGGCCTAACACCTTGTTCGGATCGGTTACGGCTACTACATCATAATCTTCTGAGTCTTTTGTAACACAAAAGTCGTTGTTTTTAATCAGTATCCTGCCGGAGCCTATATGTACGGGTGTAAGGGTCTCTATCTTTATTTTACTCATAATCTCTGTTTGATTTTGAAAACTATAGGTTTGCCGCTTCTGTACACGGGATGCATTGTATCGTCGTTCCAAGCAGGCCGCAAGTCGACAACCTTGCCGTCAAGTTTGGAAGTTGTTTCAAATACGGAGCCTGTGCTGAACGCATAAATCATCTTTTTCCGCAGATGTCTGAATTGCGGTTTGTCGCTGCCTGCCATGTAACCTCCACGCTGGATAAGCGAATATGTGCTACCGTTGTTCATAATTTCTGCAAATTCTTCTTGCGTAGGGATATAAAGCGACATCAGTACCGACTTATTAGCTCCGGACGGCTCGTTATATGTGAACGGAAAAGTCTCAACGTCAAACTTTCCACCGCCTACGCTTTTGTCAGTACCTATGCCTGTCTCTCCCAATATAGTGAACAGCTCTTTTACTTTATCAAGGGTATTGCCCTTTGCATCCGTGATGCAGTAAAGACCGGCGTTCCCGGCATAGTAATGCCAGTCGAAGAAAAATGGTTCAGCGTCTTTACTCCCATCGCGTGGTACGCTCACACGCTGGCTTATCTGCGATTGGGATATCATCGGACTTTCATCATCTGTAAGTGCACTATCCGGGACAATGAAACTGCCTTTTATTTGTGATTTTTTGATTTTCAGATTATTGCCGGTAGCCATTTCCAACCACAATGACTGTTCGATGTATCTCACTTTTTTCAGCTGTTTGCGATATTCATGCTCTTTTGCATCGGTTACGGTGATGTCAAGCCTGCCTTGTGTGCGTGGCAGGAAAAAGCAGTTGTCATGATACGGAAAGGCTGAACTTATGGCAAATGATGAGATGAATGTCTTAATGTCATCGCATAGCCCAGTGTTTGCACCAATTGCCGCCAAGGCTGACGATATGGTGTCGGAATGAAGTTCGGAAGCCGCCATGTCATAGTTCTCACGTCCCGTACCAATGTGGATGGGTGACAAGTGGCTCATCTTTATGATGGTGTAATCAGCCATGATCAATATGTTTTTTCTTCAGGTACATTGAGCTTTATTTTTACTTGTCCATAGCCTCGTGAACCGTTGCCTCCAAGGTAATCATCCTCGAGCAGTTCTATTGCTTTTTTTATGGTATTTTTGAGCTCATCTTCGTCATCACCATCAAAAACATTAAGTACCATTTCAAGATTGAATTTTGCACCGGCAGGTACCCGCTCGAATGTACGAGGCATAGCTTTTGCCGTTATCCTGTTTATGGTTACTTCGGTTTTACTTTCAGTGTACAGCAAGTCTGTGTTGGCAAATTCTTCAGAATTTATCAGTTCGCCGTCGCGTACTATTATTCTTGATGGATGACCGTTTTCTATATCACTTGGTACACCAAAGAGCTTTCCGGCTTTAGTCTTAGGGTCTTTGGTCGCATCTCCATTATTTGTATTTCCGCATGCCAATTCTATCAACGAACGCATCTTGCCTTTTAACGAACTGCCCGGTATGTAAGGCAGCTGGTTGATAGGGTTGCGTACAACGAACTTGTCGGGGCCTCCAATATTTAGAGCTGTATTAGTGCCACCAATGTGTAATCCTGTTTTCAGTACTATTGTTCCTGTATAGATGATCTTCTTTTTTAATTTTATATCGGACATAATCTTCAATATTTTATCTGTAAAAATTTAGTTTTCTTTACCTCCGTATGCTTTATGGTAAGCCAATACGGCTTCGATTAAGTTACAGAAATTCTTGAAAGTTTTTTCGTCATTAACGTATGTATAAGCATCGTCGAAGAAAAATTTAAATAGTTGAACTCCAATGTTTTTTCCCTCTCTTCCTGCCGCATAAGCCATCTTAGGACGAAGTAGAAAAAATGAAGATTCACATTTTTTATAGTCTCCTGTCTGTATACGTTTTATTTCACCATAAATACTGCGGATTTTAGAATTAGTAAGGCCATTTTTTACTAATTTTTTCCCTAATTCTTCTGCGTATGTTGGCAACTCTTTGTCTGCTTTATCAGTAATCCAATAAGATTTTATTGGTTTATACATACGTTTTGCCTCTTCTCTTGTTTTTTCTTCTTGTGCCATTTTGATTGATTTTTTAGTTGTTTCTTAGTTGTTTCTTAGTTCTAGTTCTGCCCATCTACAGGCCATGGCCCACAGTTCGATAGGGTGGTATGAGGTTATTATTTCTTGTCTGTCAAACTTACGATTCTTGTCGCAGATGTCAGCCATGCAATGGTCTATTAGTTCGCATGTTTCTTTGTTCTTTACACGGGATTTCATGCGCCCTAAATCGTAGGTCAGCATCCAGTATGTCTTTATATTATTAATTTCATGGCCTTTCATTTCCGCATTCTCCCAATGGCCAAGCAATTTTGATATGAATGATTTTGATAGACTTTCATCATTCTTAATTAAACTTACAATTTTGTTTTTAACAGCTTTTATGCGTGGGTACTCCTTGTCGAAGTTCATAGCCATACCGAAGAAAGATAGTGAGTTCTTATTTTCTGTACCGCATTTATGCTCTTTGGCTGTATCTTCCTCTTTGGCGCTAAGTTCTGCACCCTTTATTATCGGGAACTTTTCGTCAATGAATGTTATACCGCCTGAGATGGAGAATGCAGGGTTATTACAGGTAAATTTCTTGAAGTCATTGTGAATGCGCTCGGCCAAAGTGATTGTAACACTCCAATCTCCGACAATGAAGACATCATCGCCACCACTATATATTATCACAGAATGCTCTTTGTCTGTCTCTTCCCATATTGTGTTGAGATAGCCGGAGAAGAAGTAGTCGAAAGATCTGCTCAATGCCGACATCCGCGACAGTGTGGAGCGTTCGGATAATCCGTATTGGAATATATTGCCAAGGTTGTCGACATCCATGCGCAATACGCCCAACCGACTGAAGTTACCATCCTTTGACTTTATACACAGTTCATTAAACTTGTTGCATTTAAATCTGTTTCCTCCGTAAAATTCAAAATCGATGATAACATTTCCACCAAGCGGCATTTGGGTTATGTCAAAATCATTGAAGAGTACAATGGATAAACCATCGTCTAGCTTTTGAATTTTACTGAAATCAAAGTTGTCGCTATGGCTAATGAAGTAATAATGTATTCCCAAAGCTGCAGGTTCAACATGCGTGGCGTGGTATGGTAGTTGCTGTTCTTTTGTCGAGACTATCATCAGCCTGTTATCTTGCAATGTTTTCCCCAGTTCTATTTGCTCTTTTGTTGTTTGTCTAATTGGGTAAAGATCGCCTTCCTTTAAAAGGTGTTCACCAGCTTGGAAATATTCTCCAGTGCAGACATCCACTGCTCCTTGTCCTTCTGTCATATAAGGATTGAAGAATGAATTGTAGTCCGCTGATATAATGTTCTTTAGTTTGTTGTTTTTCTTAGCATCCTTTTTATTAAACAGTTCCCTCCAAATGTCGCAAAGGTTTCTTGAGCTTTGGTTTGTAAGATCTTTCTCTTCAAGTTCAATACTGTCTATCGCTATGTAAAGAGATAATCCATGTGTGTTATACACTTTGTGTTCTATTTCCTTGATTGCTTTATTTAGTCTCGTTGCAACAGCCTTTGTGTTAGGTGCTAAAAGGTAAAATCCGCCACCTGAATTGTATATGATGTTGGCATTGAACAGCCCAAGCTTATCCAATAAAAAGCGAACCACCGCATCTGTGAGAAGGCGCAGGTAGAAAGAACGGCCTTTAAGGCTCCGGGCTGCATACTTTGATACAATCTGATAGATGTAACTTTGTATTCCGCTTATGTCTGCACCGATTAACATAAATGGCTTGTCTACAGGCGTCTCTTCCTTGTCGATATCATAGAGGCATACGGCCAATGCTGCAGAAATCTTTGCGTAGTCATACAGACTTATATCTGTATCCATACTTTGTGTGAACGGAATGGAAGATGCGTATTTGTCCAAAAGTGAGAGCAATGACTCAGACGTAATACGAAAAGAGTCTGATTTTAATTTGTCAAAATCAGAATTGAGCTTTTTCCATAGTTTTTTGTAATCAGAAGCCGTTGCCGGTATATCTTGATATTCTATGTACTCTTTGTTGATTGACAGGGGATTAGGCGTTTGCCGGGCATTCCCGTTGTTACTTAAGATTAAACATGTTGTAGGAATCAGCTTCTTTGGTTGTGCCTTATCTGTATTGTTTTGTGTTATTTTGCAGTCTGAACCTAATGCAAGCAGTGATGCCTTTTCAATGAATTGTCGCAGCTTGGTTATATCATCATTGTTTATATGATACTTTGTTGCCAATGTGGTTAAGTGCTGTTGCATTATGTCAGTATTGTCATCGTTACACGTGACAGATTTAAGGCTGCTGATACTGTTCAGCATAGCCGACAGATATAAATGTTCTTTCAAATAATCCATATTTGTGTTCTTATAGTCTTTTTATCATTCCAAATCCAATACTAACGCCTTTTCCCAAACCTATATAATCGGGTAGAGAAACATTGCTTTTAAATCGTATGTCGAATCCCATCATTTTTATATTCTTAAATTTATATACTTTAGGCTCATCAACTTGTATAATTGTTACTTTTATTTTATTATTGAAATAAATCCCCATTCCTTTTGCAAAAGACAGGATATTTCCTATTAGTATGTTTTCTATAAGTTGGTATTTTTCAATAATATCGTCTGTTTGTGTGTATTTTTCGTAATTCATCTTATTGAGAGGTAAATATTTGCGAATACTGTATGTAAATTCGCTTTCCCATATTTGAACGATTGTATCGTTTGCCTCTACTTTTTCTATTTCTAATGTTGTTTTACGGTTTCCGATGTCTGCATAATTGGTATTGTTTTTTAGAAAATTGATAATTTTATCGGTCCCTCTTTCAATAAATATTATAGCGGCGTTTCCGTTTATACGTTTATATTGTATAAGCGGATAATCATATTTGAATTTATCACCTAGATCGTGGTTGTGAAATAAAATTTCTTTATTTCCTGTTATCTTTATTATCGCGCCACGTAAATATGGTATTTCATTGAAAGAAATTGGTGTGGAGAAATTTAATTTGAAAGTTTTTATGTGATTTGTGTTGTTTATTATCATGGTTTGGAAAGTTTTTTGTGTTTTTGCTGAATTCAGCTGCCATGTGCAATATTACGAAATTTTTTTGATAATCATGTCGGGGAACGCCTAAAAGTTGAATTTTTTCTTTGTTGGTTCTGTCATGCATTTTTTCTAATACTCGCTGAGATTGTCTAAAACGTATTGTTTTTGTATGGCAATGGCAACTTCCGAAAAACTTCATAATATATGCGTTTTTCTTTTAGAAATAGTACTTTTCGTGGGCTTTGACTTACATTATTTCTTAGTCTGTGGTTGCTGATTTCATGCTTTTATCGGATTTATATTGAAAAACTGTCGTCATATTTAAATAAAAATGCTAATTTTGCAGTATGTAAACCTCTAATAAGTAAGCATGATGAACAAAAGTGACAGCATCGTAATTATTCCGACATACAACGAGAAAGAGAATATCGAGAAAATAATCCGTGCGGTATTCAATCTTGAAAAGTGCTTCCATATTCTTGTAATCGACGACGGTTCGCCCGACGGAACGGCGGCCATCGTGCATCGTCTGATTGACAATGAGTTCGGTGACAGGTTGTTCATCATTGAACGTAGCGGAAAGCTTGGGCTGGGAACTGCCTATATAACGGGCTTCAAGTGGTCGTTGGCCCATGGTTATGACTATATTTTCGAGATGGATGCTGACTTCAGCCATGACCCGAATGACTTGCCGCGCCTTTATTCGGCTTGTCATGACGAGGGTTACGATGTTGCTATCGGTTCGAGGTATGTCAGTGGGGTTAATGTCGTGAATTGGCCGATTGGACGTGTCCTGATGAGTTATTTTGCTTCAAAATATGTGAGGTTTGTTACCGGTTTCAAGGTTCACGATACAACGGCCGGCTTCAAGTGTTATCGCCGTAAGGTGCTTGAGACTATCGAGCTTGACAAGATCAGGTTCAAGGGATATGGCTTCCAAATCGAGATGAAATACACCGCCTATAAGATAGGTTTCAAGATAAAGGAGGTGCCGGTAATTTTCGTGAACAGGCGCGAAGGCGTGTCGAAGATGAGCGGTGGCATATTCGGCGAGGCGTTCTTCGGCGTCATGCGGTTGCGTTGGGACGGGTGGACCCGTAAGTATCCTAAAATCAGCTAATTGGTTGAATAACGAAAAACGTTTCATTACAATGAAATACATATATCGAGTTTACCAGATTTTCATTGCTTTACCGATAGTAATATTCCTTACGATATTGACTTCTGTCGTAACGAGTATCGGCTGTACTCTCGGCAATGGCCACTTTTGGGGTTATTATCCGCCGGTGATATGGTCTACATTGGTGCTGAAGGTGCTTCTGCTGCCGGTTGAGGTCAAAGGACGCGAGAATTTGAAGCACGGCGAGTCTTACGTTTTTGTTAGCAACCATCAGGGCTCTTTTGATATTTTCCTGATATTCGGACATCTTCGCCGCAACTTCAAGTGGATGATGAAACGCCAGTTGCGTAAGATTCCGTTTGTAGGCTTTGCATGCGAGAAGTCGCATCAGATATTTGTCGACAAACGCGGACCGAGCAAGGTTAAGGAGACATACGACAAGGCGCGCATGACCCTGAAAAACGGAATGAGCGTTGTTGTATTCCCGGAAGGATCGCGTACTTATACGGGACGCATGGGAACATTCAAGCGTGGCGCATACATGCTGGCGGACGAACTGCAGTTGCCTGTAGTGCCGCTTACTATCAACGGTTCGTTTGACGTGCTGCCGCGTACAAGCAAATGGTATTGGGTACGCCGTCGCAAGCTGACGCTAACCATTCACGCACCGATTTATCCACAATCGCAAGGTGCCGATAACATAAGCCGGTTAATGGACGAGAGTTATAAGGCAATACATTCAGGTTTGGTGGAAAAGTACAAGTAATAATTATTATATAATGATAAACGGCTCCCGCAGTTGCCATAAGCCTGCGGGAACCGTTTCCGTATCAGTGCCGATGCTGCTATTTCCTGTGCAGTGTTATTACGACAATTTCGTTGCTTACGCCGAGTCTGAATGGAATGAAGCCACCCATGCCGGCTGTAACGTTTATCGCACGGTTGTCTTCGTGGTACATGCCGAACCATTCCTTATAATTTATTTCAGCCGGCGAATGTCCGAATACGGTCATTTGTCCTGCATGCGTATGTCCGCTTAACGTAAGTTGTGCGTTGCTTTGAGGCAGTATCTTTTTGCGCCACGATGTCGGGTCGTGCTCGAGCATTATTACGAATGCGTTGCCTTTGATGCCGGCAATCGTCCTCTTTACGTCTCCTTTTTGAGGGAATCTCTTGCCGCCGTCGTTCTCCATGCCTGCTATTACTATGGAGTCGTTGCCGCGCCTGATTACGCAATTCCCGTTAAGCAGCAAATCCCAGCCCATCTGGCGTTCAAGGCTTATAAGTTCCCTCTCGTTTGCAATTTTTGTATTCCGGTCAGCCTTTATGTATCCTGAATAGTCGTGGTTGCCCAGAACGGAGAATACTCCGTCTATGGCTGTTATACGGCTTAAAGTTGGCATGAAGGGATAAATCTCCTTTGGCTCCATGTTTTGCAGGTCGCCTGTAAATACCACCATGTCAGCCTGTTGTGCGTTAATGCTGTCGATAGCCTTTTCAAGTACGCTGGCGTACACCGTTCCGTAAGTTCCTACATGCGCGTCGCTGAAATGTACAATCTTGTATCCGTCGAAAGCGGCAGGCAGGTCGGCCGAGTAGTAGTCCTCGTGCCTGACCTCAAATTTCTTGAATCCTATTGTTGCTCCGTATATTACGTACGCATCCACAACAAGGGCCAGAACCAGTCCTACGAGGTTTCCCCAGTTGTTTTTCGTATGGTGGAAACGACAATGTGCCCACCCGAGGAACGAGCAAAGGGCGAATATGAACTTCGGAGTTATAAGCACTCCCAAGAGCAGCAGATAGATGTGCAGCAACGCGAGGATTTCTGGTGCGAAGTTCTTGTCGCATGCAAGCACGATGGTGTAAACGAACATGAACGCTCCAGGAAGCCACCACAACACCCTTTGCCACCACAGGTATCGTGTGCGACGGCGCAGGAAACGGCGGTCGAGATAAATGTCGGGGAGGGTGATGAACAATAGCAGGTATATGAAGATGCGTGCAATCATTTTGTGTCTTTGGTTATGATGGCCGGTCTTTTGTTAATGCCGGCCTTTCGGGTATTATCTGAATCTTATTTCTTCGCCACGGCATCCGTTGTCAAAGTTGCCGTTGTCGAGTATGTGGCGGCCGTTGCAGAAGGTATGTTCCACCTTCCACCTGAACGTATGTCCCGTAAGCGGACTCCAGCCGCATTTGCTTTGGATAATGTCGTCGGTGACTGTCCACGGATTGCATTGGCGCACTATTGCGAGGTCGGCCTTGTAGCCTTTGCGTATGAATCCGCGTCCGTTGACGTCGAAAAGCAAAGCCGGACGGTGGCACATCAGTTCGGCGACGCGTTCTATTGTGAGCACTCCTCCGTCTACCAGTTCGAGCATGGTCAACAGCGAGAACTGTATCATCGGCATGCCTGATGCCGCGTGGGCGCATCCGCCCTGTTTGTCGGCAAACTGATGGGGGGCATGGTCTGTGCCTACTACCGCTATGCGTCCGTCTGCCAGCGCCTTGCGTAGTGCTTCACGGTCGCTCTTGCCTTTAACGGCAGGGTTGCATTTTATCCTTGTACCGAGCGTCTTGTAGTCTTCATCGGTGAACAGCAGGTGCGCTATGACGGCTTCAGCCGTTATTTGCGGAATAGAGCTTGTCCACGGCTCGAACAGTTCAAGCTCGCGTGCCGTCGTAAGATGTGCCACGTGCAGGCGTGCACCGTGCTTCCTGGCAAGGCGCACGGCCTGTTCGGTAGACTTGTAGCAAGCCTCCTCGCTGCGTATTTCAGGATGATGCGTAACGTCAGGGTCGTCGCCGAAGGCGGCTTTTGCCGCTTTCATGTTGTCGTTTATTATGCCCGTGTCTTCGCAATGTGCCATGATTGGCAGCGGGGCAGTGGCGAAAATCCTGTCAAGGGCTTCTTCACGGTCGACGAGCATGTTGCCCGTCGACGAGCCCATGAACAGCTTGATGCCGGGAATCCTGTGTACGTCGAGACTGCTGAAGAGGCCGGCGTTGGTGTTTGTCGCTCCGAAGAAGAACGAGTAATTTACGTGGCTGCTGCCGGCGGCAATCTTGAATTTTTCGTCAAGGGCTTCAAGCGTCGTAGTCTGCGGGACTGTGTTCGGCATGTCGAAGAATGATGTCACCCCGCCGTATGCCGCAGCACGGCTTTCGCTCTCCATGTCGGCTTTAGCCGTGAGTCCCGGTTCGCGGAAGTGTACATGGTCGTCTATGACTCCCGGCAATACGAAACACCCCGTGGCGTCGACTATGCTGTCGAAGAGTCCGCGGGGTGTTTCGTTTTCCTTTAGAATGTCTGTTATGTGGTCGTTTTCAATTACGACTGATCCTTTTGTTGCTTTGCCTTCGTTTACAATTGTGGCGTGTCCTATCAGTGTTCTCATAAACAAACTTATATGCCTGTGTCTTGCCAGGCTTGCATCATTGGCCCAAAGGCGCTGCCGTCGAGTCGGCTACGCTTCCTGTTGCCGGGGCAGCCATCTCGTTAGGCGTCGGCGCATCACCTGCGGGCATTGTTACTTCGTCCGGCACGGCCGTGCCGTTCATTATAGCTTGGTTTTGCTGTGCTTTCCTGTAATAGTCGTTTACGTACGGGTCACTTTTGAACTTGTCGGTAGCCTTGCTCATTATGTCTTCTATCCACGGTGAAAGTTCAGGATAACGGTGGCCTGCTGTCATCATGAAGAATACACCCGGACCGAGTACGTTGTCGAAATTCTCAACAATGAAAGATGTTACCAGCTTGTCTTCGCGTTCGGCTATCTGGCTTGCTTTTTCGGCAAGGTGCATGTTCACCGTGTTGAGGTCCTTGCCGTCCATTATAGCCTGGCTTTGCAGGTGCCCCAGCTCGTTCACCTCGCTTTCGAGCTGTTTGTATTTCTCGATGAATGCAAACAGTTTCTCGTTAAGCGGCGTACCGCTAACTTTCTGTTGTGTGTTGTCGATGTTTATTGTTATTTCGCCGCTTTCGAGCACTACGGGCATTATTCCTTCGTCGTCCATGAAGAGCATCACTATCTTGGTCGAGTCAAGGGTCCCGCTGAAATTGAATTCACCGTGTATTATATCGCATGAATCAATTTTTTTCATGTCGTCGCCCTCGTAGGACTTGAGGAACAGCATGCGTCCGTCAAGCGTAGGTACGTTTGACGAGCCTTGGATGTTGTACGTGTTCGCGCAGGATACGAACGACAATATTGTGAATAGAGCGTAAAGAGTTCTTATCATAGATTCGTGTTATTATGTCGTCACAAAATTACAATGTATTATTGATGTATAAAAATAAATTTATGCTATTTAAAACAAATGCGCTGTCTTTTAGTTTTTTTTTAGCAGGCTGTATGCAGTCTGGAGGCACGGTTTGCTGACGCGTCCGTGCCTGTGCCGCATTATTACATCTTATTGATTGTCTTTTTTAAGCTCGTTTGATATGCGGTGGGTGGTGTAAATCTCGATAATTGCCGCAATCAGCAACAGTACCACCCAGTTGTTGTGAATGTAAGTCACGTAGTGGTAATATCCGTTCTCGAAATATTTAAGGAACAGCGGCAGCAGGAACTGGAACGAGTTTTCAAGCATGAGTACGGCCGAGAGTATGAACATAACGTCGCCGATGTCCATTATGCGGCGCAGCCTGCGTACGGTAATGCTGTTGCCTTCGTATGTCTGCATCATTTGCATGGTGGCGAATGCTATTGCGCCTGCCGCGAAAATTATCGAAGCTGCCGCCCATGCGCTGAAAACGTATATGCCTGCACCTATCACCATAAGTACGGCTCCCGCAAGGAAAATTATTGTCTGTAACTTATTCAGCTGTTTCATTTCCGTTTTCTGTATTTTCTTCTGTTTTGTTGTCGTCGCTCAATACGAAGATGTCCTCGTCGTCGGCTTTCATGAAATAACGTTCGCGTGCTATTTTCGTTATTGCCTTCGGGTTGTGCTTTAGCTCTTTAAGCGTCTTCTCTGCTTCTTCGTGCTGGGCGTCGTAATTGCTTATCTCTTCTTTCATCCTGCTTACCTGCATGCGGTTCTGGACATGTTTCAGTATGCTGTTTTCTCCTACGAAACCAACTAAAATAATACCAAGCACCGTGACAATAAGGTATTTCCTGCGGCAGATGTATCTCCACACTGAGTATATACGGTTCATTATCGAAACTTTTATTGCGGCGCAAAGATAATGCAATTTTTCGATTGGGCGAAATTATCGCGTGTGCATTTTTGTAAAAGGCCCTATTAATTGAGCCCTGTTGGTGCATGTGTTGTTAACGCTTGTTGCCACTGTTTGCAAAAGGTTGCCTTTTATGATGTAAAAGGTGGCATATTGCCTTGCAAAAGGATGCCTTTGACGGCGCAATATGCCACCTTTTGCTTTTCATGTGTTTTTCAGCATGCTGTCAGGTCCTTGCAAGGCTTTTTGCCGCATTGTGTGAATGGTGCGCCCGTGAATGTTGCCCTGGATTATTTTCACGGATTTACAAATGTGTTACAAGGTGCGTGTGTGTTGAAAAAATAAAACTTTTATTTTGGATTTTATTAAACTTGCGCTATCTTTGCATAAAATTTACATGTGCTCGGTGATTTGAAGTAACTTTGGTCAAATTCACGTGTTTGCGCTTGCCTTAATGTTAATATATTGCAACGACATGAAGAATAAGTTATCATTGTTTTTAGTATTGTCACTTCTTTTGGTGGCAGTATGCGGCAACGCCCAGAAAAAATTTTCTGTTTACGCCGTAGGCTTTTACAATCAGGAGAATCTTTTCGACACCTGTCATGATGCAGGCAAGAACGACCGCGAGTTCCTGCCTACCGGTTCATACAGGTGGAACGGGTTGAAATACACCCATAAGCTGCGCAACATGGCACGCGCGCTTGCCGACATGGGCACCGACGTGTTGCCCGATGTGGGCTGCGCCGTGATAGGACTTTCTGAGGTTGAGAACTCGAAAGTGCTCGACGACCTCACTGCCCAAGAGCCCTTGCGCGCGCGTGGATATAAATATGTACACATAGAAGGTCCCGACACACGTGGAATCGACTGTGCAATGCTGTATAACCCGTCGCTGTTTGAAGTAAAGGACGCTAAACTTCTGCCGTACGTGCCTGACGAGACGATGAAAAGCGACTTCAAGACGCGCGGATTCCTTACCGTAAGCGGCGAGATGGCCGGCGAACCGGTAACGGTCATCGTGTGCCACTGGCCTAGCCGTTTTTCGGGTCCGGCCTACCGTGAGCGTGCGGCATACCTCGTGAAGGACATCAAGGACTCGCTGCTGCGTGTGGACCCTGCTACCAAGGTGTTCATAATGGGCGACATGAACGACGACCCTACCAACAAGAGCATGAAAGACATACTTGGTGCCAAACCCGAGGTCAAGGACGTAAAGGATGGCTGTATGTATAACCCGTGGTACAACATACTTGTCAAGCAGGGCACCGGAACATTGTCATACCAGGGCTCGTGGAACCTGTTCGACCAGATTGTTATGACGCCCAATCTTGTCAATACTGACGGCAAGAAAGACTTTTCCACACTGAAATACTGGAAAAACCAGATATTCCGCCGCGACTATCTCATGAATACGGAAGGCCGTTACAAAGGCACACCTAAGCGTACGCATGCCAGCGGAATATGGCTCGACGGGTTTAGCGACCACCTGCCCGTAGTGGTTTATCTTGTAAAGGAGCAGAAATGAGCGACGTAGAGCAGCATCCGCTCGAGCCGTTCATGCCAGAAGGGGCGCGCCTGCTTATGCTGGGCAGCTTTCCGCCTGCGCGTAGGCGTTGGTGTATGGACTTCTTCTATCCCAATTTCATCAATGACATGTGGCGCATCTTCGGCATAGTGTTCTTCAATGATAAGGAGCATTTTGTCGACCGCGCCGGCGGTACATTCCGCCGTGACGACATTGTAGAATTCCTGACAGGCAAGGGCATAGCGCTTTATGACACAGCCTGCGCAGTGCGGCGTACCAGGAATACGGCGTCGGACAAAGACCTCGAAATAGTAAGCGAGACCGACCTCGATGCGCTGCTACGACGTCTGCCGGAATGCGTGGCTGTTGTGACAACGGGACAAAAAGCCACTGACGTTTTCACGTCGCATTTCGGCATAAAGCCGCCCAAGGTCGGCGCGTCGTCAGCTTTTGCCTTCGAAGGCCGCGAGCTCAGGCTCTACCGTATGCCAAGCAGCTCGAGGGCGTATCCCATGAAGGTGGAGCGCAAGGCTGAGTTTTACGCAGGCATGTTCGCGTCAGTGGGCATGTTGCAAAATCCCCGGCAGTCGGAAGTTTGACTGCATATCATGAAAAATTCGTGAAACATGACAATAATAGGTATAGCCGGCGGCACGGGTTCAGGCAAGACCACCGTCGTAAAGAAAATTGCCGAGGCGCTGCCGCCTCATTATGTAGTTGTAGTGCCGCTGGATTCTTACTATAACGACACTTCCCACATGACGGAAGAGGAACGCCGCGCCATAAACTTTGACCATCCTGACGCTTTTGACTGGAAACTGTTGATAAAGCATGTGAACGAATTGCGTAACGGCAGGCCTGTTGAGCAGCCTACTTATTCATACCTGCTGTGCAACAGGTTGAAGGAGACCGTACACATCGAACCGCGTCCGGTAATCATAATAGAGGGTATAATGACTCTGCTTAACAAGAAGCTGCGCGACATGATGGACCTTAAGCTGTTTGTCGACACCGATTCTGACGAACGGCTTATCCGCAACATCCAGCGCGACGTACTGGAGCGCGGGCGTACGGTTGAAATGGTAATCGATCGTTATTTAAAGGTGCTCAAGCCTATGCACGAACAGTTTATCGAGCCTACCAAGAAGTATGCTGACCTGATAATTCCGCAGGGAGGCGAGAACCGTACCGGCATAAACATTCTGTGCAAGTATATCGAAAGACTGGTTGAATGATTGGTTACGATGATAGAAAAAGCGGTAAGGGCCATCGCCCTTACCGCTTTATTTTTTATTGTTGGCTTGTAATCTCCCTGAATTTCCTTGTTTCCCTGTATATCTTTATCGAATTGACGCATTCTGTTACGCCGTAGAACAGCAGGCACCAGCCAATAATCAAAAGCGGAATGGATGCCGAAGCCATAGGCTTTACGATGACGAAGAAGCCTGTGATGAGCACCACCGAAGGGGGGATCCAGAACCATACGGGTATGTGGAACATTCTTTTGGCGCCGATTAGTGACATGAACTGGCTTACGGCTCCTAATATAAGCAAGGCTCCGAGGACATACATCAGCGATGTTACAAACTTGTCGGGAAATAATGTGAGTATCAGTCCGAACAGTATGCTGCCTATTCCCACTATTGGTAACGGTGGCCTGCTTGACATGATGAGCCTGCCCCGGGCGTCGTAGACTTCGGTGTCCTTGGCGTTCTTTCTTGCATTAAGGTATGTTGCGCACGAAATAACTCCCGAAATCAGGAACATTACTCCGATGGCGATTGTTATTCCTACGACAGTGCTGTCGGGATTGTTGACGAGCAGCACGCCTGTTATTATGGCGCAAATGGCGCGGAAAATAGAACTTCTAAGAATTTTTTTCATATTCTGAAAGTTAGTTGAAACATAATGGTTTACTTTGTCGTCCCTATTGTTCTCGTCTGCATTCTTAAGTCTGGTGCAGCTTGTCCGGCAGGCGGTAATTCCACCGGTGGGTGATTGAAGGATGCGTATTCGGGCCGGTTACGGCCTTCATTTACGCAAAATTACTAAAATTATGGATACACGGCAAATTTTTTTTATTACTTTTGTAGCGGTCGTGCGGTATATGTGTGAAAAACTGTAAGCCGTATGCCTGAGACTGATTAGCCTTGATATATTCAGGCGGCAATAATAAATAACTTTAACTTAAATCTTCTCCAGAATAAATGACAACGTTGTATTTGGTACGGCACGGTGAGACGGTTGATAATGCCAAACGTATAATGCAAGGTCAGACGCAGGGCGAGCTTAACGAGGAAGGACGCAAACAGGCGTCCGTGTTGGCAGGCGAAATGGCCGGTACGCATATCGACGCATTTGTTTCGAGCGACTTGAAGCGTGCGTATGACACATGCACGATCATTGCCGCTCCTCATGGACTTGGTGTGGTTACGACTCCTTTGCTCAGGGAACGCGACTGGGGTAGCTTTACTGGCAAGTTCATTCCCGATCTCAAAGATGCCGTATGGCCTGATGACATTGAATCAGTTGAAGCATTGAAAGAAAGAGCCGCCGGTTTCCTGGCATACGTGAAAGATAATTATCCTGGTCTGTCCGTTCTCGCCGTAGGGCATGGCATAATAAATAAAGCTATACAGTCGGTATTTTACGGCAAGGAGATGAAGGAGATTACGCCCATGCGTAATGCCGAAGTCCGTAAATTGTTATTGTGACAAATTGTAATCGTGTATTCGGTTTAAAGCTGATAATACCTGCATATAACTTTCATAAATGTTAAAAATTACGCTTTTGTAGTTACATTAATTGATTTATTATTGTATTTTGGACAACTAAATGACAAGAAAAACGGTGATTTTGTAATTTATTTTTGATAAGATTTGCTTTTTTGGGAAATTGCATGTATTTTTGCACGGAATAAACATATTAAAATTAAATAAAAATGAAACATCTTTTTTCTTTAATCGTATTGGTTGTTGGCACATTTTACACTGCCAACGCTCAGCTTCCGTCGATAACATTGAAAGACATTAATGGTAAAACGGTAAGGACTGACACACTTTCTAACAACGGAAAACCGTTTATTATCGACTTCTTTGCCACATGGTGCAAGCCCTGCAACCGCGCCCTCTCGGCAATAAGCGAAGTTTATGAGGAATGGCAAGAGGAAACAGGTGTTAAACTTATAGCCGTATCGATAGACCAGGCCCAGAATATTAATAAGGTAAGACCTTTGGTCGACAACCACGGATGGCCTTATGAAGTATTGCTCGACCCGAACAGCGACTTCAAGCGTGCTCTCGGCATCAACATGATTCCTTATACAATCATTGTTGACGGTAAGGGTAACATTGTTTACAAGCACAATGGCTATACCGAGGGTGCCGAGCAGGATCTTATTGACAAGGTGAGGGAGTTGATTGCCCAATAATGCAGCGCAGCTAAAGTTTATTGTTGAATTATAGCTAAAAGAAAGTTTCAATGATTGTAACGACAAATAGACTGCTTTGTCTTTTTGCTGCATCTGCACTGTCATTGTGTTCGTTCGCCCAGGAAGAGGACGGCGGCAACAAGGTGACAGTGAGCGGAAGTGTGCAGAGTGACATCTTGATCCCGCAGGAGGACAAGACTATCGGAGCTGAAAAATATAAGGAGTGGGGTCTGACAAACACTTATGCGGATGTGAGCCTCATGAGCAAGTACATTGATGCAGGCGTACGTCTCGAATATCTGGAGCATCCGCTGCCCACGTTCTATCATGAAGACGGGTATAAAGGATGGGGTGTACCTAATATATATGTAAAGGCACACTTCAAGAATTTCGAGGTTACTGCCGGTAACTTCTACGAGCAGTTCGGTTCGGGATTCATTCTCCGCACATACGAGGAGCGCACTCTTGGTATCGACAACTCGTTGCTGGGAGGTAGGATTGTTGTAAGACCGGTTAAGGGCGTTACCGTAAAAGCCCTTTCGGGTAAGCAGCGCCGTTTCTGGAAACTAAGCGACGGACTCATTAGTGGTGCCGACGTAGAACTTAGTCTGGACCAGTGGTTCAAGAAAATGTCTGAAAAGGGCACTTATCTTACGCTCGGTGCGTCTTGGGTAAACAAGTACGAGAAGAGCGAAGACATAATGGTGGGTGCAACCCACAAGCTTAACTTGCCTGAGTTTGTCAACGCATTCGACGTCAGGGCCAATTTGCAGACTGGCGGACTTAACCTTTTGGCCGAGTACGCATGGAAGGGCGCAGACCCGACAATGGGTAGCGCTGTTACCGGCAGGGATTATTCTTACATCTACCGTAAAGGTAATGTTGCCATGCTTTCGGCTTCATATTCAAAGAGTGGTATGAGCTTCCTCGTCCAGGCAAAGCGCAGTGATGCAATGGTGTTCCGCAGCACACGCGGCGAGACCAGCAGCATCGCATCTTCAATCAACCACTTGCCGGCATTTACGATGGACCAGACTTATGCTCTTGCCGCCCTTTATCCATACGGCACACAGCCTAACGGCGAATGGGCATACCAGGCCGAGTTCGGTTACAGGTTTAAGAGACACACACTGCTCGGTGGTAAATACGGAATGAGCGTGAAGGTGAACTACTCACACGTTCACTCTATCGACCGCAACGACCATGCCGGCAACCAGTATGACGGCACGGCCAAGGGTACGGACGGTTATGGCTCTGCATTCTGGAAGTGGGGCGACCAGATGTATTATCAGGACCTTAACATTCAGGTTGAGAAACAGCTTTCACGTGCGTTCAAACTGAATTTGATGTACATGAACCAGTTCTACAACCAGACAATCGTTGAAGGTGAAGGCGGAATGATACATTCAGACATCTACATCGTGGAAGGTAAGTACCGCATTAACAGGAAATTCACCTTGCGTGGAGAGTTGCAGTATCTGAATACAGACGACGATGATGGCGACTGGATGTACGGTTTGCTCGAACTCTCGTTCCTGCCGAACTGGATGTTCACCATTGCCGACATGTATAACAGCGGCAAAACAAATGTGCATTATTACCAAGGCTACGTAACGTTCAACCACGGTTCACACCGTCTGCAGCTCGGTTACGGACGTACACGCGAGGGTTGGAACTGTTCGGGTGGTGTCTGCCGCCGTGTGCCTTCAAGTAAGGGATTCACTTTGTCGTATAACTATAATTTCTAAAACTGTATGAAACTGAAGAAACTTATATACAACGTTTCGTTATTTGCTGTCGGACTTACACTTGCGGCATGTAGTGATATTGCCGAGGACGACAGGTTCGAGTATGTGGAACCGGCAGAAGTGGCAAAACGCGTCCTGATAGAAGACCTTACTGGCCAGCGTTGTCTCAACTGTCCTCTTGGAACAGAAGTGATAGAGCAAATAATGGCTGATTATGGAGAAGACAATGTTATAGCTGTAGGCCTTTATGGAGGTGCCTTGGGCTATCTGCCTAACGGTAAGCCCATGCCTCTTACTTGTGATGAGTCGCAGTGGTATTATACTACATGGGGTGTAGACCAGGCTCCGCAGCCTATGGCGAGAATCGACCGCGGCGATTTCCTTAACGACAGGGCCGTGTGGCCTACAGTAGTGCGTGACAGGATTCAACAGAAAGCACAACTGATGCTTGAGGCGACTTGCAATTATGACGAAGCATCGCGTAATGTTGAAATTACCGTATCTGCAGATGGTGTTGAGAATGTCAACGGCAAACTTCAGGTTTGGCTGACCGAGGATAATATTGTTAGCCCGCAGATGCTTCCCGGTGGTAGTAGCGATCCTAATTATGTCCACAACCACGTTTTCCGTGCTACTGTCAATGCTCAGGCCGGTGACGACATAAGCATAGCACAAGGCGAGAACGTGACACGCACATTCACTTATACTGTAAGTGAGGATTGGAAGCCTGAGGACATGTCGGTTGTAACATTCGTATTCAACGACTCAGGCGTATTGCAGGCTGCCAAGGCTCCGCTCATACCGAAAGCCGAAGAACCCGGTACAGGTGAAGGCGGCGAGTCTGAAGGCGGTGACGAAGCCGAATAATTTTGCTTGAAATCAGCTTTTTATAATTTAAAGCGGAAATGTGAATTAATCAATTTGCATTTCCGCTTTTTTTGATTTATATGGTTTTTTTTCTATAAAAGTTTTGTTAATACATGATTTTTACATACATTTGCAAACGTTAGGGTAATGAAAACGAATAAAGTGTAATTTAACAATATACTTTTTCGTCGCTAAGTTAAGCAGTTGCCCGCAGGAGCATATCTGATTGTTATGGGGTAATAGACCGCATTTTCAATCTTTTTTGCTTTATAATATGTAAGCAATGATTATGTTGAATTAGAGTGGCAATAGCCAGGTTTATAGTTTAATTAAATTTTATGTTTATGAAAAAGACATTACTTTGTTTGTTCGCTTTACTGCTGTCGGCGACAGTGGTCGACGCGCAGAAAGTAGCCGGAGTGCTGAATGCTCCATCCAACGTTTTGAATAAGAAGGAAGCTCTGCGTAGCATACAGCCTATGAAGGCTCCGTCTGTTCCCAACAGAATCGCTCTTGACGAAGGCGAGCGCCTTTTCGGCTTTTATAATACGGACGAACTTGACCTGAGCGGATACAGTAGTTTAGGTCTTGTTAAATATCCCGGCAGTTATTCTGCAGGTGCATTGTTCCATTCTGATGTCGTATCAGGATTTTCTAATGCAGTAAGCGGCCAGATTACAAAGGTTCGTTTCGCAGTTGCCGAATCAATCGGGTCTACTACGGTTCGCATTTTCCCTGTTAATCTTGCTGAGGGTCAGATTGGCGAAGCTGTAGCCGAGGAAGCGGTTGCAAGTACCCAGCAAGGTTGGAACGATGTTGTCTTAACAACTCCTGTAACGGTAGAGGAAAACACAGGCTACATTATTTCTTATGATTATACTCAGACGTCAAAGAACTATCCTCTTCTTTCTGACATGAATGTTAACCCCAATGGCGAGACAGGTGACGGCTTCATGTTATATGGCAACCTTGGCCAGGGTACAGGCTGGTACGGCATGTCAGATGCCGGAAACCTCTGCATCCAGTTTGTTGTAAAGGGTGGAAACTATATTGACAATGACGTAGCATTGACCAAGATGTCTTTGGTAAAGCAGTATTTCAAGGCTGACGGTGAATTGGAATATAGCTTCGGCGTCATGAACATGGGTAACAACGTACCTGCATCGTACACTTTGGAGCTTTCAGTTGACGGCAACGTTGTTGAAACGCTTGAAAGTCCTATCGTTCTTACCAATACTGCACAGTCTGTTACAGGCAAGTTCGCTTTGCCTTCAGGCCTGTCTGTTGGCGAGCATAAGGTTGCTGTAGAAGTAACCAAGATTAATGGCGAAACTCCTACTGAGAATGTTGCAGACGACAAGGTTGAAACTTCTTTCTATGTATACAGTGAAAGCCTGCCGCGCCAGAAGAATCTTATTGAAGAATATACTTCTACAGCATGTGGATATTGCCCACTTGGACATAAGATTTTAGAGACTCTGTGTGAAAAGCGCAACGATCTTATAGTTGTTGCTAACCATAACAGTGGCATGGGTAAATCAGATCCTATGATTACTACAGAATCTGATATGCTGGCAAGTATATTCCTTGGCTCAGGTCTGCCTTGTGCTTCATTCAACAGGTATTATAATTCTGACGAAGGTGCTATAAGCATCGGTATGGGTTATAATTCTTCTTACCATGAAATGGTAATAGACCAGATGCTCAATCCGTTCATCGAGCAGACTAATTCAATACCTACATTTGCAGCTGTAGACCTCAAGGCTGATTACAATGAGAATACACGCCAGCTGAACATCAACGTTTCAGGTGAAGCTGTTGCTGAATTCAAGACATTTGTCGGCGAGGATGCTGTATTGACCGTATACCTGTTGGAAGACAGTATCATTGCACGCCAGATTAGCTACGATCCTTATCAGCACTACGAGAATGAATACGTGCACAACCATGTTTTGCGCGACGTAGTAAGCAAGAACGTATTTGGCGACGCTATCAACTGGACAGACGATACACATTACTCAAACGACTTCACCGTAACTTTGGACGGAAGCTGGAATGTGAAGAACATGGATGTAGTTGCATTCATTTCACGTCCTGTTAAGGAAGAGAGCGATGTTACAGATATGTGGGTAAACAATGCAAACATTATTCGTGCATTGAACGGCTCAACCGGCATCAACGGTATCGTTAACGGCGGCGAGGATGTTAAGGAAGTTGCACGTTACAGCATTGACGGTACAAGGATTTACGCTCCTGTCAAGGGCATCAACATTATCAAGATGTCTGACGGCACTACTAAGAAAGTCATGATTGCCGAGTAATCTGATAGTGTAGTAAATAATCATACATGAAATAAGGCGGATCAAAAGTAAGTTTTGGTCCGCTTTATTGTTTAGTTACGGCATGTACCGTGCCGTGGCGAAACAATGTTTCCCTTATATATACTATTGCGTGATTTTTGGTTATTTCCGTTGATTATCTGTCCGGTAGCCTGCTTTTACAGTCGACAGGCAGTCGCGTTTTTCAATAGGTTGCCTTTTGCGTTGCAAGAGGTAACCTATTGTGATGTAAAAGGTTGTCTTTTACAATGCAAAATACGACCTTTTGCAAGCGTTGTGCCACTGTGCGGCATGTTGTTGAAAACACAATGATGGAAGGATGTACGGTAAGCCGCTCCTTTTCCCGATTGTTACGTGATTGTTGCCGTTATTCTGTTGCGTTGGCGTATGACATGCGGGCAGGTCAGCCATTAGCCAAGTCCGTGCCTGACCGGATGCCGCCCTAGAGTGTCATGCTGTTTCTTTTGAGTGATTGTCGTAGCTGTCCGTATTTATTATAAACGGCCGTCCACTTGCATGGACGGCCGTTTACAGGTATGGTATGATAGGAAAATATGTTGTTACTGCACTTGATTCTTATGGCTATTTGTTGCTGTTTATCGTTTGCCTCCGAAGTTGCCTCCGTGTCCTCCGCCTTTGTTGCCACCGGACTGTCTGTTGCGTCCTCCGCTGTTCCTGTTACCTCCGCTGAATGATTTTCTCGTTCCTGTATTTCTATTTATTGTGGTATGTTGATTGCTTCTTTTGGGCGTGAAGATGTTGCTTGGGCGTTTTTGCGCGTTCTTGCCGAAGTTTGCGCCCTTGTTTGGACGCGCCGTGGTCCGTGTGCTGCTTTCCCTGTGGCTTCTTGTACTGCCGCGGTTTCCCTTGAAATTGTATTTTTGGGTCAGCTTATTGTTGTTGTTCTGCATTTTCACGGGCGTGCCTGTGTGCCGGTTGCCGTGCATGTTGTTGACTCTGTTGTCTCTTCCTGTGTGTGTGCCAGGCCTTTTCCTGTCACCATGGTGGAATTCGCCGCGGTCGAAGCGGTCCTTCATGCCGTTCCATTTTGAGCCATGCCCGTGGTGGAAGGTTCGCCCTTTATACCAGCTGCGCCCGCCGTTGTGCCTCCAACTGTGTCCTCCGCGGTAAGTCACGTATATGTTGGTGTGGCCGAAGTACAGGTAGTGGCGCCGCGGATAGCGCGAGTATACGGCGAAGTGCCATACGCCCGACGTCCAGTACAGCGGGCGGTAGAAGTATGCTGCAGCGCAGAAAGCCCTGTATTGCCAGTCTAGAAGTATGTAGCTGAGGTCAAGGTTGCGCTGGCGCCAGTAAGCCTCGTACAGGTCGTCAGGTGTATTTACGCTCATCAGGTAGTCCAGATTCACTTCGTAAGCAGCGTCATATTGCTCTTCGGTCAGGTTCAGCTCGTAAGCCATCTTGTCCGTAAGGAACAACGCCTGCTCGCGTGCTTGCTCGTAACTCATGGCGCTTGTCGTGGCCGTAAGCGTGAAGAGCAGTGCCGTTATTGCTATAATCCTTTTCATGACTTGATGTTTTTGTATGTTACTTGTATTTCTGCGGAACAGCCTTTCAGGTTTTCCTGTTGCAAAGAAAGTCATTTATTTTGTATCGGTAAAAGGTTTTTCCCTAACAAGAATCGGGGAAATCCCTATTTTGCATATTGTTTGAAGCAAGGTTTCTTCTATTTCCGGGTTATACTATTGTATTATGTTTTGCAGACTGTTGGTATTGTCTGAATAATGTGGCTTTGGGGTGTTCGGGATCCACGGACGGGCTTCTAATGCCTGCTGATTACGGTTTTTCGTCTCCTTACGGTTGCCGTTTATAATAAATTTATGAAATAGGCGTTATAAATTAAAGTAATGTTCTTAATGAGGAAGTATCTGTTTGCGTTGTCGTTGTTTGTGTCAGCGGGTGTGTCCGCCCAAGATTCCGATGACGGCGTGGATTGTGTTATTCCGTTGTGTGACGGGCTCGAGTATAATATAGAAATGCAGTCCTCACTGTCAAGCGGACGTACGCCGTTGTGGTTGAACGCCAACCGCTACGGCCTTAGTTCGTTGGACAAAAGCAACGGCTACGTCATGGCCGGCGTGTCGAAGCCTTTACAGTCAGATTCAGCCAGACGTTGGGGGCTGGGTTTTGGTTTGGACATGGCCGTGCCTTATAATTATACCAGTAAAGTGGTTATACAGCAGGCTTATATAGAGGGTCGCTGGCTTCATGGAGTGCTGACGTTAGGCAGTAAGGAATATCCCATGGAGCTGAAGAACAACACGCTCAGCAGCGGTTCGCAGACTCTCGGTATAAACGCGCGCCCCATCCCCCAGGCCCGTGTTGCCCTGCCTGAGTATTGGACGGTGCCTTTAACAAAAGGGTGGCTGCACATGAAGGGGCATGTGGCTTTCGGCAAAATGACCGACGACAATTGGCAGCATGACTTTACGGAATGCAAGAACAAGTATGTTGACAACGTGCTTTACCATAGCAAGGCCGCTTACCTAAAGATAGGCAATGAGGCCAAGCAGTTTCCGTTTTCGATAGAAATGGGTATGGAGATGGCTGCCACGTTCGGCGGAACGACATATATGCCCGACGGCAAGGGCGGAATGATGCGTATTGATAACAATTCAGGACTGAAAGCCTTTGTCAACGCCTTTATTCCCGGCGGATACGAAGCAGTTGAGACTACATACCAGAACGTTGAGGGCAACCACCTCGGCAGCTGGTTGATGCGGCTGAACTGGGATGCCGGCAAGTGGCGTTTAGGCGTATATGCAGACAAATTTTTTGAAGACCATTCAGGCATGTTCTTCCTTGATTACGACGGATACGGGAAGGGTCCCGAGTGGCATGAAAAAAAGGACAACCGCTATTTCCTCTATGCCTTGAAGGACATAATGCTTGGTGCGGAGCTTAATTTGAAGAACGGCACTTGGCTGAGGAATGTAGTTGTAGAGTATATTTATTCAAAATACCAGAGCGGCCCGATATACCATGACCATACATCAGCCGTGCCAGACCATCTTGGCGGCAAGGACAACTTCTACAATCATTACATTTACACGGGTTGGCAGCATTGGGGCCAGGTGATTGGCAATCCGCTATACCGTTCGCCCATATATAATGACGACAACAACATCAACGTCCAGGACAACCGTTTCATGGCGTTCCATGTAGGTATCGACGGGCGTCCTGCCAAGCGTTTTTCCTATCGTGTGCTTGCTTCGTGGCAGGAGGGGCTCGGCACTTACGACGACCCTTACGACAAGGTGCGCTATAACTTCAGCTTCCTAGTCGAGGGCGAGTACAGCTTCTCGGGCCGCTTGCTTGACGGATGGAGGCTTAAGGGTGGTTATGCCATGGACTTCGGCAAGATTCTCGGCAACAACAGGGGATTCCAGATAACCGTATCAAAGAGCGGATTGTTGAACTTATAAATATTTTCCAAGAATGAAATTTTATCGTATCTGCATATTGCCTGCCTTTATTGCGGCAGTAATGTCGTTGTGTTCGTGTGAGATTGAGACTTCCGGCAACGGCGAGCTTGACGGCATGTGGCACCTTGTTTTGGTAGACACGTTGGCTACATCAGGCGTAAGGGACATGACAAGCGACAGGATATACTGGTCGTTTCAGAACAAACTGCTCGAGCTTGACGACAAGACGGGAGCTAATAACAGCGTGCTTTACCGTTTTGAATTTTCAGACGGGACGCTGAAGTTGTATGACCCCTATATTTACGACCGTGAGAACGGCGACAAGCCATTGACCAACATCATAATGCTTTCGCCGTTTGGCGTAAACGAGCTTGAAGAGGATTTCACGGTTGAAAGCTTCTCAGGCAGCAAGATGATATTGCGTTCCGATGAGCTTCGCCTTAAGTTCAGGAAAATGTAACATGGGCTTTATTTTGCAACATCAGGCATTTACTGTTTTTCTTTTGTTTATGTAGTAGTTAAGCACAAGGTTCAGACTGATGTAAATTATTACGTCCGCAATGAATACGTAGGTGTTTTCTATCGATTTAAGCAGATTGTAGTTTAGTGCTATGTATGCAGCGGCCATTGTAATTATGAACGCCAACGCCTGGTGCTGGCTTAGCCCGGCGTGGATTAGTTTATGGTGAATATGGCTTTTGTCTGCCATGAACGGTGATTTGCCGTGGTATATGCGTACCATGGATACCCTTACAACGTCGAACATGGGCACTATCAGTAGTGTGAACGCCATGAAGAAGTCGAACTTGTGTTCGGTTATTACGGCCGTGTTGCTCATTGAGTATTTCACGCACAGGAATCCTAGTATGAATCCAAGGGTAAGGCTGCCCGCATCGCCCATGAATATCTTTCTGTTTTTGTCGGGGTCGCCAAACATGTTGAAGTACAGGAACGCCACCAGCACGCCTATCAGTCCGGCTATCAGTATGGCGTAAGCCCATATTTCCTGGGATGCGAACATGTATAGGAATCCTGCCAGTGCCATTATCGACAGGCTTGCGGCCAGTCCGTCAATACCGTCAATCAGATTGATGGCGTTGTCGATGAAGACAATTGCAAGAACAGTGAGCGGGAATCCTATGAAATAAGGCAGTTCGTGTATGCCCATGAAGCCGTACAAGTTGTTAATATACAGCCCTGAAAACGGCAGGAAGCACGCTGCTATTATCTGTACAACGAACTTTATGAGCGGCGACAGTCCTACAACGTCGTCTATTATGCCCATTACGTATATAAGCAGTATGCTGATAAGGAAATAAAGGCTCCAGATGTTTATGGTTATCAGCTTGTCGGTTACGCTTATAGCCGACAGGGCTATGGCGAAAGCTATGAACATGCTTGGCATGAAAGAGATGCCGCCGAGACGTGGAATTGCGCTTTTATGTATCTTGCGTGAGTTCGGAATGTCGTACAGTTTCTTTGCCTTGCAGAAGTTAAGGATTATCGGAATGAAGACGAATCCGCATGCCATGCTTATAATAAAGACGCCGATTATCCAATATATGTATATGTTCATAAACATTCATTTGTTATACAGTTACAAAGTATAAACCCCTAAAGTCTTAAAATATTGCACAGTATATTAAAATAATGTTTATTGACATGTAAAACGTGTTTCGTCCTTCTACGTATCCGGCCTTAATGCTTCCTGTCAGTCAACGTAGTTCAGTCCCTGCATGCATGTCTTTACCTTGTCTCCCTTTCTTATTATGATGTTGCCTGCCTTCCTGCCTTTTATCTCAAGGTCGAGTGCGTTGCCGGGCACGTAGAACGTAACGTTGTCGAACGTAACGTTGCGGCTGTCGTCGAAAACCATCCTGTTGTCGGTTGCCTGTATTTCCAGGTTGCTGAACGTGAAACCATCTGCGTCGTTCATTGTCCTTATAATACGGTTTGTCCTTATCTTACCGTTTTCTATCCTGACGTTCGAGCAAGGTATTTCGGGTATTGCGTTTACGGTCAGCAGCCTGTCGGCCGACTCAACCGTGAAGTTGCGTATCGTTATGTCCTTTACGGTCGGCGTAAGCGGCGTGATGTCGAGTGGGGGATAGCGGCGGGCAAGCTCGCCCATGTACATTTTTGAGCCCAACAGGTCCCATGTGAAAGCTTCGCGCACGTTTACTAACTTCACGTTCTCGTAGGTTATACCCTCCACGGTGCCTCCGCGGTTGCGTCTTGTCTTGAAGCGGAAGCCCGTGCGAGTGCCGTAGAACAGGCAATCGTGCAGGTACACGTTGCGTATGCCGCCTGCGGTCTCGCTGCCGCAGGTTATGCCGCCGTGTCCTTCCTTCGCCAGGCAGTAGCGTATCACCACGTTTTCTGTCGGCTTGTTCACGCGCAGTCCGTCGTCGCAGCGCCCCGCCTTAAGCGTGAAGCAGTCGTCGCCGCAGTTCAGCGTCGAGTATTCTATCAGGACGTTCCTGCACGACGATATGTCTATACCGTCGCCGCTGGGCACGTCGGTAGAGTTTACCGTTATGCCTCTTATTATCACGTTTTCGCAATATACGGGGTTCACGTTCCACAGCACGCTGCGTTCGAACGTCACGCCTTCAACCAAAACATTCTTGCAGTTGATGGGCGAGAACGATTTCGGACGGTAGAACGTGCGCCCGTCGTAGCCGTCGCATACGCGTTCCTTCACCGGCATATCGTAGGGCACGTCGTTCTCCACCACGCTCTTGCCGTTGGGCAGTGTGCGCATGGCAGCAGTCATTGGCGGTCCCATTATTTTGCCTTCGCCCGTCAGGGCTATGTTTTTCTCGCCGTTGGCGTAGATGAAGGCTCCTGCGCCCATTATCTCCACGCCCTCGTGGCGTGTGAACACGGCAGGCTGGTAGTCGTCTATCGAGCCCGAAAACTCTATCACGGCACCTTTGTCAAGCCGCAGGTTCACGTTGCTCTTAAGTACGATGCGCCCCGACAGCCAGTGGCCGGCAGGCACTACCACCGTACCACCGCCACGTTTTGACATGTCGGCAATCAGCTTGTTTATGCCTTCGGTTATCTTTCCGCCGTCGCCTTTTAAGTCATCCGTTACACTCTCTGTTCTGTCGGGGAACTTTGGGCGCTTCAGGTCTTTCATCTTGAATGGCGCATTGCCTATTGTGGCTATGGTTTCGGGCATTGCCGCCGCACCGGTGTTCTTGTCCGTCAGGTTATTATAGTCGGTGCCTGCGCTGGCTGCCAGGAACGGCAACAACGCAATGAGCGATAATAGCGATTTAAGTTTGATAGTCGTCATGATAGTTGTCTTGTTTGTTATATAAGACGTGCTTGATTTCGATTTGTAATGTTGTTTTTACAGGATAATTATCCTGTGTTTTGCAAAAGGTCGTGTCTTGGCTTGTAAAAGGCGGCCTTTTGCGAGGTAAAAGGTTACCGTTTACAACGTAAAAGGTGGCCTTTTGTAATGTAAAAGACGGCTTTTCAGAATTCGTTGCCGTCCGTATGGGGAAATATCTTTATCTTTGTTTTAATATCACAATGCCGATAATGCTTGTAAGTCATTGTTGGTTAGTGGCTTGTGTGTTATTATTGGTTACTTGTTCGTTTGTTTTGAATGCCACAACCATACGTACAAAAAATTCCAAGCATCTTGTTATGGATGCTTGGAATATTGTTGGTGTGGAGCTGGAGGGAATCGAACCCTCGTCCAAACAGGGAAACCATACGCTTTCTACACGCTTATTCCGGCCTTCGGTTTTCGTGTTGCGGCAAGACCCGGACCACCAACCACAACCTTATCCCCTTAAATTTCACCGCAGCGGCGGGGCACACCACGGCTATTCCCGATTTTACCGCACCGCCTGTTCGGAACGCTTCGGGACAAGAGCTTCCGGGCGATGTCTCGTCCTGTCACCTTGTGACGGGATAAAGCCAGTAACCTACTGTACTTCGATTAGGCAGCGAGAGCGTATTTGTTTTCGCCAGATAAATTTATGACCGCTGAGATTTAGGAGCAAACAGACCACGCTCCGCGTGCTTACGTACCATTCCAACCCGCTGTCAAATCCAGTCAACCCCGAATTGTCAACGTTTGTCGTGTACGTTGATTTAGTGCAAAAGTAATGCTTTGTCGTGAAGTTTGGCGCAACGTAACGTCAACTTTAACTTTTATTATTAATTGCTGGCGTGTCGCTGTTGCTTTTTGCAATGTTTTGGCTGTCAGGCGGAATGATTGTCCGTTATTTGTAACAATTTGGTGTGGAATGTCATTTTTATGCGTAAAATATTCGAGTTTGGCATATAATTGTACTTAAATATTTGCAGTGACAGGAAAAAACTGTAATTTTGCGTACTAATAATAGGGAAACAAAGGTAAATGATTTCAGTAGAACGACTAAAGGTGGAATTTGGCGTGAAGCCATTGTTCAGCGATGCCAGTTTTGTCATCAACGAGCGCGACCGAATAGCCCTTGTGGGTAAGAACGGTGCAGGAAAGTCCACCTTGCTCAAGATATTGTGCGGCATGCAAAAGCCTACCGACGGCACCGTGAGTGTGCCTCAGGATACGACAATAGGTTATCTGCCGCAGGTGATGAAGCTTGTCGACGACACCACCGTGCGCGAGGAGGCCAGCAAGGCGTTTGCGGGCAATACCGAATTGAAGGCCCGTGTGGACCGCCTGAACGCGGAACTGGCAGAGCGTACTGATTATGACAGTCAGGAGTATATGGCGCTTGTCGACAGGTTTACCCGTGAACACGACCGGTACATGATGATGGGTGCCGAGGGATACGAGGCCGACATCGAGCGTACTTTGATTGGTCTTGGTTTCACGCGTAATGATTTTGACCGCCCTACGAGCGAGTTCAGCGGCGGCTGGCGCATGCGTATCGAGCTTGCCAAGATATTGCTTGAACGTCCTGACGTGTTGTTGCTCGACGAGCCGACAAACCATCTCGACATCGAGAGCATACAGTGGCTTGAGCAGTTTCTTGCTGCCAGCGCCAAGGCTGTGGTCCTTGTGAGTCACGACCGTGCATTTATAAATAATGTGACAAACCGTACGCTCGAGATAAGCTGCGGACGTGTGGTGGACTATCGCGTAAAGTACGACGAGTATGTGAAGCTGCGTGCCGAGAGGCGCGAGCAGCAGCTGCGCGCATACGAGAACCAGCAGAAGGAGATTGCGGATATAAAAGAATTTATCGAGCGTTTCCGCTACAAGCCGACAAAGGCCGTGCAGGTGCAGAGCAGGATCAAGCAGCTTGAGAAGATCGTGCCTATCGAGGTGGATGAAGTTGACAACTCGGCAATGCGTCTGAAGTTTCCACCCTGCCTGCGCAGCGGCGACTATCCCGTTATATGCGACGGCGTGCGTAAGGATTATGGGCAGCATACGGTGTTCAGCGATGTTACACTGACGATAAAGCGTGGCGAGAAAGTAGCCTTTGTCGGCAAGAACGGCGAGGGAAAGTCTACACTCGTAAAGTGTATAATGGGCGAAATTCCTTTCACGGGGACGCTGAAGATAGGGCACAACGTGCAGATAGGCTATTTCGCGCAGAACCAGGCGCAACTGCTTGACGAGGGCCTGACGGTGTTCCAGACGATAGACAATGTAGCCACGGGCGACATACGACTGAAGATTAACGACATACTCGGTGCGTTCATGTTCGGCGGTGAAGCGTCGGAGAAGAAGGTGAAAGTGTTGAGCGGAGGCGAGCGGAGCCGACTGGCAATGATACGCCTGCTGCTCGAGCCTGTCAACCTGCTGATACTTGACGAGCCGACCAACCATCTTGACATGCCGTCGAAGGATGTGTTGAAAGAAGCGATAAGGGCTTTTGACGGCACGGCAATCATAGTAAGCCACGACCGTGAGTTCCTTGACGGCCTGGTTACCAAGGTGTACGAGTTTGGCGGTGGCAAGGTGAGGGAGCATTTGGGTGGCATATACGACTTCCTGCAAAGCCGAAATATAGAAAGTCTTGACGCCCTCGGTGCGGCACATTCAGGCCAGCAGCCTTTGCCTTCAAACAGGCAGGAAACCGGTGGAAAGAAAGAACCATCGGAGCAGGACGAAGGAAAGATGTCGTATATGGAGCGCAAGGAACGGCAAAAGAAGCTGCGCAAGGCAGAGAAGGCTGTTGAAGACGCCGAGATGGAGATAAGCCGTAAGGAGCAGCGCATAAAGGAGCTCGACAGTAAACTCCTGCTGCCGGAGAATGCAAGCAACATGGATCTGGTAAACGAGTATGCCGACCTGCAACGCCAGCTTGACGAACTTGTTGAGCGTTGGGAACAACTGTCGGAAGAGCTCGAAGACCTCGAGAAGACTGTGTGATAATGAAAAACATGTACACATGCGGATAGTACGACCGCATGTGTGGAGTTAACCTGAAGTATGGCAGATGATGTTTTTGACCGTATAAAATGGAAATAACCATAAAAAGTTATATAAAATGAAAGTAAAACACATTATTCCTATCGTATTGTTCGCTTCGGCCCCAATGGTCGCTAGCGCACAGACGCAGTTGAAGTCAGGCATAGACTTGGCAAATCTCGACAACAGCGTCAGACCGGCAGATAACTTCTACCAATACGCTTGTGGCGGTTGGATGAAGAACAATCCTCTTCCGGCTGCTTATTCACGTTTCGGAAGTTTCGACCAGCTTGGCCAGAACAACAACAAGCGGGTAAACGACATTCTGACCGACTTGTTGAAGAATACTTATCCTGCCGGTTCCACGGAGCAGAAGTTGAGCGACTTCTATAAGCTGGCGATGGACTCCGTGCGTCGCAATAAGGAAGGGGTGAAGCCTGTAATGCCGCTCATCAATGAGATTGAGAGTGCAAAAACGGTTGCTGACTTGCATTCAATCCAGCTGAAATACGCCTTGTTCAACTACGGCGTGCCTATGGGCATAGGTTTTGGCGCAGACGAGAAGAATGCCAAGATGAACATCCTCAATATCTACCAGGGCGGTCTTGTACTTGGCCAAAAGGAATATTACCTTGACACTGATCCGTCAACAACTGCAATCCGTGATGCTTATAAGAAGCATATTGTACGTATGTTCAAGCTGTTCGGATTCTCTGAGGCCCAGGCTCAGAAAAAGATGGAGAACATACTGAAGGTGGAAACTGCCCTCGCCAAGGTTTCAAAGTCGAGGACCGAGCTTCGTGACGTTGAGGCAAATTACAATAAGATGACGCTCGAACAGTTCGAGACGGCTTATCCCAACGTAAATCTTACCAAAATGCTCAACGCCCAGGGTGTTAAGACAGAATATTTCAAGGAAATGGTTGTAGGCCAGCCTGATTTCGTTAAGGGTGCCAATGCCGTATTGGCAGGCATTACAGCCGACGAACTCCGTGCGTATATGGAGTGGGACGTAATAATTTCTTCTGTCAACTATCTTAGCGACGACGTGATAGAGGCTAACTTCGACTTCTTCGGCCGTACACTCACCGGACGCAAGGAGAACCATCCGCGTTGGAAGCGTGCCACTAGCCAGGTTGAAGGCCAGATGGGTGAAGCGCTCGGCAAGATGTATGTAGAGCGTTATTTCCCTGCTTCGTCAAAGGCCCGTATGGAGGCTCTCGTTAAGAACTTGCAGATTTCACTGGCTGAACGCATCAAGGCTCAGGACTGGATGAGCGACGCTACAAAGCAGGCCGCACTCGACAAGCTTAACTCTTTCTATGTTAAGATTGGATATCCTGACAAGTGGAAGGATATGTCAGGCTTGACAATCGACCCGAAACTTTCTTATTACGAGAATGTGCAGAACTGCCGTAAGTTCTGGGCCAAGTGGGATATTGACTACCGTGCTGGCAAGCCCGTAGACCGTGACGAGTGGTTCATGACTCCGCAGACAGTCAACGCATATTATAATCCGACAACAAACGAGATTTGTTTCCCGGCAGGTATTCTCCAGGCTCCTTTCTTTGATCCGGAGGCTGACGATGCGTTCAATTATGGTGCTATCGGCGTTGTGATAGGCCATGAGATGACCCACGGATTCGACGACCAGGGCCGTCATTATGACAAGAATGGAAACATGACAGACTGGTGGACTGAGAGCGATGCCGAAGGCTTCAACAAGCGTGCCGATGTCTGCGTTAAGTTCTTCTCTGCAATAAAGGTTTTGCCTGACCTGAATGCAAACGGACAGCTTACTTTGGGCGAGAACCTTGCAGACCACGGAGGTCTTGAAGTTTCGTTCAACGCATTCAAGAATGCGACCAAGAACGCTCCATTGAAGACTATCGACGGACTTACGCCCGAACAGCGCTTCTTCCTGGCATACGCAGGCGTATGGGCTGCAAATATCACAGATGAGGAGATTCGCAACCTTACCAAGATGGATCCTCACTCACTCGGAAAGTGGCGCGTAAACGGAGCTTTACCGCACATTAACGCATGGTATGATGCCTTCAACGTGAAGCCAAGCGACAAACTCTACTTGCCGGAGGCAGACAGGATTAACCTGTGGTAAGATTATAAGCTCGGACTTGCGCTCTTCTATATGTAAAGTGGCGCAAGTCCAAGTTGGATTATTTAATTTATTGGTATGTTATTAAAAACGGGGACGCCTTTGCTGAGGTGTCCCCGTTGTCGTATAGATTATTGTGCTCCGGTCTTGTGCGTTTACAGTTTTATGTTGATGTCGAAACCTGCTTGTATGGGAGTGCCGCGTTGGGCAAACCATTGTTTCTTGCCTGAAGCCTCGCTGCTGAAAGCAAAGGTTGCATAGCGCGTGTTTGTGGTGTTACGGCTCCATATGTTCAGCGAGATTTTGTCCCATTGAATGCCGGCGTGCAAGCCAAGCAAGGCATAAAACGGCTGGGACGCCGAGTTTGCCTCATCCCAGTATATGCGTCCTTGCGCGGCTACGTCTGCGCCTAATAGCAGGGCGTGTGTTGCGTTGGTGTTAAGCGGCAGTCTTAAATCGGCGCGTGCCCCGAGGGTATGGCTTGGCACGAAAGGAATATGCTTGCCCTCATAGCTGATGCTTTGGCCTTCACTGTCGGTTTCCGTATAGTGTGTGAACTCTGCGTTAGTGAACGAATAGGTAGCCGACCAGGACAAACGGTCGTCCCATGCACTTCCACGCAAGGATGCTTCCACGCCAAGACTGCGGCTGCGGCCGGCGTTGACCATCATTCGACCGAAGCCGTAAGTGCCTGCCATTACAGACAGTTGCTGGTTGCGTATGAGCATGCAATATGTAGACAAGTCGGCGTGCATCATTCCGTCGAACAGGTTGAGGTGGGCGCCTACTTCGTAGTTCCAGCTTACCTCCGGCTTGTATGTTATGGTGCTGTTTACACGCTTGTAGTCGTCGGCGGTGTGTGATATTTCGTAACTTCCCGTCATGGCCTTGTCAGCGTTTGCCATAAGTTCGGACTGGAGTATGTCGGAAAACATCTGTATGTTGTATCCTCCGGCCCTGTAGCCTTTGCTTACAACGGCGTAAACGTTGCTTCCTGTATCGTCGACGGTAAGGTTTAATCCTATCTTAGGCAGCAGTTGGCTGTATCCGTTGTTGGTGTTGCGTGTAAGGGCGGAACTGAGCGTGTTTGCCGCTTGCTGTCCCATGACGTTGGCATTTACAGTCATTGCCGCGCTCGTTTCATAGTCTACGCTTACGCGGCTGTAGTCATATCGCAAGCCTATGGTTGCCTGTAATGACGGTGTAAGTGTCAGGCTGGTTTCATGGAATATTCCTATGTTGGCTTGAGGTGTGTGGAACAAGGCAGGTACCGCCATATTAACGCCCACATTTATACCGCCGGCTTTTTCTATTGCGGCTGCAGCTGCGCTTTCTGCCATTGCCGGAGGCATTCCTGCGGCTATCATCTTGTCTGCCATTGCTTTAAGTATTGATGAATACATGGCTGACTGTATGCCTGAGGATATGCGGCCGGTAAAGTCATTGTCAAAGTAGACAGGTGCTTCGGTCTTAAGCCACTGGTATGAACCGTATAATCCGGAGGTGTGTTGCCATGCGCTGCCGGTCTTTCCTTTTATGGTAAATTCCTGCGTAATAACATTCAACAACTGGCGTTGGCATAGGTGCATGAAGTCTTCTGGCAGGTAGTCCTGGTCCATGTTCATGCAATCGTCAAGGAACTGGTAACTTGTTTGCGAACTTATGCTGGCGTTGTCGAGTTTGTAAGTCAGGTTCAGACCGGTGTTGAACATGTTGCGCTTATATGTGTTTGAGCGGTTTGCCGCAGGTGCCGATATGTGACGGCTGTCAGGGTTGTATATGCCATAGGCAAATGCGTTTTGCAGCGCGTATTGGTAGTCTGCTGTGAAATCGGTGGTCAGTCGTGTGCCTGGTTTGTATATTATTCTGGTTCTTGCACCAGCCTCATTGCTCTTGTCGGCTCTTTCGTCGGTCGTGGCATTGCGCATGAAACCGTTTTGCCCATTGTAGAATGCAGCTACAGAGAATGCTGTTTTGTCGTTAAACTTATGGTAGTGTGCGGCTTCAATGTTGCGATAGAATTTTGTACCAAGGCCGAGGCTTACTTCCGTGCCTTGATGATTCATGGGATTCTTAGAGTGCAGGCGTATCAGTCCGCCTTCGGTGTTCATTCCGTATAGCGTGCCTTGTGGTCCGCGCAACACGTCGGCGCGGTCTATCTGGTAGAGGTGCATGTTATACGAATTCTTGCTTACGAGCGGAATGCCGTCAAGGTAGATGCCTACGGCAGGGTTGTTGACACGCGAGCCTATGCCGCGCACGTATATTGCAGACGTAAGGCGCGAGCCGTAAGCAGGCATGGCAAACGACGGCACGTATGCGCTCAGGCCGTTGAGGTCGCGTATGCCGGTGCTTGCAAGGTCTTCGCCTGTGAGTATTGTTGAACTTAGGGGCTGTCTGCGCAGGCGCAGGATGTCTTTGGAATGCGACACAATTACGACCTCGTCAAGGTCGTACACCCGTGAAGAGTCTGATGCCGCTGCACCTGTGGCTGTACCGCCGGTAATTGCCGCCGTAGGATTGCCGGCATTAATGCCGCTGGCTGGTGTGAGGGCATGGAGTTGCGCTCCCGTGGCCATGGCCACGCATAATACTGTTGCTGCTTTTTTGATTGTCATTGCGAGCTTTTTACCTTAGTTGTTGTTACAGAGCGCAAAGGTAGTTATAATAGCTTTAATGCACAATCATTATTTATGTGGATTTTTTGTTGTGGAAAGTTCTGGTTTACAAGTTCTCCCTGCCGCATGAAGGACAACGGCCCTTACCGCTCATAGGCGCGCCGCAGTTGCCGCATACGTATGTCTGGCGGAACTTGGTAAAATAGCGTTTCAAGGCGACATACAGGTAGGCGGCGTAGAGGAAATACCCGACGAAGTAAAGGGTGGTAAGGCTGAAAACTATGTAATTCACCGCACATACTGCTGCCAGTCCGCACAGGTAAAGTAACGCCTGGCCGGTCGGTAGGATGTTTCGTACAACGTCGACGGCTGCCAATCCGACAATCAACATAGCCCAAACAGACGCAATGAATATGCCGAGCGTAGGCGGTACGTTGAACGGGTTGAGGGTAGGATGGAAGTAGAAGTGGCGCCACATGTCGGGGGCAAACATCTGTATGCTTGAATAGAGTGTTGCGCTTGATGCGACGATGAGGGCAAGCAGGGTGGGATAGAACGAGTTTATGTCGTTGAAGTGTACTATCTTGGCGTTGCGCCTGAGTATGGTGCGTGTAAGGTAGGCCGACGAGATGACGCTTATTATAATAAGGAATATAAGAAGGTGGGTGTCGGAAAACGTGGAAATGAACTGCGATATTGGGCCGCTCGGCACTACGCAGGGCAACAGGCTTGACTCGTGTATCCAGCCGAACGTTTCCTGGTCCCTTGCCACTTGTATCCATACCGTGTCGATAGAGTCTGCCGGTATAATCCTTATGTCGGCCACGGCAATGTGGTCGTGGCGGTATATGGCCACGGTGTCGGTAGGCAGACGGCTTATAACTTCTTCGGGCTGTTGCCTGACGAGGTTTACCGAGTCGGTCTTTACAACGAAGTTGTAGTTAATGGAGTAGTGGTGTGTGGCGGCGAATTTGGCCGAGTCTGCCTGCTCCTGTGTCATCGGGGCGGATGCGTTGTTGGGCTTTCCGCTTCGGTAACAGCTTGACAGCATCATGAGCGACGCTATGGCAAGCATTGTTATTATTGCTTGTACGTGGCGCAGGCGTCTTTTTGTTGTTTGTCTACTCATTGTTTTATCTGCTGTTTGGGCCTTTGGTCTGATTGTTCGTATCTTTGTCATGCCGGGTGTCGACAAATATTTTCATCTCGCATTTCTTACAGTCAAACTGCAGTCTGAAGCTCCTGCCGTCAGCCATGCGCAGGTATAACGGTTCGCGCCATGAGGCCGGTTTTCCGCCGTGCTTGGTGCAGTGGCCAAGCGAATACCTTATGCAGTGGCGGCATTGCATTATCTGCAAGTCGTCAGGCTTTTCCCTTTCGACGGCAGGACGTATGCCGGCAAGCCCTTCCTTGTCGTAAAACCTTCTGGCTAGTTTGTTAGATACGTTGTATTGGTAAGACAGTTCCTTAGGATAAGTGGCTGCTTCCAATCGTTCTGTTTGCGACTGTGCGCCTGCCGTTCCCATACGCATCGCGGAGCGCAGTCTTTCGGCAAGCTGGTCCGTTGCGGCGCGGCGCATGTCGGCGAGTGTACTTGAGGGAATGAAAAAGTTGAATGTATTGGGCGAGAATGCCACTCCGGCACACTTGAACGGGGTGTTGCCGAGTTTTGACAACTGCTTTATTATGTTGTCGCGCTGCGGCTTTATAGCCTCCTGCTTTTCTGTTTCCGTATCGACAGTGGCGCATACGCCGTCTACGGTGCTTATTGTAAGGCTGAATCCAGACCCTTTTTCTTCGAGCGTCATGTTTACGTCAATCTTGCGTTCCGCGCTCTTGTGCGACAATTCTTTCTCGAAAGCCTGGTCGTTGTTACGGTAAAGCTCGGTGCTGCGCTTCAGTCCCTGTGGCATTTTAAGAGGGAAAATCTTGTTGCCTTCGGCTTTGTTCACACGGAAACCGGTCAGCTCGCCGTCGCTGCCTATGAAGCACAGGCCGTCGCCGTTGGCAAACGATGCGGTCCCGGCCACAGTGAACCAGTTGGCGTGTGTTTCCTTGACGTGGCCTACGTGTTCACCCATTGCCTTGGGAGTCAGGAACGACGCTATGTCGCCCCGCCGTCCGTTAATGAAATAGTCGGTAAAGCCACGGTTGAAAGTCTTGTCCAGACATGGAGTGAACGTGTAGCTGCATTTGCCCCGCGACGCCCTGCGGTAACGTTCTGGGTTGCGGGCCACCAGCTCGTCGAGCCTTTGGCTGTAAGCGGCTGTAACGTTCTTGACGTATGTGATGTCCTTAAGTCGTCCTTCAATCTTGAACGACGTAACTCCGGCCTCAGCCAACTGGCCTATATAGTCGGCGCGGCACATGTCCTTTAGCGACAGCAGATGGCGTCCGCGTACTATCGTCCGCCGGTCGGCGTCCTCAAGGTCGAACTTCAGGCGGCAGAACTGTGCGCACTCGCCACGGTTAGCGCTGCGGTTGAAACAGTATTGTGAGGCGTAGCAAAGTCCTGAATAGCTGACGCACAAGGCTCCGTGGACGAATGCCTCAAGCTCTACGCCAGGCACGGCGTCGTGTATGTTTCTTATCTCGTCGAGCGAAAGTTCGCGCGCAAGCACCACGCGCTTGAACCCGTGTCCGGCCAGCCATGCCACTTTCCCGGCCGAGCGGTTGTCGGTCTGCGTGCTTGCGTGCAGCTCGATAGGCGGCAGGTTCATCTCCAGGATACCCATGTCCTGTACGAGTATGGCGTCTACTCCGGCGTTGTACAAGCTGTTTACCAATTTCTCCGTCTCGGTTGTTTCGTCGTCGTAAATTATCGTGTTTACCGTTACATACACCCTTGCGCCGAACGTATGTGCATACTCGCACAGCCCGACTATGTCGTCTATGGAGTTGCCTGCGGCGACGCGTGCGCCGAAGCGTTCCGCCCCTATGTACACGGCGTCGGCTCCGTGGTCTATGGCCGCCCTGCCGCATTCGGCGTCTTTTGCCGGAGCCAGCAGTTCCAGCGGTATCCTGTTGTCTTTATGTCCAGCTTGCATGTCCTTATTCTATTTTGTCGATGTCGTACGGAGTTTCCTGGTAGACGTAATAATTTATCCAGTTGTTGAAGAAGAGGTTGGCATGGGCGCGCCACCTTACGAGCGGGGCGTTGTCGGGGTTGTCGTCCTTGTAATAGTTTACGGGCATTTCCACGTCGTCTCGCTTGCCCATGTCGCGCCTGTATTCCTTGTCGAGTGTGTCGGGCGAGTATTCGAGATGTCCCGTGATGAAGAATTCCCGTCCGCCGCGCGCCATGACTATGCTCGCACCGCTCTCGTCCGACTCGGCTATCAGTTTCAGCCTGTCGTCGGCCACGATGTCCTCGCGCCTTATCTCCGTATGCCTGCTGTGTGGCATGTAGAAAAAGTCGTCGAAACCGCGGAATATAGGCAGGAGCGGCTCGGTGACATGCTGCCTGAACACGCCGAACATCTTTTTCGGCAAAGCGTGTTTTCTTATGCCGTAGTGGTAATACAGTCCGGCCTGTGCCGCCCAGCATATATATAAGGTACTTGTTACGTGGCTTTTTGCCCAGTCGAATATCCTTACAAGCTCGTCCCAATAGTTGACGTCCTCGAATTCAAGCAGTTCAACCGGCGCGCCTGTTATTATCATTCCGTCAAACTTCTTGTCGCTCAGCACGTCGAAGTCCTTATAAAACATCATCATGTGTTCTATCGGTGTATTTTTCGGCGTATGGCTTTTCAGCTTCATGAACGTCACGTCCATTTGCAACGGAGTGTTCGACAATAGTCTTATCAAGTCTGTTTCTGTCGTTATCTTCAGCGGCATCAGGTTAAGTATCACTATACTGAGCGGTCTGATGTCCTGGGCGTGCGCCCTCGACGTGTCCATTACAAATATGTTCTCTTTCTTCAGCGCGTCTATTGCGGGCAGCTTGTCCGGTATTCTTAATGGCATTTATCTTTCTCCTTAATGTTTTAACGAATGCAAACTTACAAAAAATATGTGGAAAAACCGAATGAAACTTGATAAATGACGCTACATGGCTTAACGTCAATATTGTTACAATGACAGGCGGTGACAGTTGGGATAAATTGGGAATACAAGGATCAAAGTAATATTTAATACATGTGTCACGATGTTGTAGTTGTTGTCTTGTACAGATTTATCAGGGCTTGATTGTTTGGAATTAGTTTCGTATTTAAAATAGTATGGCATGGTAAAAAGGCTGTCAAATTTATATTTGGCCTATTCCATGCCTACTTGTCGTTCTTGTATTGCTCATAAATTGAATAATAGTTTTTCAATTCTTACCTCTATATTCATTTGGCGTAATTCCTGTAATCCTTTTGAAAACCCTTGTAAAGTGTTGTGGATATTGAAAACCTAGATTGTATGCTATTTGGCTGATGGAATTGGCTTTGATGAGCAGTTTGTCTTTTGCTATGCTGATGATTTTGTTCTGGATGCATTCTAAAGCGGTTTTGCCTGTTTCTTTCTTTATCAAGTCGCCGAAATAGTTAGACGAAAGACAGAGTTCGTTAGCGCAGTACTTCACAGTGGGTAGTCCTTTCTGTAATGCATTATTTCCTGTAAAATAGTTGTCGAGTAACGTTTCAAAGCGTGTTAGAATGTCGTGGTTTGCATCCTGCCTTGTGATGAATTGGCGTTCATAAAATCTTAGGCAGTAGTTGAGTAGCAATTCTATGCTGTTTGATATCAGTCGTTTGCTTAACCTGTCGATGGGGTGTTGAATTTCCTCTTGTATCTTGGTCAGACAATCAATGAAAGTAACACGCTCACGTTCAGAAAGGTGCAACGCTTCGTTGACTTCGTAGGAGAAAAATGAGTAATCCTTGATGTTGCGTCCGAGATTAGTGCCACGGATAAGGTCGGGATGGAAACACAGTGCATATCCTTGGGGTTGGAATTCCTTGCCTGTGTCTTCAATGCCGATGACTTGTCCGGGTGCAAGGCAAACTACGGAGCCTTTTTGGTAATCGTATCGTTGCCGGCCATAAATCAGGTCGCAGTTCTTTTCGTCTTTTAGAAATACTACGTAAAAGCTGAACGTATGCCTCATGTGCCGCATTGGTCTTGCTTTTGAGAGGTCAATTACACTCACTTGTGGATGCAAAGTCTCCACATTGAGCATATCGTTGTATTCCGTCACCGTTTCAATATTTAATAAGGTGTTCTCCATATTCTTGCCATTTGGGATTGGTATGGCAAAGATAGTGAACATAATCGGCTTTACCATGGGCGATATGCAAAAATCAGTGTTTTGGTGAAGTGTATCCGTGTTTTGTATAACAACAGATTGGATTATACGGCTTAAATTTGCAAATTGAATGAAATACTGAAAACTGCGATATGAAAAAGAGCATTCGCGTTCCTGAATGGCAGACGGAACGCTTCTACGATGCCTTGCCGGGGGAGGACAAGGAGGTGTTCACTGTGCATGGATATTCGCACATTGACCTTTACGACAAACCTGGAGCAGTAAATCTTGCAGTGAAGAAACCGACGGATTTTTTCATGAGGACATTGAAATAAAAACATATTATGAAACATAAAATAAAAGTAATCGTCACGATACTGCTTGCCACATTGCAAGTCACATCGTGCGCACAAAACCATCAAAGAAAGGAACAACGTATGGAAAACAAGAAAACACTCGTGGCATTCTTTTCACGAGCCGGAGAGAACTATGCCGTTGGACACATCGGGAAAGGTAATACCCATATTGTAGCCGAGATGATTGCCGCAGAAACGGGCGGTGACCTTTTTCAAATCCAGCCTGCAACTCCTTATCCCGAAGATTATGCTGAGTGTACGGAGGTTGCCAAACGGGAATTGAACACCCATGCCCGTCCTGCCATTCAGGGCGATGCGCCGGTAGAGGATTACGACATCATCTTCATTGGCTATCCCAACTGGTGGGGCGACATGCCAATGCCCGTATATACGTTTATCGAAAAGCATAGTTGGCATGGAAAAACCGTAATTCCATTCTGTACCCACGAGGGCAGCGGAATTTCCGGTACAGAGAATAAGCTGAAGTCTGCATGCCAAGGTGCTACAGTTCTTAACGGTTTGGCTGTACGTGGTACTGCGGCGCAAAACGAACAGCAAGAGACTCGCCAAAATGTGAGAAACTGGTTAAGCAAATTGAATAAATAAAAACTCTGTTCATGAAAGATGTAATGATTCTTACAGGAGCCGGACAGATCGGAATGGCCATAGCACGGCGTATGGGCTATGGAATGAAGATTGTTATCGGCGACAAGAGTATGGAAAACGCTGAAGCGGTTGCCAGCACGATGAATAAGGCCGGGTTTGATGCAGTTCCCGTAAAAATGGATTTATCAGACCGGAAATCCATCCTCGGGCTTATTGATGACGCACGGCAATATGGAGAAATCTCAATGCTCGTCAACGCTGCCGGAGTGTCGCCGTCGCAAGCCAGCATCGAAACCATACTGAAAGTTGACTTGTACGGCACTGCCGTCTTATTGGAGGAAGTAGGTAAAATCATAAAGCCTGGTGGTGTCGGTGTAACCATATCCAGCCAGTCCGGCCATCGCTTGCCCGCGCTTGATGTCGAGACAGACAGGCTTCTTGCCTGTACGCCGACAGAGGAACTGTTGAGTCTTGAGGTCCTGCAACCTGGTAATATTCGTGATACGCTTCACGCCTATCAGTTAGCGAAACGTTGCAACGTGAAGCGTGTGATGGCTGAAGCAGTCAAGTGGGGAAAGCGTGGCGCACGTATAAATTCCATATCGCCCGGTATTATTGTTACGCCTCTTGCACTTGATGAATTCAACGGAATACGTGGCGATTTCTATAAGAATATGTTCGCGAAATGTCAGGCAGGGCGTCCGGGTACGGCAGATGAAGTGGCGAATGTAGCAGAATTACTGATGAGCAACCGGGGAGCATTCATCACCGGGGCGGACTTCTTGGTGGATGGCGGAGCCACGGCTGCTTATTTTTACGGAGATTGATGTAAATAATGAATGTTGCTGACTGAAAATCCGTATTGGATTTTTGTCGGCAACATTATGTATTATCCAATGAAATATTATATTTTTATTCGTAAGAGTTGCCAATCAAGAATTGTAATGCGTTTCTTTTATCTTGGAAGGCATACCTTATTATATATTAGCATACTTGCTTGTGCGTGATAATAAGGCAATACAGGCAGTATTTTGTAGTAGTGGCGACATTATTCCGATTTAGGTTTGACTGTTGGTTGCCGGGTTATTTTATACTGTCGCGTAACTTATTGATAATCAGTGCTTTTGTAAAAGGTTGTCTTTCGCGTTGCAAAAGGTGGCATTTTAGGCTGTAAAAGGTTACCTTTTGCGCGCCAATATGCGGCATATTGGAAAACCGGTGGAGATGTTGTATGCACTTGCTTGTGTCGGCCGATGATGCAGACACACGCTGCCAAGTGGTGAAATGCATGCTTATTGTTTCAGTTTCAACGCTTTTCTTTGTTCAATAATGTCTTCATGGTGCAACTTTTTTGCCGTTTGCAGCGTCAATAAAAGTGAACGGTAATATAGTAACCTCAAATCCGCAACCGCCCTCATAAGATGACACAGAGGTCAAAAAGGTAGCGAC
>OGLM01000320.1_pt1 | contig 60444 bp, 57 predicted proteins | sample 1572531 | NCBI WGS metagenome assembly OGLM01 (sample SAMEA2581909, study PRJEB24529) | metagenome | biome: Human gut stool | place: China | collected 2011
ACGGAAGTGCTCAGATATTTCCGTGATAACGGAGAGTTGAAGAAAGCCTATGAAAGCCAAAAGGAATCATTGGCTGATATGGCAAATAGTTCATGGGTAAAAGCACTAAAGGAATATGTTTCCTCCAAAAACCAAGAAGACGGAGTTGATGCAAAGTTACCTGATATAGATGAACTTATTAAGAAACTAGCTTCTGATGAGTTCATCGAAAAGAAAATCAAGGATATTCTTGGAGATAACAATGTGGACGGAAAGGAGGAATAGCTTATGGCTGAATTGTTATTTGACATTTTTCTTTTTTCTGGTACGACTGCTATAGGGTTTATAATAGGATATTATTCACGAAAGTAAAATAGCTTATGAAAATAGAAATTAAAAGAGTAACAGACTGGCAGCGTGTAGTGGATGCTGCTCGGTTCACACAAGGCAAGGAACCGCTGGGACATGAACCTAGCGATGAGTTCAAGAAACAGATGATTCTCAGCGAGCATTCACCGCTCAGGGAATTGGAGTTCGATATTAAGATGTATGGCATACCATATTGGGTGAGCAATCACTTTGTTCGCCATGTTCATGCACAGCCATTCGTCTCCACATCACGACCAGATATTACTGGCTCCAAGGTATCACGTCACGATATGCGTCAGGATGATTTGGTCAACTTGCAGCTATCCCTCAATGCTCAGGAGATTATCAATATCTCGAAGTTGAGACTCTGCAACAAGGCATCCGAGGAGACGAGAGAGGTGTGGTATAAGGTTCTTGACGAGGTGGCACGAATTGAACCTTTGCTTGCATCCGCTTGTGTTCCTCAATGTGTTTATAGAGGTTTCTGCCCTGAGCCGAAATCATGTGGCAGAGATAAGATAAGCATGTTTCCCATCATAAGAAAATTCTACAAAAATCTTGAAACATACCAAAACAACCAATGAAATATCCAAAATATAACGTCAACGAGTTTGTCGGTGGGCACTTCGAGTACACCACTCCCTGCCCATTCGGCATCCAAGGCAAGTACACCAACGAAGTTCTGATGGTAGGTAGCCTTGCTTGCCAGCGATGCGAGCACTTCCGAGGTATCAACAAAGAAGATGGTATCGTATCTTGTGGAATCGAATAGTTTTAAGAGTGCAGCCTATCTGCATTCTTCTTAATAATTAATAAAATTTTATATATGAATACAAAGAAAATCTCAATTATCCAGCGTATCAAGGAGAAGTTCCTTGGTAAGCAGTTCTTTATTGCAGTAATCGCTAACAAGGGAACCAGTTCCTACTTCGTCAACTCTACCATCTACCGCTCAGAGAAGGAGGTGAAGGCTTACAAGAAGTACATCACCACAGACGAGCGTATGAAACAGAGCTTCGATTTCGTAGGCTATTATGGTTTCCGTTCCAAGTTCGACTTCCGCATTCCTCTTAGCGGAAAGCCAGTATCAGTTGAAGAGGCAAAGAAACTGGCAGAAAAGTAGTATGGGAAAGTTGATAGACCTTACTGGAAAGCGTTTCGGCAGATTACTCGTCTGCCGAAAATCTGATAAAGAGAATCACCAGCATGGTGCTTTCTGGATATGTAAGTGTGATTGTGGCAGAGGTTGTACGGTTCTAGGTTCTGCTCTTCGTGACGGACGAACCAAATCATGTGGCTGTTACCGCTCTGAGCGAGCATCTGCCATCATCACCAAGTATGGCAACCGCAATGGTAGACCCAAGCGGAAAGACAAAGTTAACGGATAATATCCATTTTATCACTTTTCATATTATATTTGCAACATGAAATTCAAGTATTTAATAGATAAAGTCTATGGTTTCAGGCACCGCAACGATTTTGTGGTACTGGACGGAAGAGCCAACTCGGTCACGCTCTCCAAGGGCATCTACGACCACATCATGCAGAAGGAGCGAACAGACAATTCCATCTTCGTGTTCAGGTTATCTGACCGAGATACATACGGATTCTGTATGCGTGAGGACTGGGAAGAACTTTGCAAGACCAACACCGCCTTCACTCAGCTTCAGTTCAATCAGGAGTATAAGAAGGTAGGTTTCAGAAGTGACTACCCTTCCATCACCGCCATCCTTGATTATTACAATCTTCCGCTCAACAAGATGGTTCGTCTTACTTGCATTCCACGCAAGTCAGCCAAAGGCGAACCTTATTACGAAATCATGCGACCAAACTTAAATTCGAGCACATGGCAACAAGACAAGAAGTAATACTCAAAGGGCTTACCCACTCTCCATCCGACTACGATTGTCAGGATGGGGAGTTGGCAACCTGTCTCAACCTCATCAACGAGGATGGGGCACTCCACCCTATCCAGCAGCCGATAATAGTAGAGAGTAGCAAGAATATCACCATATACCAATATAGTTCAATAGAACTGGTTCATAAGGTGACACACAATCAGGCTATTCACTCCCACTATATCATACGTTCCTCAGATCCACAAGATAGGGAAAGATGGGGATGGATAGAGCAGGATTCAGCAGATGATACACCTACAGAGTTCCTGCTTGGCGATGATTTCCACGTCAACTCTGTTTGCGCCATCGGAAACGTCTTATGCTTTGTTGGTATTAAAACTACCAAATATGCTATATGGAAGACTGGTTCTTATCTTATTTTCGGAAAAGATGATTTGCAGTTTGGTATTGAGATTGCCAACACTTATCATCAAGACCTTACCTTAAAGGTAGAAGCTGGAGATGATTTCTACAAATACTTTATTGTAGAGGATGGAAATCTAAATTTGTACTACAATACAAGTGCTATTGGTACGAGGAAGATGTTTACAGACCTTGATGCGATTGCCAACAAGAAACTTGCAGAACTCGGAACAGAGTATCTCAAAAGAAATGTTTTCGGTGTGGCTGCTCTTCGTCTTTACGATGGTACATACATCAATATATCAAACCCTTTTGTTCTTCCTAGTGCAGAGTCTAACGCTGTTTCTAGAAAGATAAACATATACAAAGACCCAGTAAAACCTGATGCTCCAAACGGAAAGACTATAACATCAGGTGTCGGCATCAACAAATACACCATAGAAATTAGAGAAGTTGGCAACTTGCAGCAATACGAGGATATTGTTCAGGGAGTTGATATATTCCTCACCAATGGCGAAAGTTTCTATCAGATAGATAAATCTTATAAAATAATCCGTACTGCTGATTATGGAGATATAGACTACGTGCTTTTGGATGATATGAACGCAAGAGACGTTCACGACACAATCGGCAATATGCCTTTCTATCATTCGATATTCATTCCTCTTAGTGAATTTGAACATCCGAAAGTTGTTAAGAGGCCAACGCAAGCAGAGGAAAACATTTCTCTTGCCGACCTCAACCGAATAGCATTTGGCGGCACTACTGCTATTACATACAATAACAGACTGCACATCGCTGGCATCAGAAAGAACATAGATTCCAGTTTGGTTCGCCAACCATACGGTTACAAGAACGAAGAATATCTTACCGCCATATATGAGATACCGACAAGCAACGGAACGTACTACCTGAACGGAAGTATCGGTAATTGGCAGGATATTATTGCTGTTCCAATTAGTGATGTAAAAGAGATGGTCGTTTACGTAAAGCGCACATCTGGGTATCAAAAAAAACGTTTTACATTATATAGCCCTTCTAATTTTGGCTTGTCATTTTTCGTGCAAACTCTAACTGGAGGTATTGATGATATTATGGGAGGCGATTGGTATGATATTACGGAATCAGACTGGAATGCAATCAAGCAGAAAGCAGATAGTTTTGCCGCATCAAACTCAGATGATACTTACCAGCCTTCACTTATCAGAGTGAGCGAAGCTGAGAACCCTCTTGTCTTCCCAGCTAAGAATAGTGTTCAGGTTGGCTCATCCATCGTTAGTGCAATGGCAGCCAATACCCGACCAATCAGCGAAGGTCAGTTTGGTGATGCCCCACTCTACGCTTTCACCGATGAAGGTGTATGGGTGTTGATGCTGGGAGAAGAAGGAACCTATATTGCCCGACAGCCAGCCAACAGAGACATTTGCTCTAACCCTAAGGGGATATTGCAGATTGATGATGCAGTTCTGTTCCCTACCGAGCGAGGCATCATGATGCAGCGAGGACGAGAATCTGAGTGCATTACCGATGTGTTGGATGGCTTTCCATTCGACTTCACTCTAATATACAGCCATTCTAAGAAAAACATATACTACCCTCTCTCGATTCTTGAACTGCAAGACTTTGAAGATGGAGAAGTAGCCTATGTTAGGTTCAGGAAGTATATGAAAAATGCCGACATGATTTACGACTATTACGATAGCCGTATCATCGTCTTCAATCCTAGCTATGGCTATGCGTATGTGTATTCCCTGAAAAGCAATTTGTGGGGAACGATGGTGAATGTGTTCGCCAAGCGAGTTAATAGCTACCCTGAGTCATACGCTATCAACAAAGCAGGAAAGATTGTTAATGTTTACGTTGAAGAACCGAGCGACAACATACCTTTCTTTTTCTGTACACGACCATTAACGCTTGGTCAGGGAGATAGCCATAAGACTATGTTTACTTGTCTTATCCGTGGTTATTGGACGTGCAACTCCAGCAAATCTAACGGACAGATTCTTTTTGGAAGCAACGATATGAAACATTGGTTCTATATCGGTTCTTCCATAGACAATAGTCTTAGAAACTTGGTTGGCTCTCCATACCGCTATTTAAGAGTTGCCGTCATAGGTAAGATGAACGCTGATGAAAGCATCAGCAGCATTTCTACTGCTTTCCAACCAAGATGGCAGAACAAACTTAGATAAGTATTTTTTAATTAAACAAAAAACAATAAAGGGAAGCAGTCCGTGATGGATAGCTTCCCTTACTTTATCTTAACCTTAAACGACTAATCATTTAAAATGGATGCAAAGCGATTCTTGCTCTTCCAGCCGAGCGGTTGCTGGCATCCTTAATCTTCTGTTTTTTATCCTCAGCCAAAGCCCAGAATCTATCAGCACCATCAGGATAAACAATCATTAACCACTCATATAAAGACTGGTTCACAATATAATCGTGAATATATACCGTCATGGTATGCACACTTGTCTTTGAGAATCCACTTGGCATTCTCATGGCTAGATAATAGGCATCCTCATCATTTGTCGGGGAGCCTATACACTCTTCCCACTCATTGGAATCAAAGCCACCTCCAAGCATTTCCATCTTGGTATATCGGAAAAGCATTTCATTGCAGTCTTCTACCGCTGAGTCAAGAATCCTTGCCAGTTTATCCCGATTGCCATCCTCGCCCACATCATAGACGTTATGAATCAGGTGTGAATCCTCTACAGAACTGGAGATTGAATCAGCATAGGCAGCAGCCGTATTCCTGATGTCAAACACCAGTTCCTTCTTCTGAAGCTCTATCATTACCTTGTAACCAAGATTACATGTTCTGCATTCTTTCATACTCACCTCCTTCTTTATTCGTTAGGAGCCGTTCTGCTTGGCCTCTCACGTCTGTTGAAGGTCTCATGCAGATTCTTGATGGCTACAACAGACAATTCTGAATAAGTCTTCGACTCATTAGGATTGGTAATAACGAACCAATCCATCAAAACCTTGTTGATAATGTAGTCATGGATAGAACTTGTAAGCGCATCCTTCAAAGCAAGCGGATAATTGGATGGAAGGGAGAGATTAATGACAATATTGGTATCACCACTTATCAACTCGTTTGATGCAGTAGTACCATTTTCTGTTTGAACTGACTCACTCAACTCCACAAGCAGTTGACTATACGCATTCTGAATGCTACGCAAAGCCTGATTCTTGTCTTCATCATCATCACTTGCCTGAATATTACTTGCAGCCTCAGCATCCATGTCAGCAGCCCTTCTGCTACGCCCAGTCAGGAATGCCTTGTTCTGAAAGTCATAAATGAGTTCACTCATATACAACGTTATCGCTAAATTTTTTCTTGCCATACTATGAAATTTTTGTTCGTGTTGGTTTCTTTTTGAAAAACGCTTTATCCTTGATGTCGAGCAATAATGCAGCAGCGTTATCTGCATACTCCTTCACCTTGTCGTTGGCAGTTATCTCACACCATTTCCCGATGATGCTGTTCACCAAGAACGAGTTGGCAGATGAGTTGATTGAACTGAGTAGGTTATCATCAAATCTGCTAGGCATTTCGAGTTGCCAAGTGATTGTTCCGTCTACTCCTGAGCCACCTGAGATAAATCGTTTCAGCACGTTTCTCAGTGCATCCAGCGATTCATTGAAGAACCGCTCAATCATCGTCAAGTCTGCATCCGTCACAAATACTTGGTCAAATGCCGACTTACCATCCTCCAGTTTATTCTTTGCGCCTATGTAGGCAGTAGTCTTCGCTACCTCCTCGTACACGTCACTTTTCTTGATTGTCAATGTGGTATCTGCCATTCTTTATCTTTTTATAGAGTTTATAACCTAATACGATTAGCAGCATGCAGAGTGCTCCAAAAGACCATACTGCATACTTCAACTGAAACTGCTCCCACTTGGAGAGTTGTTTTTCAACTGGATAGGAAACCCTGATGGTATCTGACCTTGCGATAAATCGGAAATCCATATCCTGCTTATTCTCCAAGTTCATCTTCTCCAGATGGAAGAAATCATAGATATATTCCCAATGCCATCGCTCTACGAAGATGGTATCTCCCTCTTTCCTTGTTGCCACACTATCCCTTACATAGATGCTGTCACGCTTAACGATAGAATCCCACCTCAGGACGTTCTGTTTTGTTTCAGACGTGAAACTATCAGTTTCAAAGGAAGAAACTTCTGGTTTCATAGTGTGGAACGAAGACTTGCATCCCGACAGAAAAAATGCCACCAGCAAGATGCCTATCACGTAGAGTGCTACTTGCCAGAAATCAGTATCGTACCATTTTACTTTCATAGGCTAAACATTAAAGACCTTCTTTGCTCTTGCGAGGAACTTTCGTCTTGATTCCAAGCCGTTGGTTCCACCATTGATTGTTTTGGTAATAGCAAGGAAACTATCACTATCAGCCAGTTTGTTCAGGTCATGTTTCCACCACCACCACATAGCACTCTTCGTTGCTCCTAGCGGAAGCTCCAGCAACTGAGGGTTCTCCATGATGTCACCAGTACAATACTTGCTGTTCTGATAAGCCTGATAATTTGCCCTGCCAGTAATCTGTATCAAGCCCCTGCCACGATACTTATAGCCGTCACCATCCTTCAAGTTACCGAGCATATTCTTCAACTTGCCAACATCATACTTATGGAAGTAGTTTCTGTTTCCTAGTTCCTTGGTAAATCTCAGTTCACCACTCTCATGTGCAATCTGAGCCAAGAAGTGAGCCATACGCTTAGGTGTATCAATATGGAACACCTCAGCATAGCCATTGATATAAGGTAGGAACGCATCCACCTTATCCTTCGCATTCGGCATAATCGCCAAAATCTGTTCTCTTGTTACCTTCATATTACTTGCCCTCCTTCACTTGTTTCAGCATACTTGCGAGTTCGTCCTTCACCTTGCTCTCAAAGTTGCCTAGTTTTGTCTTGAAATAAACGTTTACCCCGAATATTGCTCCAGAGTAAACCAACGCTTGGCTGATGTACCAGAGCACACCATCCGAAATAATATAGTTGTTCAGAAAGAATGATAGGAAGGCGAGGACGATGCCGCTAACTACCATTCCAATGGCTGTACCATATTGCAATCCTTCACGTACATTTGGAGTCATATCTTATATTTATATATTATTAATAATATGCAAAGATAAGAAATGATTCCCAATTAGTTACTTTATCCGTTTATTGTGTGCCATATTTTGCTGGTAGGATGCAAGCAGTCAGGGTCTTGCAGATACTCGATAGCCATCAAAACCACCATTTCCTTCAACTCCTCTGCATCATTGCTATATCGCTCCAGCAGAAGATGATGGTCACTCCTCAGCAGATTCATAGTTACCGCCAAGTCATAGATGGTATAGTCAGAAATATCATCCTGATGCTTGTCAAAGGCTTCTCTTATCTCCTCGTCCGAGAAGAAGGGAGCCATGTGCTTGGTTCCGTCAGCATCCTCATACCACATCTTGCTGATAGCATCATCGGCAAAGTGCTTATCAAAATGCTCTTCGCTCAACACACCATACACCATCGCACAAAGATGATGTTCCTCCACATCGCTCAACTTGCATGAGAGATACTTGCCGACTGCCTTAGCTACTGCCAACATCTGTTCAGGAGTCAACTCCTGCTGATACTTTTCTACGAAATCTACAAAATTCATACGTATACAAATTAAAAGTTTATGATGTTGCAAAGATACGAATATCTTAAACGCAGCACCATAAACTCGTAGATATTTCTGTAGCTATCTGAATATCAGACAAATACAGTTACGATAAAAACACCTCATTTCTTTATTCGTCCTTAAATCTGGTTCTCTTCTCTCCACCCCTCGTCCAGATGTCGCTTTTCTTGCGTTTCGCCACCTTTCCGATAACGTCATTCTCGTAAAGTTCGGGCTTATTCTCCCTACCTTGGGTCTCTGAAGCAACACCACCATTCGGGTTGCCACCTTGGCTGGCATCAGGTTTCCCATTGCCATACCATTCCTTGTCACTTGGTTTGTCTGCAATCATAACTATAAACAATTAACTATTAACTATAAACTAAGCAGCAAGCGGTGGGTTCTGTCCGTCAGGACTCACCCCCTGACCGCTCATCATCTGCTGCAACATCGCCTGAGCCTTCGGATTGCTCTGTGATGCCTGAGCCACTTGCGCTTGCAACTGAGGAGAGAATCCTTCTGGAGCCTCACCATTCTGAATGGCTTGCTGGTTGGATGCAACCGATTGCAGCAACTCCTCTCCAAATGGGAAATCTCCTACTTGCAGCAACTGCTCCAGCGTGATAGCCTGATTCTGCCACAAAGTCATAAGGAACTCGTTAGCCATCTGTCTGTATACTGGTGTAGCCGTACTTTCCGTGATGTTGATGTCAAACTCCACGTCTCTAATCTTCTTAGGGTCGTAGTGTACAATCTGTCCTGCCCTACCAACAATATTGAAGTTACGAGCCACGTCATAGTACTGCTGCATATTCTTCACGGTCTTGTAAGCACCATCAATGATAAACTGGCTGAATGTCTCCAATATATCAAGCAGCGACATGGTAGCATTCTGTGTCTGCTGTGCATAGAGCGAACCGCTCGTACCTGATACTCCTGGTTTACCTTGCAATGCTCCGTTCACTCCCGATATATCCTCAAAGAACTTCAACTGATAGCTGAGCAAATCACCGATACCGATGTTCGTAGAGTTATTCGCCACTTGCTGAGGAACCTGACCGCTCTTGCTTGGCTTGTATCTCACGACACCATTAAACCTACTCCACTCATCACAGAAATCATCCCAACTCATATCATCAGGCAGACAATCCTCAGGACAGAGCAGCACACCCTTGGCACTTGCACGCATGATGAAGTCATACATCGTGATAAGTCGGTTCACGTATCTCTGCTGGTCAATCACATCTTCCACGAAGCTGTGAATCTCGCCATCAATAAACGGATAGAACTTAAAGCAGTATGGATGCTCACCATGAGCATAAGGGGTCTCGCCTTCTCTCAGAATATCACCGAAAGGAGAAAGATAGTAGAAATGCCAGTAATCATCCATAAACCACTCGGCATCAATCAGAGGAATATCCTCTTCCAGCATGCCAGCAGCCATACCTCGTCTGATTCTGTCTCTGTTCTCTGCATCTACAATATCAGCCTTATCCTCAATGTCGATTTTGAAATCATCGCCATTGTTGTAGTCGTGGCATCGGTATCTCGGTTTACTCTCCTTGCGCCAAACCTCAATCACTCGGCAGAGCGAAGGGTTGGCAGGATTCATAAAGTCGATGGTCTTAGGGTCGAACTCACCGAATCGCTGGGTGCAGTCTGCAATCACGAAATCTCGGTTAGCCGCCAACCGGTATATCTCCTTCAACTTCCGAGCCTCAGCAGGAGACTTGGCAAACTCTCTCAGCACGTTGCCGATGGTAATGTCATGCACCTCGCCCAAACAACTCACGTCCCAACCACGGAAATCCCTCATATTGTTGTCTATGAAGAAATTGTTCGGGTTCACGTAGTCCGTCCAGCAATCCAACCTACCTCTTCGCCATCCATACTTTTTCTTATAGATAGCAGCACCGCTTATCAGGAACTCTTCCATGGTTCGGGCATCCAGTTCTGTCTCTCGGTTCAGTTGTCGGTTACATTGCAGCACCACACTCATGGTCTCACCATATCGTTTCTCATCCTTATCTCGGGCATTGCAGGTAGGTTCCTTGCTCTGAGAGCGATATACACCCAGTACATTCTTCACCAATCTACGGATAAGGTTGTTCTTCAATGGTTCGCTACCCTGCTCACGGATATAGTCTTCCTCCCTGATACGCTTTTTAAAGCCGCACTTGCTTTTGAACTCAATGGTATCGCCCCACTGGTCTCCATAGCAGTATCGCTTGTTTCTCAGCCTTCGCTTTCGGAAGTTATCCATGTTGTTATAGTATCGTTGAGCCTCCAGCAAGATAGAGAAGGCACGCTCGTAAGGCTTGTCAAATCGGTTCTTGGATGCCTTCACGCTATCCAGTTCTTCCTTGTCAAGTACCCTACTCAACGATAGCAGTTTGGTTTCTTCTTTCTTCTTTGCCATAATTTATGATGTTGTAGGTTCAACAATATGTGCCAACTTTCTCGCTACACCGAGGAATCCGCTTGCAGTATCTGTATCGCCAAGACTGATGCAAGTGAGATAGCCAGCCATGTAAAGAATAGAATCTTTCAGGACGGAAGGCAGACTGATTTTCTGTTCGGTAGTGATAGATGGAACCTGAACGTAGATGAATACCAATGTAGCATCCTGCTTTTTACTAGTATATAGTTCGATACTCTTGCCGTTAGCCGTATGGACGATAGCCGCAACTGGTCGCTCAGGATTTCCCCTCACACCATATTTGCAGTTCTGATACTTGTAGGCATCATCACTCTCTGAAATGATTTCGGCAGGACGGTTCCAGTCATCTGCCTTCACAGAAAGGATTCTCAGCATATCGGTAGGCAATACCATATTACCCACGTAATAACCATTGCTATCCGTCCACGTTACTGCATTCGTACACGAAGTACCTTCCACCATATCCTCAGGAGCATCCGAAAGAATGATTCTTGCTGCATCTACGATTTTACTCTCAATAAGTTCTGCTTGCGAGAGTGTATCAGAATCGCTAGGAGCCAGCAAGCCAGCAGACTCTTGGTTTCTATCCAAGAGCACCTTCACCTCTTTCACTAAATCAGATACAGCATATTCTACCATTACTCCAAACCTTCTAGTTCAACACCCTTTTCTTTAGCAATCGCCAAGATGTCTTCCTTGGTCTTCATCTTGGAACGGCTCACACCATAGGTCTCAGCCAGATAGTCCTTGGCATCCTCAACATCTGTCACTACGTGGGTCTTCTTCTCGTCAGCCACTTTCTTCTTTGCCTTGGCAGCAGCCTTCTTCTTGGCTTCAGCAGCTTCCTTCTTCTCGTCAACACTCTCCACCAAGAAGAACTTGTCGTTGAACCAATAATGAGACTCGATAGCCTTCTGTACCTTAGGGTCTCTTGTCATATAGATACTACAACCCACAGACTTACCCTCAAAAACAATTCGCATTCGCTCATTACCAACCATAACGCTGAATGCCAAATCAGTACCAGCTTGATATTTATTAAACATGATTATACCTTATTATATATATGTGTTACTAAAAAAGGGATGGGGCTAGTGCCCACACCCCTCACTATTTGATGAATAATTTGCAAATCTGCTTGCTTTTAGGCAGCAGCCTTGGTCTATTCTGTATCAGAAGTTTCCTCTGTTGAAGGAACCGCAGCAAGGCGCATACGAGCGTGTGCCTTAGGGTACTTCAAGTACAGACAAGCTACCTCCTGAATTACTACTGCATCGGTGTTACGGATGCCAGCCGCCTTCAAGTCGAGCACGTTTCGTGTCCAAGACAAGTGTACTCGCTTAACCAAGAACTCTGGGTCAAGGGCAAAACCGCAGTCACTCATACCGAAGAGGTCGAACAACTCTGAGTGAATCATCAGCACCTCACCGAAGTCGGTCTCCCAACTCTTGAACTTCAATTTCCAAATATCAACGGTGTCCTTCAAACGGAACTTGTCGGAATCAATCTTACTGAATGCGCTCACGAAGTCAGAACCAGCGATAATCACCTTGCGTTTGTTGCCGATACCAGTACCAACAAACAAGTCCTTTGAAATGTCAACCAACTCCAAGTCGGTAATCACTCGCTCATTCTTGTTATAGCCCTTCTTAATATCGTCAGCAGTAGCAACATGACCTACCTCAATATCCTTACCAGCCATCCACCAGATACCCTTGGTAAACCACTGGGCAGAACCATCCTTGATTTCGTGTTTGATGCAAGCCATATCACCGAAGAGATAAGTACCCTCCATAGCAAGACGCATATCATAGATGCTATCCTCCTCAATGTCAGAGAAATCCCAATCCACTCGCTTAGCAGCTATCTTGTCGAAAGTGGTCTGCTCGACCTGAATCATGAAGTTCTGACAATACTGAACCTCATTAGAAGGAAGGTTGTTGAAACGACCCGTCTGAACGTCCATTTCGCCACAACTCTTTGCCATACGGATAAGTTTCTGACCCTTCTGCAAGGCTGGAATACCGATAGCCTGCTTATTGACCAACTTACCATTTACAGCATACACAATCGGATAACCTTCTGTGTCCTTACCGCAAACGCAGAGTTCCAAATCAGGAGTAGGAGCATCAGTAATGGTAGAATATGCAACACCCTTATAGTTAGTAATCGCCTTCACACCTACCACTCGGATGGTATCATCCAGCGTAAACATGGTAGGGTCTTCTACCTTCAATACCATAGATGTACCAGTACTCTCCACCGTTGTTTCCTTCACGGTTGTCTTGATAGGACGTGTACCGATACTCCAATACTCAACTACAAACGAGTTGGCAGACTTGGTTGTCGCATAACGTGAAATCTGGTCAACTGGAGTAGCCATCGGGCGAATCTTGGTAATCTTCTCATCAATATCGTTCAGATAATACTCCGTGCCATTCTCGTTAAAATGCTCACGTCCCTGAGTCTCGCTCTTGATACCTTCACTCTGACGAGCAGCACCGCCATTGCCAGCTTCACCAGCAGCAGGAGCACCACCAGCCTCAGCAGCAGAACCACTCTCGGTACTACCGCCATCAGGAAGAGCCGCCTCAGCCATGATAACCTGACCATTCACTCCAAAAATAACTGCCATTACCATAATAAAGATGGAAAACAGCCGATTAAATGTACTTTTCTTCATTGTTATTCTGAATATTAATTAAACATTATATATTATCTTTTCACCTTGTCGAATTATCGAATGTGTGTTCTCTTCTCGTTGCCACGCTCCCAGACGTTACCCCTTCGTGATACCCTACCTACAGCACCGAGGTCAGGCTGGTTATCTGTTGGCTTTGTATCTGCATTGGCAGAATCAAGGTCAGCAGTACCATCGCCCTTCTTTCTCAGTTCAAGGTTCTTGACGTGCTTGCTGTTCTTGCCACGAACCTCACCCTCATGGGCTGCATCAGCCACATCGGTATCATGGTTCTTTGCCTTGATAAAAGCAGTAATCATTTCCTCTGTAAACTTGCCAGTCACCACATTGCGCATTGTCTGAAAGCACTGGTCGATGGCATCGTTCACAGCTTCCTCGCCATACTTCTCCTCTAACTTATCAAACACCTCATAGCTGGAAGGCATGTTCTTGTCATACTCCTCCTGCAATTTCTTGCCGTTGGCAGCATTCTGCAAGAACTCCGACTGAGCCGATGCAATCTCATCCGCATTATCAGGGTCAGAATAGTAGTCAATGGCATCCTCACCATGGGTACGAATCAACTCAGCGTAAGGACTCTTGCCAGCCTTCATCGCTTGCAGGAAGGTAGCCGCCTCAGGGTCACTACCCAGCCAATCGCCCATAGCCTTTTCGTTATCCTTGTAACCCTGCAAAGCCTTCTGGTCGGCATCATAATCATCGTTGATGGCTCCATACATAGCTTCATCATCCGCATACTCAGTATCAGGATGGCGGGTCTTCAAACGCTCCAAAGCCAAGTCTCTCTTGGTCTTGGTGTCTTGCTGTTTTGCTGCACCAGCATTCTGCTCAATATTTGTATTTTCGTCCATATATATATGTGTATATTTATAAATCAATGCCCAAAATTAATGCTTTTTTCCGATTTTCATCTTTTATCCGTTAATTTAGTCTAATCGGATGCGACTAATTCAATACTTTTTTGTATATTTGCAGTGTCAGATATGAAATATAAGGATTCACGATGCTATTTTATAGAGGAACGTGATGCTGATTTATTGAGGGCTTACAAAGAAATTATTAATGTAAGAGACAATATCAGACTCTCAGAGATTGAGGAAAAGCTAGCCCAATCTCCGAGCAGAAGATTTTGGGTTTCAGAAGACCGTGCTTATATAGTCATATTAGACTTACTGAAAGGAAAACCTCTTGATAACATGATACCTACCCGAAAGGAAATGTATCAGGAGATTTTCAGACGATTCCAGATTCATAAGAGTAATGAGCCATATCTGAGTAATATGGATATTATCAAACGTGTATGTGCTGAAAAAGCACCCAGTTTCTATTTGACTCCTCAAAGCATACACGTAATTCTTAGCAGGGTGAGAAAGGAGGAGAAGCAAAGATGCTACGAGAGACGAAAGAGAAGATTGCGTTTTATGCTGGGTACATTATAATAATGTGTATCACTTTTCTTGGATATGATGGCATGGGTCTCTTTGACGATTGTTCTATTCAGAACCGACTAAGCTACCCTTTCTTTCATCAGAACATCTTTCATGCAGCCATCAACCTTTATGTCTTCCATCAATGCTACCGAGCCATCCCTTGTGGCATCGGTCACTTGGTGGCATTCTATCTCATAGCCATCAGCTATCCATTCACCTCATCCGTTCCAATCATCGGTCTTAGCGGCTTTATCTATGCTTACATGGGCTTTATCGCCCCCTACGTGGAGAATAAGGTAAGATACAATCTCACCGTTCTCCTATATATCTGTGTTGGAATCTTCTTCCCTTGCATGGCAGTTGGAGTCCACATCTATTGCTATGTACTTGGTCTGTTGTGGGGATATTTAAATGCACCGCTATGCCAAGACAAGTAACCGCCAAACTGACTGATGCTGTAGACAAACATGTATTGGGCATCCTGAAAGAGAACGAGAAACGCATCAAGGAAATCAACACACCATTCAATCCCATCAAGGGTGAAGGTTGTGGAGATAAGCGATTCCTGCTCTTCCTTCCTGATTTCCCGATTCAGAGACAGCAGCTTCCAGTTTCAATGAAGAAGATTCCGCTCGTCAAGATGCTCATCGAGTTTGGTAGCTGCAAGGCAGTAATCGAGGAACTGCACAAGGATATAGACGAGCCATACAACCTAGAGGAAGAAATGGAGCAACTGGTGGAGCAGTTCACTCGAATCAGAATGAAGCACGACCCTTTCTTCTTCTTTGCCACATTCATCTATATCAAACCGAAAGGTGGAGGTCTACCCTTCCGCTTTGTGCTCAGAAGACCGCAGCGCAGACTGCTCAGGTGGCTGGAAGAGCGAAGAAAGAAGAATCGCCCTATCCGTCTCATCCTGCTGAAAGCCCGACAATGGGGAGGTTCTACGGTTATTCAGATGTACTTCCTATGGTTGCAACTCATGTGGCAGAAGGGTCTCAACTCGCTCATCGTGGCTCAGGTTAAGGACACAGCAGAGACCATTCGAGGTATGTTCGAGGAAGCTCTGAAAAACTTCCCTACCAAGTTCCTCTACGAAATGGGAGAAGCATTCTCTGAGAGCGAGCCTAAGTTTGTGGGAGTGGGAACATCAGGAAACGTGAAGAAGGTTCCTCAGCGATTCTGCAAGATTAAGGTTGGTTCCATGGAACGACCACTATCAGCCAATGGTGAAGACTACAACTTGGTTCACCTTTCCGAGGTGGGTTTGTGGAAAAAGACGGATGGTAAATCTCCTGAGGAGGTAGTACAAAATGCTACAAACGGTATCTTGTACCGCCCATACACGATGATTGCCTATGAATCCACCGCCAATGGTACTGGCAACTTCTTCCACAAGGAGTGGCTTGCAGCAGTCAAGGGAGAATCTCAGTTTGAGCCATTCTTTGTTCCTTGGTACGAGATATACGATATGTATCATCTTGAATTTGAAAGCAAGAAACAGAAGGTAGAGTTTGCCAAATGGCTATATGAGAACCGCAACAATACCAATACGATGTCCGACCGAGAGGAGCCATGTACCTATCTTTGGAAGTTATGGACACTGGGTGCTCCACTGGAAGCCATCAACTGGTATATTGCCGAGCGTAAAAAGTTCACCGACCATGCCGACATGGCTGCTGGCTACCCTACCGATGATATTGAAGCATTCAAACATTCAGGAGCCAAGGTCTTTGCAGAGGACAAGGTTGACAAGTTCCGCAAGGGATGCCGAGCACCTAAGTTCATCGGTGATGTTTATGGTGATGGCTACAAGGGCAAGAAGTGTATGCAGAATGTCCGATTCTGTGAAGACAAGCAGGGGCAGTTGTGGATATGGAGCAAGCCTGAGACCTTTGATGATTGCAAGGTGATAAACCGCTATCTGGTCGTAGTGGATATTGGTGGACGTAGTAAGAATGCCGACTGGTCTGTTATCTGTGTCTTCGACCGCTATTGGATGATGGAAGGTGGCAAGCCGTATGTGGTAGCCCAATGGTATGGGCATATTGATATGGACTTGCTGGCGTGGAAGGCGGCTCAGATAGCCAAATACTACAACGATGCTCTGTTGGTGATTGAATCCAACACCTTAGAGACGAAAGACAAGGAGCACATCCTGGAAGGTGGTGACCAGTCTGAGTTCATCCTGAATCAAATCAAGGACGTATATGACAACCTCTATGCACGCAAGCAGAGCGAATCAGACATCAAGAATAAGGTTCCAGTGAAGTACGGATTCCATACCAACGTGGCAACCAAGCCAATGGTTATCTCAGTATTGGTTCAAACTATCCGTGAACAACTCTATGTAGAGCGAGACGATAGATGCTTAGATGAATATCTCACCTACGAGAAGAACGGAACCGTATACGAGGCAGCAGACGGAAAGCACGATGATTTGCTCATGACAAGAGCCATCGGACTCCACATATGCTTCAATGAAATGGAAATGCCAAAGATGATACAGAATCAGGCAAGAGTAATGAGAAGAAAGGTTTCTGTTTCGGCAGCAACCATCATATAGTTTCACGAATAAATAATTACGATTATGAAAGTAACAAAGATTTTCAAGCGCATCAAGTGCGAAATCATGTACCGCCAAGCTACGGCTAAGGCAGACTACGCATCCAAGAAGAACAATGGTGAAATCTTCTACGTCCTTCCTACGCAGAAGGGCAACCTCATGATTATGAACCGTTCACTCTTCGAGGCATTCAAGAAGACAAAACTGGTAGATAACGACATGAAGGTCAGAGACCTCTTCAAGGATTGCGTCTACCATACCAACTGCAAGAGTGAGAAGGGAAAGCGCAGCCGCAAGCGCAAATTTCTCAGATGGAAGGGCTTAATCTAAAATTTTTCTGCCCTAAATAAACGGATAAAAGATAGGTGGAGAAAATTCTGCCTATCTTTGTCTATTATTAATAATGTGTACCAAATATGATTTATAAAATAGTACAAGGAAATAGTTTCAAACTCCACATCTTGGTGCGGAAGATGGACGTATCGAAAGAGTTCCAGCGACTCGTTGACTTCGATATGAATCTGGCTACCGACATCAGAGTTGAGTTATCAGGCTGTTTCTGCAATACAATTTCTGTTCCAGTACAAGTAGCAGGAATCCAAGGCAACGTACTGATATGCGACATTCCTTCCACTCTTGATTATGGAAACTATAACGTCAGGGTATCATGGAAGTATGAGGGCAGCGAAATGGTCAGCATCGAGCGCAATCTTCTGAGAATCGTAGAACATAACTCTATGAGTAATGTTCCTATCGGTGTTACGGAAGGAGAGCATACTGGTTTATTCAACCTTCGCTACTACATCGTGACCGAGAATCAGTCTACTTGCCCTATTTCTTTCATCGTTGATAACGCTAAATTCAGCTACACCATCAATGGTGAAACCCAAATGGTGGAGAGTCAGGAGAATTTCGTGATTAACGGAACAATCAGCAACGGAAAGAAACTGGAAGCTCAGTTCATGCCTATAGAAGGTTTCAGCATCGGTCAGGTAAAGGTTATCATGGACGGAAAGGACGTTACTGCTGAATATTACAACAGCAACACCCACAAGGTCTTCATACCAGCCGTATCAGGCTACGTAACCATCACGGCAAGTGGAACCGTCAAGGCAAGCTATTATGGAGCTTCGTCAGCCAAGAACATGAGTGAGTTGAACATGGAAGACCTTACTCTGTTTGCTGGTACTCTTGTAGGTCAGACTCTCACCATCACAACCACGGAAGAGAAACCATACATCTGGTTTGCAAGCCGCCAGCCACTTGTATTCAATCAATGCGGTTTCGAGGCATCCATGAACACCACAAAGCTAGGTGACCTCCACTACTATTGGTCAGACGAACTTGTAGCTGGTGATGATAACGAATATCAAATTAAATTAAAAGAATAATATGGCAGAAAAGAAAAAGTACAACAGCATCCTTGTAAGTGGACGCAAAGACGAGACTCTGACATATTCGAAGTTCATCAAAGACGAAGAATCGGGAGAATCCGTCAAGGAATCACTCGACAAGAAGGTCAATGTAACGGATGAGTTAGAGACTCAGCAAATCAAGGATGGTGCTATCACCAACGAAAAGATGGCTGCTGGTTCTGTTGGCAACACCAATCTCCAAGATGGTTCTGTCAGCAACGAGAAACTGGAGGACGGAAGTATCACCAATGAGAAGTTGGCAGAGAACTCCATCACCAAAGACAAGTTGAAAGACAACACCATCGGTGTAGAGAAGTTAGACCCTGAGCTTCGCCAGACTATTAATGCAGCTACTGGTCTTCCTAAGGATTTGGTAGAAACCATCCAGAACGTAGATGATACACTGAAAGACCATCAGAGCCAGCTAGATGATAAGCAATCGCAGATTGATGATAAGCAACAGCAAATCACCGACAACGATGAAAACATTTCATTGTTGCAGACTCGCAGTACTCAGATGGAAGAAACCATCAAGGGTATAGCCGCTACTGGTGGTGCAAGTCAGGCTGCTGCCGTTACCTATAATAATGAGAAGTCAAAACTTACCGCAGTCAATATCCAAAGTGCAGTAGATGAGGTCGTAGATAAGGATTCCATCAAGGATGAGGAAGGTGTTATCCAATATACTCCATTCAGAGTAATTGAGAACGAGGAGTTTCTTAAAGCTATAGTAGATTCTGAGGATAGAGTTCTCTTTGGAATCTACAGAGATACTGGCAAGCCATACTATCCTCAAAATGATATGTATCACATATCTCAAAGCGAGGAGTTCCTTTGGGTTATTCTTGATGCTGCAAATCATCCTCTTCTTGGTATTCAGCAAGATGGTACTTGTTGGGCAGCCAAGGCTCAGTGGCTTGATGATATTAAGGCTATCAAGAATGTTCTTTCAAACATTGACGAAACTCTTAAAACTTTCCAGCCAAAGGAAGATGGTAAGGGGTTGATAAACCTTGATGTTGCTGACAGCTTCTTCTATATTTCTAATGATGAGTATATCATAGCAGTAGTAGATGCAGAAAGCAGAATTCTTGCAGGAATAAAGTATGATGGAAAGCCATATTTCCCTAACCATGAAATGTACTCTGTAATAACCAATGAGGAATGGCTCTATGCTATAATTGATGCAGAAGACAAAGTGTTATGTGGTTTCCGTGCTGATGATGGTCACATGATAGTTGGAGGAATTGACATTAGTACCTTTATTGTCAATGCTATTGTTGATATACAAGACATCAAAGAGCGTACAGCTCATCTTTCTACAATAGTCAATGATGAATATCTTTCTGTTGAAACTGATGCAGATGGTAAGGTAATTGGATATACTGCTCCTGATGGTAGCCATTATCTCTATAAGGTAAAATCAGAAACTATTCCGACAGAGTTTGAGCATATTGAAGACCCTGAGGGTAGAACTGAAATTACAACTGATGCAGAAAATAAGATTCTTGGCTACAGAGATTCTAAAGGTACTCGTCATGAGCACAAGATTTCAGCTAAGCACCTAGAATTATCTAATGAAGCAGCAAATGAGGTCAATGAAGCCTTCAAATCTGCTGGCATCAAAATGGAAAATCCATCAGATTTCAGCAAGGATAGCCATGTAGAATTGCCTATTCCTCGTATTGCAGCACAAGTAAGAATCTATGCTCCTAAGTTGCCTACAACAAAGCAGGATGATATTGAAGCAGAAATAGAGTACAACGACAAGGATGGAAACTATTTCCGCAAGCCAGTAATATTGAATGCGCAAGGTTCTTCATCCATGTATTACTATGTAAAGAACATGGCTATAGACATCAATGATGGTAGTGAAATTAAGTTTGGTGATTTTCCAACACAAGATAGCTTCCACTTGAAGAAATACTACATTGACATCTTCCGTGGTCAGTGCATTGTTGGATATTGGCTGATGGAGCAAGTGTACAAGTCTCGTCCTGCTGGTCAACAATATCCTTATGAGTATTCTTATTCAAATGAGAGCACTACAGACAGCTTGGGTGATGTAAAAAAAGATTTCTTCACTGGTGCAAAGTGTCATCCTGATGGTTTTCCTATCGTAATTACTTGGGTAAATACGTCTGATAATACAGAGACAGATATGGGTATTTATGCTTGGAATCTCAAGAAGGCAAAGGAAGTATATTTCTGCAACAAAAAGAAAGCAGAAAACATCATCTTAGACGGTGTTATAAATTACAACACTTTGTTTGGAGGAAACATAGACTGGACTGCTTTCGAGATTAGAAACCCAAAGTCTTTAATAGATATTGATGGTAACAAGTATGATGGAGATAATCCAAAAGAATTATCTGATACAGATGCTAATAGTAAAAAGGTAAAAGATTATTTGACAACGTTATCTGGAGTTTATTCTGCATTACAGAGTTCAAAGACAAAGGAAACCTTTGAGAAGTATTTCTTGCCTAAACCATTCATTGATTACCAGCTTTTAAGCCAGATGATATACAACTCTGATGGATTTAATAAAAACTGGATATGGGTTACTTATGATGGCGTACATTGGACACCTACAGCCTATGACTTGGATTCTATCTTTGGCGCACACTGGCAAGGAACTTGTGTAGACCCAAAATCAGCAACCATAGATTTATCTGCTTGGAATGGTCTTTCGATTGACACTTTGTATAAAACAGAGATAGAGGAAAGGTATAAGGAACTAAGGGATAAAAACATCTTTTCTGTTGACAATATAGTGGGTCTTCTCAATAAATGGCTTTCTATGGTAGGATTTGATAATATAGAAAAGGAGATAACACTATATAAGGAAACTCCATCGTATAGAAGTTCATCTGTTGTTGAAGGATGGAAACTTGCTGAGCAAGAATCGTATGGTGTTGATACTTTTAATATAGAAAAAGAATACCATCTGGGAGATAAATGTGTTTATGATGTTTATGTATTTGAGGCAACCAAGACTATAACTGGTGTAGTACCAGTTGAAAAGCAATACACCAACTATCCTTATTACCTTGGATTCCACAATAGTGTTATTAGGGTAAAGAACTGGTTAACTCAAAGAATAGAGTTTTTAGATAATTTGTATAACTATAATAAATAATAATTATGAATAAATGTTTAGTAACAAAGCTGAGTGGTGTTGTTTCAAACAACAAACTAGCAAAAATTGGAGAATTAGCATTTCCATTAGATGAAAGCATAACTTCTATTGGTTATGGGTCAAATGCAGATGCTACATTGCGTATTGCAGATGGCACTTTTGAGGACGGTTCTAATTCCAAATTTGTGAACTTGTCTGAATGGGAAACTGCTTTAAATTTTTCAAGCAAGAAAGATGCAATTCTTTTTGTTCCAAATAAGAAGGATATTACAATATTCTCAGCAAATGCAAGCAAATCATATAATGCGCCATTTGATATTTCTGAACTGAAATATATGAAGTCTTTGAAATATATTTCTATAAATCAAAATACAGGTGTTTATGGAGATATTGCTTCTATTCCTCCAACTGTTATCAGTTTAGGATTGTCAGATACATCAGTTTCTGGAGATATACAATCTTTAGAAACTATGCCACAGGACATCTTGCTTGATAACACTAGAGTTTATGGTGATGTATCAACTAGAATGGGAAATACACAGAGAATTTCAGCCAAAAATGTCCTTGGTTTGCATGGAGACTTGTCTAAGTTTGGAACAGAAGTTGCAGAGGAAAAAACTTTGTTTGTTTCTTCTCCATCTAGCTTTACTTGGAGTGAACGACCGGTGTCTGCTGTTATTCTTGCTCTAGAAGATTGTAACCTTGGAAATTATGTTGACAAGATGTTGCAAGACCAAGCTAATTGTAAAGCAAGTACAGCTAGCAACCCTTCATCGTGGTATAAATTAATTAGTGTAAAAGGAACTCGAACATCAGCATCAGATGCCGCAGTTGCAACATTACAGCAGAAAGGTTACACGGTATCAGTTACTCCAGCATAAGTATCAAAGTTTAACATTAAAAAGAAAGGAAACAAGATATGAACAAGTTAACAAAGAAGTATAAGGTAGTACATGAGGGAACCAAGATGGTGCTCCCTCTCACAGAGGAAGGTGACAATGCTGAGGTATTCCCAGCAGTAGGTGCCACCGCAGTAGAGTTTGACAAATACTCAGAAGCCAAGGCTTACGTAGATGAGCATAACTTGGTATATGAGGAGCCAAAGTATGGGGAGTAAACCATATAGATAAAGAAGAAGGGAGTGTTGTTTAGCACTCCCTTTTCTGTATTTACTATCCAAGTTTTCTATTTCTATTTTAACTTAGGAAGACTATCATCATCTACTGTACCAGGCAGTTTAATCACCAAGCATTTATTTTCTGGCTTCTCAAAGCATACACCAACTAAAACAAGAAACAGAAAATCAATAATAGGCAGGAATATACCCATAAGGATATAATCAGAAACTGGTGCTTCATTATGAATAGCTATTGCAACAAATCCTGCATCAATGATAATGCAACCAAGTATACCTATAGTATAGGCTATATTTTTTCTTTTCATAAGCTTGAATGTTTATTAGTGCAAAGATAACTAATTATTTCGGTTCGTCTCTATCAATTAACATTATTAACACTCGAAACATCAAAGAACTTCTCGCATAGACTCCCCATCATATAACATGGCTCCTCGCTCAGCATATCTATTTCATCCTGCTCACAGATATGCGCTACCACATGAAGAAGCTCATGACCTATTGTATTGATAATGCTGCCATCAGATTCACATTTACCGATAGCAAGCACACTCCTTCTTTCGGATATGTTGGAATAGGTAAGACCTCTGTCTGCACTCTGCTTAGTTAGATGCTCGTAGGCTTCCGATAACGGGTTTCCGTTGCAGCCAATATCCGAAAGAGCATGGCATATCTCATCGGCATCAGGTGGCTGATAACCTATGAAACATACTATGCTCCAATCGTACTTCGGGAGTTGTATGACTCTTCTTATCATAACACATCTTCCCAAGGGATAGGCACACCATTATGGCAGCAGTCTGCATAAAATCTGTTAAAGATGAAACCATCCTTCTGGTCGGCATCATCTACCATATCCTTGATAAACTGGGCTAGCTGCTCCTCATCCTTGATGGAAGACTTGTAGAAGTCTGCCCTCGCCATATTCGCCACATATACATGGTCGTAGCCAGCCTTATTCTTTACCTCTACTCCCTGACCAAGCAGAAGGGCATCCACCTTCTCCTTATCCCAAAACGAGACACTTACATCACGCTTGGATGAAGGGTCATACTTGTACATCAGGCTCACCGCCCACTCGCACATCTTCTTACTGAAATGATAGCCATTGTATCTGAGATAAGAAACCATTCCCTCAGGTTTGAGGTCATACATATCCAATGGCATTCTGCATTTTCCCATATTACTGAACTGAATATTAAAGGGAGTCTGGTCACGACATAAATGTCGGTGCCAAAACTCCCAAGTTAAACACTAGCGACCGCCACCATTGTAGCCGCCACCACCTCTTTCACCATAGCGGTTCGGGTAGTTCCAATCATCATTGACGTTGTTGAATCTACGTCTGTTCTCACGCTCTTCACGTTCCTCACGCTCTCTTCTCCAATCATCACGATAATCAGGCATACGCTCACCCATACGCTCCTGCTTCATCTTTTTCAGACAAGACATAGCCTTGCTGCCAAAACCAAGCATGGACTCGATGTTATCATACAAATCATCGAACTTATCTTCTGTAATCTCAATCATTACCATAATCATAAGATATTAAAGTGAATAGATAGGAGATTACTTACTCATGGTCTGCTGGAGCCATCCCATCATCTTGTCAATCTTGCCCTCAATACCTGAAACCTTACCTTCCAGTTTATTGATTTTCTCGGTCTGTTCCTTCTCCTTGGCTATCTGGGGGTTGAGTTGCTGTAGCATTCCCTCACAAGATTCTACTACCCTCTTGTTGTAATCTACGCTCTCCAGTATCGCCTTGGATTGCCTCAGCATGGCATCCACCTCGGCACTCATGGCATCCTTGTTGTCGCTAACCACAAGGTTCTTGTCGTTGGCTATCTGTCCGTTTGCTGGCAGTTGCTTGAAATCCACTTCCTCGTCACCCAGCTTCACCTTCACGTCCACTACGGTCTCCATAGGCTGAGGAGTAAAGCCGTTGTTAAAGGTAGCGTATTTTGTCTGAGGATTGCTTACTGAAACCACCTGACCGATTCGCAAGTTCGGGTTCTCGCCCTTGTCTAGGACATAGAATAAAGAATTAGTTCTTAAACCTTGAAACATAATGTAATCTCCTATTATCTATTCTTGTTAAACAATACCCGACATCATCTGTAGGGTGTTAGTATCTCTCTCAAACCAAAACTGATAAACACCAGTTCCCTGCACGTCTGCAACCGTCAATGGTGCGCCATTATACTTGGTCACAGCCTGAGTACTTCCGTTGGTCTCGAAAAGGATAGGCAGCGTGCCAGTCGTTCCAGTCGGAATAGCCTGCATCAGGTTCACGAAAATCGTTCCTCTATAGCTGGCATTCAGGAAGGCGTGGTTTTTGAACGAGAAAACAACATTGTTGGTGTTCACCGCCACGCCCGTTGAAGCGATAGCTGCCGAACCATTACGATTCACCCATGTAAATGGTCTTAACCAAAACATAGCAGCCTCCTTTCCTTATTAACCCCAGAATCCTGCATTGTTAGCAGCGTTCAAACCATACAGACCTGCCTGATAAGCCACGCAGTTAGGAACCGCAGTAAATGGGCTGTAAGGAGTTGTCACGGTCTCAGGCAACTTACACTTGATACCAGCCACCTCGTTCTGCAAGCCAGCAAGCACCTGATTGATAGGAGCCACAGCCTGACCAACAATCTGAGAGGTCATAGCAGAAGACTTGAAGGTGCTGTTCTCTTCACGAAGAGCATCAATCTTGTTCTGCATTTCCCTGAACTCAGCTTGCTTTTGTCCGTCAACGATGGTCTGAGTGCTTTCCTTGATGGCATTTTTTAACTCACAAGACTGGTCTTTGGTAGCATAGGCAAGGGAAGAAGCCGCACGCTCCTGACCTACTGCTACGTTATTAATTGCATTCTGCAAGGTTCCAGTCTGCTGACAGATAGCCAAGCGGTTCTCGCAGCAGCAGTTTGCAATCTGCTGAGCAATTTGCATGTTACCCTGCTGCAAAGCATTGATGGTCTGCATACCGCTCATACCAACCTGATTACCCACATTCTGAACCTGAGAGGTCAAGGCAGAAATAGCACTCTGAATCTGACCTTCGGTACAGTTCAACTGAGTAGCCAAATTGCTGAGCGCATTACGATTACCACCGATGGCATCCATCAGGAGACCACGACCATAGTCATTGTTAATCTCGTTAGCGAGACCACCACGACCATTATTGCCGAAACCTCCCCAGCCGTTACCTCCCCACCCCATGAGGAAGAAAAGGAAGATTACCCACATGAACCATCCACCTTCGCCACCGAAACCATTGTTTCCCTTCATGGCAAGGAGGACATTAGGGTCAACACCCTGCTTCTGGAGCAGAGGCGCAAGAAGACCGAGCATCCCATTATTAGATGTTGAGCCTTCGTTTCCGAATACATACGTTTTACTTTCCATATTATCCTGAAATCTTTTTTTTGTTAAACACTAAATTATGATTCTCACTTTGTAACGTTACGAGCACAAAGATACAAATAATATGGATATAGATAGGTAAACTCGTAAAAGATTGTATAAGTGTGTGAAGAACAAAGATTTATGGTTACGGAAAAGGTCGTAAATATACAGGAGGGGCGATTGGGTCTCTCCTATATATAATGTGTAGCGACTACTAGAGGTGGATGCCATACTTTCGTGATAGCTTGTGGAAGAAAGCCTTCTTGTTGGCAAAGTATCGGATAAGCGACTTATTCCACTTCTTTTCATGCCCGAACTGGTCATGGATACCTTCGGGTATCTTGCCATCGTGAACATACTTCTCAAAGGAAGAGATAGACTTGCCCATTTCGTGAGCACACCAGCCCTTGTTGGCTTGCGTATCATTCATCATGGCAGTAAGAAGTGCCACAAGTTCCATATCTCCTTCCGACAGACCGCAAGGGATAGGCTTACCCTCTTCTTGGGCAACTGCTGATTCATGTGCCTTATCTGCGAGAGCACGAAGTCCAGCTTCGATGATGCTGTAATTTACTAATTGCGACATAAGCGTATAAAATTAAAATGAGTGTAATCAGGAACATATCACAATAGTACATCTGATTCGTGATAACGATGGAATCATACATGACGTGAATCACATTGACTCCTGCAATATAGAGAATCGGAATGCGCCACTCTACACACAATCGGTGCAACACCTGACCCTTCCAAAGAGAAATCGGGTAAAGAATGTAAGTGATGAAGTAGAAGAACCAGATAGGTTCCTCATTCTCTTCGTACCATAGTGTTATCTCCATTTTGTTGTCATAGAACTGAGATATACCATACCATCTGAAAAGCATGACCAATATAGGCGCATACTTGAAATAAAACAAGTCAGTCTTAATCTTGCTTCGTTCAGGGAGTAACTTAGTTATCTCTCCAATTAACTTCTTGACTCGTAGGTCTTCGTCTTCATCTTTTTTCATAAGCCTTCATTTTTAAAGTTTATAATAATTGGATATTCTTTTGCTGATGTAATCACCTGAGATTCAGATGTTCTTAGATGCTGCAAATATAAAATGAAATAATGAGAACATAACAATTTAGGATATTTTTAATCGTTAAACTTTATAAATATTTACAGATTGATATATTCGCACAAGAAATAGAGGTAAAAAGTTTCAGATTGAAAGCAATTATCCCCCGAAAGCCTAGCACTTTCAGGGGATAGTCATATATGTATTACTTCTCAGCCTTCGCCTTCTGGTTAGCCACAACTACCTTGTTAGCCTTCTCCAGCACGGCAAGAATCTTCTTTCTCAGTTCACGAATCTGTTTCATGTCCTCAGCGTTGTAAGCATCCTTGCCATCATCCAAGAAACCTTTCTTTAACTCGGAAATCTCCTGCTTATCAAGGGAAATCTCGTCAATGGCATCAATGGCAACCTTGTTGGTGTTGTAGTAGCCATCACTCTCATTTTGGGCATTATCTACAATCGCATCATATCTAGTCTTGAATGAGTTTAATTTTTCAAAGAGTTGTTTCAACTTCATATCCTCAAACTCATCCATAGGAGTTGCATGATTCTTATAGATGTCCTCAGCATTAAGTTGATGTGGTCTGTACTCATCCCCACTCTCTTCAGCACGTTCCTTCTTCTTGTCTTCCTCATACTTCTTCACCTTCACATCATCCTGCTTGTACTGCTTATACTCCTCTGAGCCGTAGAACCGTTCCAGCATAGAGTAATCGCCATCCACCTTAGCTTGTTTCTTCAACTTGCTCATGGTATTGGCTGCACGGTCGTGATTCTCCTTCATATCCCAGAACTCATCACCCTGTTTCTTTGTAACTGGTCTATCATCAGGATTGCTGACGAACTTGCTGAATAATGGAATATCAGCCACCTTGATTTCCTTCGGGTCGTTGAGAGACTTGGTAAGCAAACCGAGCACCTGACTGCCCATGGTATAAGCACCACCGAGATAAGAAGACAATACATGGTCAACCACAGCAGGGTTATTCAGATTGTATCTTGGGTTACCCAAAGCATCCCATTTGTTCTGCTGCACATCAGGATAATCGTTTCCGATTGAGTTCATCATCCTTGATGCACGAACCAACCAATCAGGAGTGCCAACGTATGCCTTGGTAAAGTTAGGGTCATACTTGTTGTACTCTGTGTCCTTGAATAATGGCTTGCCAGTAAAGTCAACATTGAAAGCCAACTCAAAGACTGGACGGATTGGGTTCGGCATCAGACTGACACCTAACTCTCCATCATATCCTGTTGGGTCGAGTGGAAGCATATCCACAACCTGACCAACCAAATCCCAACCATAGTCTTCCCAACTCTCCTCAGCCAATTCGCCACCCATCATCTTGGATGCAATCATATCGCCCAAGCCATAGAAAGCACGGAACTCCTGAGCAAGAGGAATCTTCACGAACTCATGGGTAGTAGGAACCAACATAATAAAGTTGTTTCGTCTATCCCACTTAGAGAACTGCCAGTACTTCTTAGATATATCTTTATACCAATCCTTATCATCATCACCATCGCCACCCAAAAAGGCAGCAGCCATCTGCATCAAGGCTGCATTAACGATAGGAACCAGCACACCGCTCGCTATCCACGATGCAGTTACAGCCGTGAATTTGAAAGGATGATGCTTAGCAAGCGCACCCAATGTCTGCAAACTCTGTACTGCTGGGTTAATGAAGAGATAGAGGTTTCTAATCATCTGCCAGCCATATTCACCAGTACCCTTGCGGTTGAAGTTCAGAGTCACGTCCTTGGCATCATTAACAGCCTCATCAATGGAACGTCCATACTGAATAGAAGTCATGTAAACCGCAAATCGGTTACTATCCTCAATCATTCTGTTCAGGAACTCGATACTATCCATGATGGTATGCCCTACCTTAACTGGGTTCGTCTTCCATCTATCCAAATCCTTCAAGTCATTCTTGAATTTCTTCTTCAAGTCTTCCACATCAAGCGAAGAGACAAAGCCAGTCTCGCCACCATTCATCATGAAGTCATAGAACATCTGTTCCTTTGGTGTAGCGTTTCCGTTGCTTACCTTCTCTCTCAACTTGCCGCTCTGATAGTCTCTCAGCATGAAACCGAGATTCCAAGAGGTAGCAAGATTCTTTCTGAGCAGATAGTTGTACTTTGCATCCTCACGTATAGCGGTAGATGCCAGCGTCATGGTCAGGTCTCGGAAGTAGTTGGAAGGGATGAAGAGAGGTGAAAGACTGGTATAGGCAGCAGCCATCTTTCTGCCCAACCAAGCAGCAGCCCTATCCAGTTTGCCGCTCTGAATCTCTCTTACTCGGTGTGCTCTGGTATTGTTCATCGCCTGAGCCAACTGCGGGTCACCATTCACATAGATAACATACTCCTCGCCATCCTTCATCACTCTTACCTCATGTTCTCTCTCCTCGCTATGAGTCTGAGGGTAGGCAATGTTCAAGCCGTCTCTCTGCTGGGTAGCATCGCCAGTCTGAGCCATCTGCTCCATCTTCTGCTCGAAAGCATCAATGGCAGCTTTCACCTGATTGCTATTCATCTGAGAAGTAATCTGAGGTGTTGCAGGAATCCACTCCTCGTTGCCGTTGGCATCCGTACTCTTCACATACCAAGCCTTGCTCAGGGTCAGCAAAGAAGTTGGATGATTCTGTGCCAAGAGCATCAGGTGTTGCTTCACCCAGTTCTTGTTGTTCAGCAGGATTCCGCTCTCTGCCATATTCTCGATGTATGCGATAGGGTCATTAGCGATAGAGGTTCGTCCGTGTGCCGTCTTCAAGGTCTGATTGAACGCACCCTTGCCGCCACCTACATAGTCCCATACTTGGTCGGCAGTAGTGCCATCCCAGCCACGGAGAGGAATATAATGGCTATACATATCTCGCACATACAGATAAGTGTCTTTGCTCATCATGCCAGCCTTATAGCCATCACGGAGAATCTTCTTGGTAGCCGCATTCGTAGCATTCCAGAGGTCTTGCACCTCAGCTACATGATTACTCTCAATATCCCTTACCAGTTTGTGGGCAGCTTCCTCAAAGTCTGAGCCACCGAAGAGAGCCGACAAGCCTGAGTAATCGTAGGCGATACCATTCTCATCATAACGATAGTCCATATAGGAAGGAGAGTATTTCGTTCTAAGAGCGTTATCTCTCTGTCTCCAGGTATTGAAATCCACTCTTCCAAACTCCAAATCGCTATCATTGGTAATACGGTTCATATCGCCCTTGTAAGCCCTGTATGCCGCACTTCTCTGAGCCACGTCCTCAAAGTCAGCATCCAGTGACTTCTTGAATGCCATCTGAGCATCACGCTCCAAACCATGCTTAGCCATCATGTAGATACGGACATTATCATAGCTATCACCCAGTATCTTCTTCATCTGGTGATAAGCCTTTCTCAATGGCTGCAAGAACTCATTGTTGTACTCCTCAAACTCGTTCTTTCCCTTGCCATGACTGCGGTTCTCGGCAGTATAGGCATCCTCAGCCATGTTCAGGCGGTCAACACCCACTTCCTTCATGATAGCTTCCTGAGCCTTGCGGATAGCCAGCATACTATCTTGGAAGGCGATTCTTTTGAGTACAGAACCACGCTGCAATTCTCGGTTGAACTCTCCAAGGGCAGTATCATCACTCAGAAGATGCTGTTCGTAGGTTGGAGCAGTCTTCCACAGAGCCATCTGTTTGCGGTACTCGTCCACTCTCTTCAGGAAGTCAACGGCACTCTCTCCAGCGTTGCGTTGTGGGATAGTTGGTCGCTTGGCATCCTTAGGCAGATTATTATCCTTCTTCCACTGGTTCAGGTCATGCTCAAACTGGTCATAGCGCAAGGAGAACTTGGTATTGCCATCCTCAGGAGTAGTAGGACGCAAGGTGTTATGCAAGAGAGGAGCAATAACATGTTCCGTCAACTGGGTAGGGATTCCGTTTCCGATGATGGTATGGCTCAGGTTCTCAGAGAAAGGCATCTTGTAATCATCGCTCACTCCTGATACTCTTGCGAGCACTCTGCCCATGGCACGATATACCTTACCATCAGGCATCACAATCACGTCACCGCTCTTCGTTCTGAGTGTTGGCAGCAGTTCATCAGCAAAGGCATGAGGAACCTTTCCGTCAGCGTAGGCACTGCCCATCACATACAATGGCTTGTCAATGTTTCGCCAGTCAATACCATCAGCCTTCAAGCGAATATCCATCCAAGGAGCCACGCCATTCTTCTTCTCGGTCAGGGTCGGGATAATATCAGCCACAGCTTCATACCATCCACTCTTGTGTGCCATCTTCTTTGGCTTTTCAGGGAGTTTACCATCACGAACCGCACGGACAATCAATCTCTCTCGGTTGGTGTAGCCGCCATAGTCAGCAGCATTATACACATCTGCATCCCAAGTATATCCGTTGGCATCAAGCGCATCCGTGATAGTCTTCATGGCATCCGAATCCTTATATCCCTTCACATTCTCAATAGTCACCACCTTTGGCTTAACGGCATTGATAAACTCGGCAGTACTAGCAGCAGTCTCCTTGTCAAGTTCCACCTCAGCATGGTTACTCTTCGCCTGAGAGTAGTTCTTGCAGACTGGGCTGGCATGGAAGTACTCTACCTCGCCATCAATCTGCTTCACCAACTCCTTAGGGTCAACATCACGAACATCAGCAGTAACAATGTGCTGCCCGAAGTTGTTGCGATAAACACCGCTTATCTTCTCGTCATACTCCACTGCCACCACTGGGTCGATGATACCCTTCAAGCCTTCCTCAACAAGACCGCCACCGCTAAAGTAGGTTCCAGCCTTAATGAGAGTGCCATCCTTCAGGGAGAACTTAGGTTCCTCGCCAGCAATCTCTGCCTTGCGGTTCTCGCCCAGAGCCTGAGCAATATGAATCATCTTCTTGTTAGCCATCTGCCAACCACTCGGCATATCATCAATGGCAGTCTTGATAGCATCATCCACCTCATCAGGAGTGTTCAGATTCTTCAAGTCCTCAGCCATATCAGCCGCACCACTCTCCTTTCCGTCAGCCATATCACGGAGAGAGAAGGACACATCGCCCACACCCAAGAAAATCTGGTCTTTGCGAGCCACGTCCTCAGTAGATTCAGCGAGAGTCTTTCTTCTCTCCTCAGGAGTCATGTTCAATCGGGCAGATACGTTGCGAGCTTCCACCTCTCCTGAGAGACGATTATAGCCATCATATCCGATTCTGCTAGATTTCTCCAATCTCTCAATCTGCTTGGTAAGGTCGTTGTATCTATTATTGATTTCGTACTTTCGTCTCTGCTGCTCCTCAGGAGACATAGCATAGAACTCCTTTGCTACTGCATCTTTTTCAGCCCTCAACTTGGCGATAGCATCCAAGGCATTCTTGTCAACTATCATTTCACTATTGCCGCCTTGTGCAAAGCCTTCCTGCTCCTGAATATAGTGTTGAATCTCGTGAACCAAGGTCTTTTTCAGACTATTATTCGCCAACTTATAGTGTGTGTCCATGTCGTACTTTATAGCCTCACGAATATCTCCAAGGTTCAGCGTAATGGCATTATTATAGAAGACACCACCACTCTTTGCTCTACCCTTCAAAATCTTCATATCCTTCAATTCAGGATAAGCATCAAACAACTCAGGGTATTCCTTAAACAAATCGTTTGGTTTCTCTACAATATCAGAGAGAGTCAGAGTCTTCTTATTCACCCATTCCTTCGGGTCACGGAGAACAACATCAGGCATTTCGTATCTCCACTTACCATCAGCACCACGCTCCCAGCCAGTAGCTGCCTTGATAGCCTTAGCCTTCTTTTTGTTCTTCTCCATATCCTTTGCCACAGAGAGATTATCCATACGGAAGGTACGTTCCTCTGCCTTGTCAGCAGCAGCCGCACCACGCTCACCAGCGAGAGAGAATCGGATATTGTCGCTGCTATTGATAGCTTCATTGAAGGCACGCTTTCGGTCTGCATCGCTCTTTTCGTCATACTCAAATATTGATACACCAGCATTCTTCAATGCCTCCTTCACCTCTTTCTTGGTAGTAGTAGGAACAACAGCAGCAGAGAACTCGTCAAATCTAACTGGACGTTCAAACTTAGTCTCAAAGTACATGGCAGGATGCTCTTCCTTGATAGCCTTAACCATTTCCTTCAAGCGTTTCGTGTCCTCATCTGAGAAGTCCACATTGTACTCCTTCTTCAAATAGGCTTGTGGGTCACTTGTCATTGCCGCCTCAGAGAGTCTTGCCAAACCATAATCGTCAAAAGTTCCAGTTGCATAAGGCTGGCACTTCATGCCAAGTTCAAAGAATACATTCGACCACTTTTCTCTGAATTTATCAAATTTCTCTCGGTCAGAAGTCAACAAACCTTTCTTGGAGCGAATATCCTTCAATGTTCCATAAGAAGGCATCAGTCTTGCAGCAAAGTTTTGGAAAGATACAGCCGCACCAGTTGCACCATTTCGTCCTTGCTTCTTCATCAACTTTGAAACATTCTCCAAGGTGTTTGGCACATATCTACGATTGCCGCTAGGAGTAAAGCCATCAAAGATTACCTCCTTAATGCCATATTCCTTTTCCTTACCTTCCAGCCAAGTATTGAACTCATCTGTCAGGTTATTGGTCTTGATGTAGTCTTCAACCTCATTAAGCGTAGCATTCGTATCAACGCCACTCTTACGATGGTCATACTCTACATCACGGACGAAGGTCTGCACACCCTTATAGTTGAAACCATATTCATCATATAGTTCAACATTCTCCTTGGCAATGGCATATCTCATTCCACCCTTAGCACCAGCATCAACGATAGACTTATTTCTTTCCAGCCAAGCCTTGGTCTTATCCTCATACAAATCCTTATCGCCATCAAACTTTGCCTCAATGTACATATCCAAGACCTTCTGAGCATCAGCCTTGCCGATACCATAGATATTGAAGTCTCCAGCAGTAATAAACTTCAACTCGTTATATGCTTCATCACTAAACTTAGGCTGAATCATCTTCGGTTCAGGAGCCACACCCTTCTCATGAAGGAAGAGATACTTCAAACCAGAGTTTGCATCGCCCCCGTTCAACCATCGGTCGATACCATTTCTTACTTCATGCTGCATTTCTTTTGGCACAGAAAGAACATCCGAAGAAGACTTTTCAGCCCCCTTATTGCTCATCTGTTTCTCCACTTCTGGATAAGTAGGAGTATAAGCATCACCTTGCCAAGTACCTGCATTTTTCCCAGTTCTCTTAGCAATCTTATCGGAAGGCAGAATCAAGGAAATGCCACCATACGCCTTATGGTCTTGCCTACTAGAGTCAATGACTGCCACAGACGGATTGGCAAGACCACCTTGCTTGATAGCCTTCAACAGCTTCTCTTCTGATATGTTATGCACTCCTGCAAGAGTTTTTTCGTCCTTCAATGAAAACTTTTCGCCATTTTCCTTGGCAGTTTCAGAAGAATTGTCTATCTTTGCAGCAGAACCTTCGGTTTGGGAGAGAGCGGTGTCACCTTCCAACGAAGTAGCGGCAGTGTCTGTCCTCTTGTCGCTTGCCGAAGTTTCCTTTTTAAATGCAGTCAACAACCAAGATTTTCTTTCTCCATCCCAAGTAAGACGAACACCAGCCTTATGGGTTTCACTTTCCAAGTTTACACGATTCTTACTGCTTGAAACAACACGCATATCATTCAGAATCTCCTGTAAATTATCAAGAACCTCAGGATGATACTTCACAAGTTTAGAAAGACCATAGCCGTCACTATGTCCAGTTCCTTCTTTGCCCCAAACCAAATCAATATCACCAATATCCTTGTGATGAAGAGCACCGACAGCTTCTCCACCACGAACCTTCTTCAAGAACTCGATTGCAGCCTTGGCATTGCCACGGAACTGATTGTATATATTTCCAAAAGCACCAACACCAACTGGCTTTATATCCTTCAACGAGAACTTTACTTTAGCATAGTCTGCAAATGGCTTTAACTTACGATTGCTCGTATCAAGCCACTTATCGAACTCATCCTTACTTGCTCCAGTAATATTACCAAGACCTTGCCAACCATCGCTATAGTTGGCGAGATAAGACTTTTTGGCATCATCCATGGAGTCATAGCCATACATTACCTTATGCTCATCAAACGAGCCATCAGGATTCACTTGGTCAACAACAAATACATCACCATTCCAATTATCAAGGTCTGCCTTGTCATTGATGAACATATCCAGATGGTCTCCATCCTTACCAAACTTACCACGGATATAGCCATAGGTATCGTGCATGATAACTTTCCATTCTTTACCATCTGCATCCTTACCTGAGCGAGTTGAACCCTTTGGATTTTCTATAGTGTAATCATATCCACCGAACTTGATGTGTCCCTTCTTATAGTTACCACTCTCCTTCTGCGCATCAGATGGATTGGTTTCTGTTTCTTCAATAGCAGACTTCAAACGTAGAGAGAACTTGGTATGACTAGTAATCTGGGCATTGTTCTCGTCAAAGATAACATAATTCATATTGCCTTCCTTGTTGCCGCCAGAATTGCGCTGAGCGATAACCTTCACACCGACAAAGCCAGCCTTGGAGAGAAATTCGCTTGCAGCCTTGTCGCTACCTAGAGCATTCGTCAAATCTCGATAAAGTTCCTTGCCAGTAGTCAAAGATGGTTCAAGCCAAACCTCATTTTCGTTACCATCAATCTTGTAAGTATCATACTGCCCAACCTTCTTGTATTCCCAGCCATCAGCCTTGAATACCTTTGGCAGACGCATAATCTTGGCAGCACCTAAAGGTTCATCCCAACCGATGTAGTTGCGACCAGTATCATCAGGAATATCAACAGAGTAGAGATTACGCTCTGGATAACGGATTTCAAAATCATCAGGATTGAGTTCCTTCAATCTATCTATTTCCTTCTGCAATCTAGGACGAAGAGTAGAATAACCAGTAGCGTTCATTTTCTTCTCACGCTCTTCTATTAATCTAGCTATTGCTTCCTTTGCTGATACATCATCAACATCCATTCTATTGAACACACCTATTACGATACCAGTAGGATTCGTAAGTTTTTCACCTTTATAATAAGCCTGCGGTCTGCTATGCTTGTTGGCATTCTGCTTAGCATAAGCCTTGGCGATACCTTCCACCTCGCTCACATAGGTTCCCCAGCCATAAGCCTGAGCACCCTCACCACTACCCATGAAGGAGTGGTCGAACTTATCAAACGATGCTTGGGAGCCATGATAGGTCTTGATAGAGAACTTGGTGTGCTCTGTGATTCTCATATCCTCAGGTTTGAAGATAACATAGTTGGTATCATTTTCCTCAGCACCACCCATGATGGTTCCAGCAGGATATTTAATACCAGTAAAACCAAGAGAAGAGAGGAACTGGCTTGCAGCCTTTTGACTGCCCATCCATCTAGATAAACGATTGTACACAAATCGTATATCATCCTCAACATTTCCATTGTCATAGGTGGTTCCCCTAGTTAGAGCATGAGTCTTCACAAGGTTTGGAATCATCTGCTCCTTGTCTGCATTCTTGATGTAATCATACAACAGAGTTCTGAACACAATATCCTTTGATGCCATATCATCAAGGGTCTTAGCATCCAAGCCATAAAGACCTTCAATTATCTTTGTTGCAACCTCATCAGATGGTTTCTTCTCCCATTCCAGATAGTTGCTGCCATTATCCTCAGGTATATCCACCTCATAGAGGTTATGATATGGCTCAGCCAACTTCTTCATTTCATTGTAGAAGTCAATTTTTTCCTGCTCTGTAAACTTGTCATTCATGGCTATTTGCTTATCACCATGCAGGAATGACTCTAGTGTAGGATATTTCTTGGCGAACCTTGTACCATTAGAACGCTGAATGCGATAATATGCTTTAGAAGGGTCATTATCCATCAGAGTAGCATAGCTTTTTCCTATCTTTTTGGATGAAGTAACATAACCACCCCAACCGAACACTTGGGAGCCAGCACCTTCGCCCATGTGGTCGAAGTCAAACTCTGTGAAGTCAGCACCGCTACCATGATACACCTTCAACGAGAACTTAGGAGCATCAGCTATCTCCTGATTGATGCTGTTCACAACATCATCAGTAACAATATCGCCCTCCTGAATCTGCTGAGGTTCACGACCAGCATTCTTCACAAGTTCTGCTTGCTCTGCTCTGGTCAAGATACGGTTCACCTTCATCGCACCAGTAATCACCCAAGGGTCAGTCTCAGGGTTCGGGTTGGTACGATACATATAATATCCATCAGTAGGCAAATGTTTCAAGCCAGCGAGTGAATGCTGATACTTGCCCGATGGATTGATACCCTCTTGGCGAGCTTCCTCCTGATAATCTACATCAGCAGCATACTCCACCTCAGCGAAGACGAAGTTCTTAGGGAAGAGAGTCTTGTTTCCATCAGCATCCTTGCGGTTGAACTGGATAGCGTAAGGCACTACACCAAGATGCCAGCCTGGTCTATAGGCTAGCTTGCCACTACCTCCTTGTGTGCCCTTGCCGCCCTGCTTAACCTGAGGTCTGCCAGTCTTGCTTTCTCCTGCAATAGGAGCCGCATCAGCATCGAGCCACACACCTACTGAAGTAGCAGCACCATCAGGGTTCGCTACCATTGGTGGATAGAGTTTTCCATCCTTTAGCACGAACACCTTGTAGCCGATACCCTTCTTCTTAGGCTCAGGCTTTTGACGGAGAGAGAACGAAACATCTTCGCCAGTCTCAGAGTTTGTCACCTCACCTTTGGCAGTCTTCACGTAGGCTTGTTCGATAGAGCGGATGATGTTCTTGGTTACATCGCTATACTCAGTACCAAAGAATGCCAACTTAATCTTCTGCAATATCTCATGGATAGCAGCGAGCAGAGGATGAGACATCTTCATAGCGAGAGTGTGAGCAAGGTTCAAGTCACGAATCATTTCACCTACCGAATCAGCAACAACCTCCTCAGCATAGTAATCTCTAGCACGTCCAGAGAATCCAGCATCAGAATATCTCTGCATGGTCTCATCCACCGCCTTGTCGAAGGCATCAGAGCCATAGGTATCAAGCACAAGCTGAGTCAACTCATTGTATGCAGCAGGGTTCAGGTTCTTGATTTGGTGGGTCATTTCGTGACCGAAGATAAACTGAGCACCTTCCGTGATAGAAGAGTCAAGAGTGATAAAGATGGTACGATGCACGTTGCCATCGGCATCCTTGGTCTCCTGAATCCAGCCGTTGCCCAACTTGTCAGAGTACTGCCATTGAATGTTAGCACCCATCATCTTAGCCAGTCTCTCAAAAGCCTTGCGAGTCTTCTCGCCCACAATATTGTCAACGACCTTCATATCATCCACCTTATTCTTCTCTACGTCAGCAGCACGCTCGGCAGTTGTCTGCTGCTTACCATTCTCCTTAGCAGAGAAAGGAAGGTCTGATTCATCACGCTGTGCGCCTAAAGGTGCTTCTTCAGTAGCATCCTCAGGAACATTTATATTATCATTTATATTGTCATTTATCTTCTCATTATCCGTTTCATTAGACAAATCATTAGATTCATTATCCGATTCATTATCCAACTTCGCCTCTGACTTCGCCTCTTGCTCAGCCTTTTCATCCGACTTCGCCCCCAACTCGGCCTCTTGCTCAGCCTTGTGCTGCTCAGCATAGACTGCATTCTCCTGAGCACGTTTCTGCTCTTCAAGTATATTCTCTGCCTGAGCAATGCGAATATTTTCAACAAAATTCCTTGCTTCCGATGCCTTGAAACCGCTATTGAGTACACCGATAAGTGCGTTGCGAATATCCTGAGTGTCGAGTGATTCAAGGTTGGATGGACGATTCTCCCACAAGCTATGAACGAGCGCATCAATGGTGGTTCCCTTACCATCAGCAGCGAGCAACTGAGTTTTGGCAAAGTCTTCTCTGCTCAATCCAGTCTCTTGCTTAACACCCTTGCTTGTCTCTGTACCCTCATAGTTGAGAGAGTGAGCACCGAGGTTGCTAGCCACATACTCCTCAGCAGTAAGCGGAGTTGTATCAGTCACGTCAATGCCAGTACCATCATACAGACGATGAAGGAGAGAGCCGATGGTATCTCGGTAGAGTTGTGATACAGCCTCAGCATCATCCTTCACAGCACTCTTCAAGCGAGCGAACTTTCTTCTTGCCTTCTCAATGAGTTCCTTTCTACCCTCAGCAGTATCTTCCACCTTGGCAAGTTGTCGCTCATTATAAGCATCACGAATAGCGATAGCAGAGTCATAAGCCGCCTGAGCATCAGCAATAGCCTTCTCCTTGGCATCCTTTGCCGCCTTCTGTTCAACGAAAGTCTTACCCTTCACGGTCATGTTGCTAGCCTTGTCGAGTGCCTTCTTGGCATCAGACACATATCCAGACACGATACTATCTGCATCCTCACCAAACTGAGAGTCATACAACTCAGCAGTCTGTTCGGCAGTCAGCTTCGAGAAGTCAGGATTGCCATCCTCCAACATAGGCACGATGGTTCCATCTTCAAGAGTAATGGCAGGAGTCTGCTCAGGAGCAGGAGTATTCTCCTCAGCATTTGATTCCGATTGATTGTTCTCCTCATTAACGATATTGGCATTCTCATCCAAAGGTGGAAACTCACGATGGTTGTTGATATAATCAAATGATGCAGACCATTTTTTGCCATCCTTATCTTCGAGGACGATACTGCCCTGCTCATCAATACCGACAACTTTTGATAGAGTGTTTTCCTTTGGTCTTCCGAAACCATCGCCACTCATCCAGATTTCACTGCCTTTAGGCAAACCGAGATTTGCAAGCTGAGAATCCTCATCAGATTCTTCTCCACTATTATCCTCTATCATTGAGGAGTCAGCAAATGCTTGCTTATACTCATCGAGTGTCATGGTAGTAGCAGTTCTCACATCTTTCTTGTTTACCGCATGAGGAACGAGAGTGCCATCACTCTTCAACTCCACCACCTTAGCTTTGGCACCTGAATCACGGATGAGGAATAACTGGGAGTTTGGATATTTTGTATTACCATCCTTGCCGAGAACATCAGCAAGCACCACGTTACCATTATCATTGAGTATCTGATTGAAATCAAATGAAGGTTGAGTCTCCTGAGTCTGCTGGGCAGCACGTTCTTTCTCCATCTGCTCACGCTCAGCCTTGGCAGCTTCCAGTCTTTTCTGGTCTTCCAAGTCTTTCATCTGCTGCAAGTCTGCAAGTGAATAAGGATTCTCCACCACGTTACCATCTATAGAGATAGCAGCAGTACCATCACCATAGTCAGCCAACACCTCATAGGTATGTTCTGTACCATCAGTATCAGTCACATTAAACTGAGAGCCAACTTCAACGGTTCCATCAATAATGCCAGCCACTTTCTTGATAGCATTCTCTTTAGCATCATATACCGCCTGAGCCTTCACATCATCAGCAGGAAGTTCTTCACCCAGTTCAGCGAACATAAACGCATCAGCATGTTCTACACTATTCGTTGTCGGGTCAAAGTAGAGAATCATATCATCGCTATTGCTTACATCAATGGAGCCATCATCATGAGTAGCAATATTACCACTGATAATATACACACCATAGTCTTCCAAGCCTCCTGATGCTTTGATGGTAGCGTTACGGACAGAGCCACGACTCTGGTCTGTATACATATCAACTCTCTGTTCTGCCTGATGAGCAGCGAGGTCAACCTTATCTTGTGCATCATCAACCACACCTTTGTATCGGGCATAAGACAACTGGTAGTCATAGATAGCTTGGTCAAGTTTATCATCCTGACCAGTCAGGGATTCCAGTTCCTCATCACTCATGGCAGATAGCTGCTGTTCAGAGATACCCAATGCTGCTGCAAGAGTCTTCATCTGGTCTTCCTGCTGAATCTGAATATCATGCTTGTCTGCATCATCAGCATCATGCCCCTCAGAATAAGCGTTGTCAATATCTGACTGATGCTGCTCCTCAGGTGTTGTTGGTTCGTTGGTAATCTCCTTGGCATTCATTTCAGCAGTCTTGGCAATATTGTAGCCACGCATCTTCATCAGGTTGACACCATAGTTAACAGCAGCATTAATCTGCTCCTTGGTCATGGTATCTCTCTTACGGAGAATGTCTGCCAACACACTACCCATCTGCTCGTTGGTTGCGTTGTCTATCTTATCCTTGATGTCTGCCCAGTTATCGCCCATAAGGTTCTGTGCATCAATATCAGCCACGTTCACCTTGTTGCGGAATCGGTAGTACTGAGCACGATTGTAGATACCTTTTGCTGGTCGGGAGCCAGCACCCATAGCATACATAGAACCGACAGAGATAGCCATACCACCGATGATGTCGAGTTGCTGCTTAGCATCAAGAAGGTCGCTAACCTTACCTTCACCATCCAGCAGGGCATGAAGAGGAATACCAATCTCCTCCTCCATCACTTCCTCAGCGAAACCATTGATACCGAACTTCTCCATCCACTTCTTGGAATTGGTATACCATCCACTCTTGCCGATATTCTTGAAGAACTCAGCCGAAGCATTCATACCATGTTTCTCCATGAAGTTGACAGCACCCTTTTTGATACCATAGTTGTGACCGAAGAGTTTTTCAGTATAGTTCTCTACCATAGCAGAGGTCATACCCTTATAGAGAGCAGTACCAATAGACTCACCACCCTCATGCAGAAGATTTCCATTCTCATCGAAAGTGCCAAACTTATAATCACCCTTCTCATCCTGATACAGATTACCAAGATGTCGCTGCATGATGTCAGCACCAGTCTTCAACGCTTGCTCAGTTCCAGCCATCGCATACGAGCCGATAACATCGCCAGCCACGATACCAGTATTCTTCAAGATGGCAGCACTCACCTTGCCCATACCACGCTTGGCAGCGAATTTCAATGCTCCACGACTGATGCCCTTGGTAATACCACCATAACCGCCAGTCAGGAAGAAGTCAGCCATAAATGGGAGACTCTGCCCTGCAATTTTCGTCCAACGATAGACGTTACCCATCTTCTCATCTTCGAGAGCCGTAGCAGCATCCGCACCAAGTTTACTCTTCAGGAGCATCTTATCAGAACCAGAGAGAGGAATATTGTTATCCATCTTTGTCTTGATACGTTCCATCTGCCCCATGATAGCGAAGTCAGTCAGACCGAAATCCCATGTTTTTGCAGTAAATGCAGTATTGTCAAGAGCCTTCAAGGCATCCTCAACCCAGCTACTTGTAGGATATTGTTTCACCGCTTCAAGCGCACCAATCTGCTCAGTAACCAGAGAGAGAGAAGTTGCCAACTTATTTCTATAGTCACTCTGCTCAGCAGTTCTTCCGTTACTTGCACCGATACTAGCACCATAAGAGAGCAAAGGATTTCCGTGTTGACGATTATCCTCAGCGATAAGAGCTTCAATCTCCTTCTTTCGGGCATAGGCATCAGCCAGTTTCTTGTCAAACTGCTTTTGAGCACCCTCCTCAGTAAGGTAGGTTCCATTCTTGCCGATGTTCTCCTGCAAGTCATAGTTACCATTCTTGTCACGAACATCAAAGGCAGATGGAATCTCGCCAGTATCTACCGCTACCTGATAGGCATCGTTCTGCTTGTCAAGTATAGCTTGCATCTGCTCAGCTTCAGGAAGAGAATAAACATTCTCATTGTCCGAGGTAACGTATGCGCCAGTCTTGCCAGTCTCAGGATTGTAAGCGAAATCATCCTTCACCACATTGTTTGCATCACCACCATAAGGAGTCTGATGTGTACCCAAGTTCACACGACCGAAATCCTTCTGCTGTTTCTGCTTGCGTTGTTTCAGTCTATTGTATCTGCCAGCATTGTTCATTGTCTGCTGAGCACTAGCCGAGATAACTGCTGCCCCAGCAGAGAAACGAGCACGGTCAGCAGCACTCATAGGAACACTACCGCCTTTTGCTCTTGATGAAGTCCTGCTTCGAGGTTCAAAAAGTGCAGAGTAGAATCGCTCATAAGTAGATGGAACATCAAAGTTCTGAGCCTTCAAGTTCTCATAGATAGCGTGTCTGTTGTCAGCACCGCCCTTTCCGTCTCTTGTCAGAGCACTCTCAAACTTATTGTAATCATCAGGCACATCATAGTTCTGTGCTTTCAGATTCTTGTATAAAGTGTATAATGGTCTTTCTGCCATGATATATATATATGTTTGTTACCAAATTCTTGTTACCAATTCTGTTACCAGTTTACGCCAGTCTTCTTCTTGCCACCATTGTTGGATGATGAAGTATGATTCTGCTTACCCTTACCATGCTTACGCTGATAGGCAATCTTCTGAGCCTTCTTTCCTGCTGCCGTCTTAGGAGAGTAACCCATCTTCCGTACTTCCTTTGCAGCCTCAGCCATACCCTCAGGGTCTTTTTCCATCAAATCCATATACTCATCAACCTCTCCTGAGTAGGAGCCAGTTCTGGAGCCGCCACTACCCGACTTATTGGCACGCAAACGACCAGTCTCAGCATTCATACGCTGGATAGCCTCTTGTGCTTGCCAATGAGAAATCTGACCATCAGCCAGAGCCTTCTTGATAGCCAAGACTGCCTTCTTGTAATCAGCATCAGTCTGATACTTCATCTTCGACAAGTCGAGTCTTCTGTTTCCTTGGTCAATTCTCTGCTGCCCTTGGTCAGCCTTCACCTTGTTGATGTCGTTCTGCATATCGTGATACCTCATCTGCTCAGCGAGAGTTAGGTTATTCTTACGAGCTTCCTCATCAAGAGCGAGTGCCCTCTGGTAGCCAGCCAGCCATGATGCCCGATTCTTCTCTCTCTGCTCATCCATATAAGCCTTGCGTTTATTCACCGCCTTAGTCATATCCGACTCAGGATTGTGTACCACCTTGGCACCATTGGTAGCGAAGTAGATATTGGATAGCGCACGAAGACCATCACCCAGAGCAGCGATACGAGCCTTGGTACGCTCCTTCTTCTCTCGGTTTGCCCTCTGCTCAGCAGTCTCATTCAGTTCAGGATTCAGTATCTTATACATGTCAGCATAAGACAACTGCTTAGGCAGAGGTTTCGGTTCCTCCTTCTTCACGATAGGGACAGATGGTTTATCCTCCTCATCATTAGAAACACTCTGATTTACATCTACACCATTGGCGATAGCTTGCTGAGTAGCGATAGTTTTAGCACTAGCCGCCTTCATGGCTTCATCGGTGGGAGTGGCAGCATTCATCTGGTCAACCTTCTTGCCAGCCGCATCAAGTTGCTGCTGGGTGAAGACTGGAGCCTGAATCTGTGCCACTTTCTGAGCGGAATCCACCCCACTCTGCTGCTTGTTGAGCACACTCTGTGTAGTCTTCAAGCCATTATTGTTTCGTAACATATCTGATGCTTTCATAGGCTATGCTTTAATCTTTTGAAGTTTAGCACCAAGACTATTCAGTTCACCCTCAGAAGGAAGAGAAGTATTCTTCGCCTTCAAGCCAAGAACATCATTCGGATTCTTGGCAATACCATCCAACTGCTGCTGAGTCACATTCATATTCGGAGCCTTCTTTGCTCCAGCACCACTATCAATAGCTGTAGCGATATTGGCAGCAGTACCAGCCACACCTGCAACCGCATTGGCAGTATCAGCAGCCTTCTCAGCGTCAATACTCATCTGCTGGTTCTGCAACTGGTTCTTTCTGTTCATATACTGCTGTTCGATGTTATCCTTTCGGGCATCATTTGCAGCCACAATCTGTGAGGTAGTGTCCGCAAGAGTCTTGTTGTTCGCCTCCTTGACTGCTGTAGTGGAGTCTTCCGTACCACCCATCACCGCTTGTCTGCCCTTAGCAGCCTTGTTTCTGTTCTTGATTTGCTCCTGCATCTGAGTGAGCAATCGAACGGTATCGGCACGTTTGGTAGGGTCTTCATTATACTTTCTATCATACCATGCCTGATTTTCTCTCTGTTGCTGGGCAATCATCTGCTCCTGCTTTTTTCTCGCCTTGCGGTTAGCTATACCGCCAGCGATACTGCTTGCAAGTCCAAGCCCAGCACCTATTAATGCACCTATCATATATATGAAAATTAAAATTATTAATAATGGTACAAAGATACTGATACCATCCGAGATTCGTATTTTATCCGTTAACTTAGGTAGGTAAGTTAACGGATAAAGTTTCCGTTTGCCGAATAATTACTATCTTTGCAGCAAAATAGTTTAGAAAATGGCAGCAGATAGAAATACAAAAGGTCAGTTCGAGAAAGGTCGAGCAAAGACTGGAGGTAAAAAGAAAGGTTACGAGTCTCCTATCACAAAGGAGTTTCGTGAGCTGTGTGCCGACTTTTCTAGAGAGGCTTGGGAAGACTTCATGGCTGCATGGTATAAGTGTGAGCCTAAAGATAAGGTAGCATCATTCATCAAGATACTAGAGTTCAACTGCCCTAAGCTACAGACCGTCACTCTTGACGATAAGCGTGAGGTTCACAATGCCCTCACCGAGAAGTTGAGACAGATGTCGGAAGAGGAAGGATAAAATGTAATTCATAAGAAAAACGTTTGTTTTTTTCATAGGTTTTTGGTTTATAGGTTTTAAGATTGTTAGGATAACGAAATAGGGAATGCGTGAGCACTCCCTATTCTTTTTTTATCACTATCAGCGACCACCTCTCGCTCTTCTATACCCAGCCATATCCGTCTTGGAACCACGATTCACCGATGATGGTTTATACATAATTCCTGATTTGGTATGTGAATCATCCATACCCTTGCGTGAAGCTGCCCCATACTTTTTATCGTGGGCAGCGTTAAATTTTGCAAGTTCCCTTCTTTTCTTTTTTTGAGATGGAGAACTCTCAAATTTGTTATCGTACATGGCTTTTCTTTTTCTTGCTAAAGGATGCTCTTGATAATATTTAGCAGACCTACTTACCATTTTCTTTAATTCTTTATATTCTGTCTCATATAAAAATTTATATCCAATTAACCGACATCCATTCATGAATGTGAATCAATGCAGCACCAACTACCAGCGCAATCACTCCTGCACACACACCGAAAATGTCTGCCCATAAATCATCGGCATCCACCTTCTCCTTGCTTACTAGCTTATCAATCACCACCTCCTTGAAGATACCTACAACGAATGTAGCCAGAGTAGCGAGCCATAAGTTATAGGTCAAGAAGAATATCATTTGCACCAGTACCATGCTAACCACGAAGTGCAGCACTTTATCCGTCTGCAACCCACAGAGCCAGTTCTTAGGCTTTGTATACAGAGTATTCCATATCATTCTAATCATTGTCTTTATCTCCAATAAAGTTCACGATGTTCCTTCTTCAACAAATCACCAGTTCTACACCACCAGTCATTCGGACTCGCTTTAAGATACTCCTCAAACTCAGGGCAGTTCTCTTCGTGAGTAAGATGAGGATGAGAAGTAGGCTTGAACTGATGCACACACAGCAAATCTGCATGATTGCTACCATAAATGCGTGGAGGCATAACATCTTTCGCCTGATGCCATACCTTGTTGAGGTCAATGAGGTCTGCCCCATCCAGTTCCTTCAGGACATTATCAATCTTACCAAGCACACGATTCAGGACTTCTGCCCTATCCGTTCCACCCTTAGCAATTAACCACTGTGCATCACTCAGGGCACTTCTAATCAACATATCAAGTTCCATAAGCCAAAATTTTAATTATTAACTTCGTTCAATATCTTAATCACTCTGCTAAACATAAAGCCATCCCAATCATCCTCACCTTTATGATGCAGGTGTAACAACTCACATACATGCTGCTTGCGAGCAGTTCTGACCTGACAACTGATTGACTCTATCTTCATAATTACCTAACCGCTTTTCTTCAAGCAAAGAACAAAAACTATTCATCACATGAGACTTAATATTTTCTTGAAAGAAACTATTAGCATAAAAGCTACAAACACCAAACAAAGAATAAGCAGGAACAACATCAAAGCAACCATTCAAGTTTTTCAACAATCCTAAATAAGTTTGGCGAAGTTTTAACTGACATAAACTATTACCGAGCCTATACCCTTTATCATATCCTTCCTTGAAAGCTACATCCTTAATTTCCTGTATAGCATTTTCATTCAGGTTTGCTTTAGCCAGCAACTCCTGATACTTGTCGTAGTCAAGAATGACTTTTGCTTTTTCTTCATTTTCCATAAGCGATTTTTTGTTTTTTGTTGCCTACTAATTACTTAATCATCCAAATATAATTATTGAAAATTTAAATGGATAGATTTTTGATTCCTTTGGATTCTAGGTTCCCCTTAACGCACACGTATGTGAACGCATCAGAAAACCTAAGATGTCATGGATGAGTTCCGTCAACCCCCATCATCTGGTCACTTGATAATTCTACATCAGTTAACCTAAGCAGCATAAGGAGTAGATTCCCCTCCGCTCGTCTTCTGCTATTAGTTCCTACGATTTGCCATGCGGTCTTCCTTGCAATTTATAGACTCGATGAATCGGAAGGTATCTAGCCCATAGTCTTCCATCTTGTCTTGTCTCAAACTCATGGGAATAAAAAAGAACCCCCGAGTGTTGGTTACGGACAACGACTCAGAGGTTCATATCTTGTAGGCTTGCGCCTTGAAAGGAGGACTACTTTAGTCTGTCAACCGTAACATTGACGATGCAAAGATAGAAGCTTTTTCTGAAACCACCAAATGTGAAAAAATATGTAATTCGTTAATCTGTAAGATATTCAGATTTTAGGTATACGCTTGGTGTGCAGTAGACATACAAATGATTACAAAGTTAAAATAGGTTAAAGTATATTTGGCGTTCAAGTTTATTTTGTTACCTTTGTAGTGAGCAAAATAAGCGATTTAGTTTCTTTAACTATTTTATGTTACTATTTTGTTACTCGATAAAAATAGACCATTTCTAATAGTATTGGTTATCAATAGGTTACAAGGTTCAAATAAGTATTCATAATGTTTTTGTATAATATGAAAAGGAGTGCTTGTGAAAGTACCCCTTTTATGTATATCTACAAAGTTATTGAGAAAAGCCTGTTATTATTTGATTTTAGCACCAAATGACTTTACAAACTTAATCTTCTTGCCTTTTGCGATGATTGGCTTCTTCCATTCACCACCCAAAATACGGATAACAGCCTTCTTGCCTACAGGAACCGCATCTACAGCCTTCTGCAAATCCATGAAATTGCCTCGACCTTCTGCAGAGACTACATAATCATAATGGCAGACATGAGACTTCAGCGCTGGCACCTGCTCAGCTACAGCATCAGCAAGCGCACCGGCAACCACACGTGCACCATATACATTATAATGGGTATTATCTTTCTTACCCTTAGGAACCTGCGGATTCTCGCCAGGCATAAACCACATATGTAATTTGCGGCTGCCTTCAATACCCATGCCCGTTTCTATATCGTGGGTAATCTTGGTAGCATCAACAAATGGAACATTCAGCTGCTTTGCTACACTGCGGGGAGCTATCACATAAGCTCCGTGGGTGTCGATAAGCGTATCACTATTAATCTGTTCCTTTCCATCATATACTTTATTGCGAAGCTTCTCGTCATCATCATTCTTCAATTCTGCAGAATAATAGCAGCGACGAACCACCGCATTGAACAGTACAGGATTGCCACCCTTGGCACGAGTCTCATTTACAAACCTGGCAAGGTTTGCATCAAAAGTAGATCCCGGATCAGTATGACGGTCAGGCATTGGCTTCTCATCGTTATGCCCAAACTGAATAAACACATAATCACCTGGCTTTATTCTATCTAAAACCTTTTTCCATCTTCCTTCATTGATAAAGCTCAAAGAAGAACGACCATTAACAGCATGATTGTCAACAATCACCTTGTCATCAAAAAAGCCCTGTAATACCATACCCCATCCTCGCTCAGGACTATTCCTAAAACCGTCTTTCTCGGCAGCAGTAGAATCACCTATTACAAAAATCGTTGTTGTCTTCGTACTGGATGTCATCAGCAATGCCAGCATGAATACACATAAAATAGCTTTAATTTTTTTCATTTGTCCGTAGTTTTTAGAATTTACTATAATTATAGATTTGCATACGTGATAACATATAAAAAGCTCTCGCCCTGCCGTACTGCATATTCACATATACGAGCACGAGAGGACGAGAAAGAGAGTATTAATATTTATTTACTTTGGCTATCAATTTCTCGGCAGTAACCAAGGTCTGTTCGCCAGTTTCCATATTCTTAAGCGTAACCTTGCCCTGAGCCATCTCATTCTCACCTGCAAGCACCACAAACGGAATATTCTTGGCATTGGCATAGCTCATCTGCTTCTTCATCTTCGCCTTATCAGGGAAGATTTCGGTACGGATACCGGCTGCACGAGCTGCACTTACTATAGGCAGGCAGTAAGCTGTCTCCTTTTCACCGAAGTTGATAAACAGTACCTGAGTAACATTTACAGCCTCCTTCGGATAAAGGTCGAGCGCACCTAACACATCATAAATACGGTCAGCGCCAAAACTGATACCAACACCGCTCAAACCTGGCAAACCGAAAATGCCGGTGAGGTTGTCGTAACGACCACCACCTGTAATACTTCCCATTGGAGTATCAAGCGCCTTCACCTCGAAGATAGCACCTGTGTAATAGTTCAAGCCACGAGCCAGAGTAAGATCCAGTTCTATCTCGTTGTTCAAGCCAAGAGTCTTCAAGGTATCGAGGATAAACTTGGTTTCTTCTACACCCTTTAAACCAACTTCTGAACTTTCGAGAACCTTCGCAATCACTTCAAGTTTCTCATCATTAGTTCCTGACAATGAGATGATTGGCTGCAACTTTTCAATGGCATCTTCTGAAATGCCGTCATTGCGCAACTCTTCGTTTACATTGTCAAGTCCGATTTTATCAAGCTTATCGATGGCTACTGTGATATCTACAATCTTCTCAGCCTCGCCGATAACCTCTGCAATACCAGTAAGAATCTTGCGGTTATTAATCTTGATGCATACACGAACACCAAACTTGGTGAACACGGTATCAACAATCTGCATCAACTCGACCTCATTCAGGAGAGAATCAGAGCCAACCACATCGGCATCACACTGATAGAACTCACGGTAACGTCCTTTCTGAGGGCGGTCTGCACGCCATACTGGCTGAATCTGATAACGTTTGAAAGGCATCTGCAACTCCTCGCGGTGCTGCACTACGTAACGTGCGAAAGGAACTGTCAGGTCATAACGAAGACCCTTCTCACAAAGTTTCGCTGCTAATTTGAGTGATCCGAGAGAATGAATATCCTCATCGCTCACCTTATTCATATAGTCGCCTGAATTCAATATCTTAAAAAGCAGTTTATCACCCTCTTCACCATACTTGCCCATCAAGGTCTGAAGGGTTTCCATGGCTGGGGTCTCAATCTGCTGGAATCCATAAAGAGCATACACTTCCTTGATGGTGTTGAAGATGTAGTTGCGTTTCGCCATCTCAACAGGACCAAAATCTCTCGTGCCCTTTGGTATACTTGGTTTCTGAGCCATTTATTAATGTTTAATATGAATGTTAAATGTTTAATGTCTAGCGTAATGCAAACCCCTCAAAGTAAACATTAAACACTAAACATTAAACACTATATAATTTATTTGCGTACAATAGTCTGAGCACGGTCTGGACCGATAGAAATGATACCGATCTTAGTCTCAAGGAACTCTTCTACGAAAGCAATATAATCCTTGAACTCCTGTGGGAACTGATCTTCAGATGTGAACTTAGTCATATCTGTCTTCCAGCCCTTGAACTCCTTATAAACAGGTTCTACATCATCGATTTCGTATGGGAAATCTGTTGTAACAGAACCATCCTTCAACTTATATGCCACGCATGCCTTGATGGTATCGAAGCCATCGAGCACGTCGCTCTTCATCATGATAAGCTCAGTAACACCATTCACCATAACAGAATACTTGAGTTGTACAAGATCACACCAGCCACAACGACGCTCACGACCGGTAACAGCACCATACTCATGACCGAGGTCACGGATCTTGGCACCAGTTTCATCGAAAAGCTCTGTAGGGAATGGACCTGCACCAACACGTGTACAGTAAGCCTTCATGATACCATAAACATTGCCGATGCGGTTAGGGCCGATACCCAGACCTATGCAGGCACCTGCACAGATAGTATTAGAAGAAGTAACGAACGGATAAGAACCGAAATCAACATCGAGCATAGTACCCTGAGCACCCTCGCAGAGGATATCCTTGCCAGAACGGAGCACCTTATTGATTTCTACCTCGCTATCGATAAGTTTGAACTGCTTCAAGTATTCGATGCCCTCCATCCAGGTCTTCTCAACCTCTGTAATATCGAAGTCGGTATAACCGAGACTTGCGATGGTTTTGAGATGAGCAGCCTTGTGAGCAGCATACTTCTCCTCGAAATTGTCAAGGATATCGCCTACGCGAAGACCGGTACGGCTAACCTTGTCAGTATAAGTAGGACCGATACCCTTACCAGTAGTACCTACCTTGTTCTTTCCCTTAGAAGCCTCGATAGCAGCATCGAGTACACGGTGAGTAGGCATGATGAGATGTGCCTTCTTAGAGATGTAAAGACGGCTCTTCAAATCATGACCGCTCTTCTCAAGATCCTTAGCCTCACCCATAAAGAGGTCTGGAGCCAAAACCACACCATTGCCGATGATGTTCACCTTACCACCCTGGAAAATACCAGAAGGGATAGAGCGAAGCACATACTTCTCGCCCTCAAACTCCAATGTATGTCCAGCATTAGGACCACCCTGGAAACGAGCAATGACATCATACTTAGGGGTCAACACGTCAACCACCTTACCTTTACCTTCATCGCCCCACTGCAAACCCAGCAGGACATCTACTTTACCTGTGTTCATTTTTTATCTTTTTATCTTGATACTTATTCTTTTTTGCGTTTGCGAGTCATCTTGCTTTGACAGCCGCTGCATACGCCATAGATGTAAAGAGCATAAGCATCTTTACGAAAGCGCTGCATCCTGATATCCTTCACAGCAGCCGTAACCTGCGGTGCTACAATTTCTGTTACCTTGCCACAAATCGTGCAAACCTGATGCACATGATTGTCCTCGCTATAACTGGCCTCATACTTGGTGCCGTCTGCCAGACTGTGCTTTACCACAAGCCTCAGTTCCAGGAACAGATGCAATGTGTTATAAAGCGTAGCCCTGCTAACGCGAAAATTCTTTTTCAGTAGCTCTCTGCCCAAATCTTCTATCGAGAAATGCTCTCCCATAGAATAAATGGTGTCGAGGATAGTGGAACGCTCCGGAGTGCGCCGGTGATGATTGCTCTCCATATAATTGTCCAAAACCTCATGAGCTTTTGCTAAAATTTCTTCACTCATAATCCTTGTTAGTTACATAAAACGCACAAAGATACTCATTATCTACGACATAGAACAATATTTAATTTTAAAAAATCTAAATTTGCCTCAATTCCTCATAGATACGCTGAACCGGAAGCCCCATCACATTAAAATAACTCCCCTTCAACCCCGTACAACCTATGTAGCCAATCCATTCCTGAATACCATAGGCGCCAGCTTTGTCAAACGGCTGATAATGATTTATATAATAACTGATTTCATCATCAGAAAGCGGTTTGAACGTCACTTCTGTTGTTACTGAAAAGGAACGCTGCTTATGCTGGGTAGTAAGACAAACACCTGTAACTACATGATGCGTCTTTCCGCTCAACATCTTCAGCATTCGTCTGGCATCTTCAGCATCACGAGGCTTCCCGAGGATGACTCCCTTTCCTTCCTGGTCATTCTGTTCGCCAGCTGTTGGCGCAACCACAACCGTATCTGCTGTAAGAATCAAAGTTTCTGACTCGTCCAACTCTTCAACACTATTATTTCCGTTCAAAAGCGGACGGTAAGCCTCAGCCTTTTTCTTGCAGATGAATTCTGCCACCTGATAAGCATCGAGGTCAGCAGGATAACTTTCATCAATACCACTAATCACCTTCACCTCAAAAGGAATATCCAAACCTGCCAGAAGTTCCTTGCGGCGAGGCGAATTACTCGCCAAAATAATCTTATAATTCATCTATTTTAAACCTTATTACTTTGAACTTTATGATTAAAATTCAGTTGCAAACTTTCTACTATAAACTATCAACTATCAACTTTCAACTAAATTCTACCAGCCAAACGCCTTAGCATCTGAAAGCCATAAACCCTTGGCTCTCAGCACCTGTTCTACGACATCACGTCCCACACCATCACCTCCGTTACAAGCCGAGATATAAGTAGAAATTTCTTTAATATCGGAGCATGCATCTGCTGGGCAACATGGACATCCGCAACGACGCATAATCTCATAATCAGGAATATCATCACCTACATATATTATTTCCTCATCTGTAATTGAATATTTCTGCTTGAACTCCTCATAAGTCTTTATCTTTACAGAACACCCCATGAAGATATCCTCTACACCAAGATTTTCATAGCGTACCTGTATGGCATGAGAATTACCGCCTGTCAGAATTACGATACGAACACCTTTCTTCTGAGCCAGCTGAATGGCATAGCCATCTTTGATATTAACAGTACGCAAAGGTTCGCCGGCACTGGAAAGCGTGATGGTCTGTCTTGACAGCACTCCATCAACATCAAAGATGATTGCTTTTATCTTATTTAAATCGTAATTTATCATATTTATTTCTGTTTTTAGAACTTAAATTCCTAACTGCAAACTTAAACCGATAACAGTTTTATCTCTTGAACTTGAATATGCTTTTGCTCATCATTTCATAAATCTGCTGTAGTTCTGGCTGTTTTTCAAGAAGTTGCATTTGTTTCTCCATTACGTTCCGATCATCACGAATAGCCGGTCCTGTCTGCACTTCAGCTGCCGAATGCGAAGAAGCCTTATCCATAGTTTCCATAACCAGAGGACGGAGAACACTGCCAGGAATGTGATGATTTTCGAGAATCTGCTGACCTACAGCTACGCAATGATTCGCAAAATTACAAGCAAAAACAGCTGACAGGTGCAGATACTTACGATTATCAGAATCCAATTCATAGACACTACGAGAAATCTGTTCTGCCAACCTCTTCAGGAAAGAAGTTTCGAAAGCACCACATCCCTCAATGAAAATAGGAATATTTTCGAAGGCAACCTTTTTATCTTTCGTAAATGTCTGCATCGGATAAAATACGCCATAATGACGGGCATAATCTTTGAAAACATCCATCGGCATGGAACCAGCTGTATGAACAAACATCTTATCTTCTCTTCCTTTGCACAGTTCAGGAATAAGTATTTCAAGCGCATCATCCTTCACTGAAACGATGTACAAATCTGCATCACAGACCACCTTACTCATCTCATTGACAGGCTCACAATTCACCTTCTCAGCCAATAGAGAGGCCGACTCCCTAGTTCTACTGAAAACTTGCACAATCTGATGTTCTGATTGTGATATTTCGAGCGCAAGATTGGTAGCAAGATTACCTGCCCCAATAAACACTATTGTCATACGTAATTTTGTTTAAAGTTCTACTTTTTATGCAAAAATACTAAAAAATAACGATAGAGAAGCCCTTTTTCTTGCTTTTTTATGATAAATTTATTATTTTTGCCTTCGTGAGAAAATATGATGTAGAAATATATGGTAAACTGGAAGAAATGCCGCATTTATTGGAAGGCGACTTTTTTCATAGCTTGGAGCTTTTTCAGATTCTTGAAAAAACACCCGGCATAACCCCTTTTATGGCTGTCGCCACACAGGAGAACAAGGTGGTAGGACAAATGCTCGTCATCCTCTATCACCGCAAATCTTTATTCCCACCTTATTTATATACGCACGCACACGCGTACGGAGAGGGACTTTATGCACCCGATGCTGAACAGAATGCTATTTTCCCATTGTTACTCCGCAGCATAACTATTCACTTACACAAACGACTCTGCTTTTACATCGAGTTCTCCCGAATGAGCAAAAAGATGCTGGGTTACCGGGAATTCAGAAAATTGGGCTATGTACCTATTGCCTGGCAAGAGATACATAACTCCCTACACAGCAAACTTCCCCAAGAGCGACTCTCAGACAAACAAATTGCTATGATTGAAAAAATGAAAAAAAAGGGAATAAGTTGTAGAGAGGCAACTTCACCCGAAGACATCCATCGTTATCACCAGTTGCTCAAAAATTATTATCGGCTGAAAATTCGCCGTTTTGTTCCTGACGAAACATTCTTTCAGAAACTGAGTACAAGTAGTAATGCCAGAAACGTCATCATCACCTATAAGGACAAAGTGATTGGCGGCTATACCTGCATCTACAACCAAGGCAATGCCTTTCTTTGGTTTTCTGCATTCAAGAGAAAGACTTACATCCATCTGCATCCGGACACAATGACCATCTGGCAAGCACTCTCTGATGCACAGGAGCAGGATGCCCAACACCTCCACTTTATGGACGCAGGACTTCCGCTTAAGAGTAATCTCTACCGTGAATTCATTCTCGGTTTCGGAGGCAAACCTGTTACCAAGTTTCGCTGGTTCCGCTTCTATCCAAAAGTTATAAACCTGCTCCTCCACTGGCTATACAAGGATTAAGGAAAAGAGGTTCCATGAGTCTATATAAAGCATCTCCGAAACCTCTTTCTCTTTTTAAAGCGTAATTACACATACGCTCAAAAAGCACATTTTGTCTATTAAAGCCAACGCCTCTACTCTTTCAAAGCACGGTCAAGCTGCTCCAAGCCGCGCTCTGTACAGAATCCACGAATCAGGCACAAAATATAATTGTCGTATATCTCCTGCATCGAATGAACACGATAGAGCTGATGGTGCATGATTTCCTCCATCATCACATGTCCTACGTCCATAACAACATTGAAGTCTACATCCTTACGGAAAAGTCCCTCCTTTACACCAGCCTCAAAGAAACGTACACTCTCCTCCCGTTCATGAGCATGATTTTCCTGGAAGAATTTCACTACACGAGGCATCTTATGAACCTCCTCATAAAAAAGAACGCCCACCATCCCATTGCGCTCCATCTGCAATTTATAGACATAGCTGATAATATCTATCACATTCTTCGCTTGGGTCTTGGCGAAGTCCTCTAACTTCGAACGATTTTCTTCTAGCTGACGCATCATACCAGCAAGCAACAATTCTTCTTTGTCACCAAAAATCTCGTACACAGTTCTCTTAGATACATGAAGTCCCTGTGAGATTTCATCCATCTTAACAGCTTTTACACCACGCTTATAGAATTCAGGCATCGCATAAGAGATAATTCTGTCTTTCAGTTCTTGTCTATATTGATTGATTTCTGTCATTTTACTTGTTTGAAGACTATTTTTGTGCAAAGATACAAAAAAAATCAAAAAACCATTCTTTTTTACTAAGTTTTTTTGTACCTTTGCACAAACTTTTAAATTTCGTGCAAAAAATCCACGAATATGAAAGAAAAATAAACTCTAAACCAATATATTGTTATGGTAAAAATTACAAAAGAGGCGGCTTTAAGTTATCACGAGACTGGTCGTCCTGGCAAGATTGAGGTTAAGCCAACAAAACCTTATCACACACAAACGGATCTGAGCCTTGCTTATTCTCCTGGCGTGGCATTCCCATGTCTTGAGATCCAGCAGAACCCAGACGATGCATACAAGTATACTGACAAGGGTAACCTGGTTGCTGTTATCAGTAATGGTACAGCAGTGCTCGGACTCGGCGATATCGGTGCCATGAGCGGAAAGCCAGTGATGGAAGGTAAGGGATTACTTTTCAAGATTTACGGCGGTGTGGATGTCTTCGATATTGAAATCGATGAAAAAGACCCAGAAAAGTTCTGTGAAACCGTAGAGAAAATCGCTCCTACATTTGGTGGAATCAACTTGGAGGACATCAAGGCACCTCAATGTTTCTACATCGAGGAGCGCCTGAAAAGAACTCTCGATATCCCTGTAATGCACGATGACCAGCATGGTACTGCTATCATCTCTGCAGCAGGTTTGAAGAACGCTCTTGAGGTAGCTGGCAAGAACATTGCCGATGTGAAGATTGTCGTAAATGGTGCTGGTGCAGCTGCTATCAGCTGTACAAAACTCTACGTAGCACTTGGTGCACAGGTAAAGAACATCGTTATGCTCGACTCTAAGGGTGTCATTACCAGCGACCGCGAAAATCTGACAGAGCAGAAAAAGCTCTTTGCAACAGACCGCCGCGATGTCCATACACTCGAAGAGGCTGTGAAAGGCGCCGATGTATTCGTAGGCCTCAGCAAGGGTAACGTGCTCTCCAAGGATATGATTCGCTCTATGGCAGACAACCCTATCGTTTTCGCTCTTGCCAATCCAGTACCTGAGATCAGCTACGAGGACGCTATGGACAGCCGCCCTGACGTATTGATGTCAACTGGCCGTTCAGATTATCCTAACCAGATTAACAATGTAATCGGTTTCCCATACATCTTCCGTGGTGCACTCGATGTTCACGCCCGTGCTATCAACGAAGAAATGAAGATGGCTGCTGTTCATGCAATTGCCGATTTGGCTAAGCAGCCGGTTCCTGATGTAGTAAACGATGTTTACCACGTTAACGACCTTACATTCGGTCCTAAATACTTCATTCCGAAACCTGTAGATCCACGTTTGATTACAGAAGTTTCTGCTGCCGTAGCTAAGGCTGCAATGGAAAGTGGTGTGGCTCGCACCCCTATCACAGACTGGGAGAAGTACAAGCAGGATTTGCGCCAGCTGCTTGGTCAGGAGACCAAACTGACTCGCAAGCTCCACGATACAGCGCGCCTTCACCCACAGCGTGTAGTATTCGCTGAAGGTGGCAACCCAACTATGCTGAAGGCTGCAGTCCAGGCTAAGCAAGAGGGTATCTGCCAGCCAATCCTGTTGGGTAACCCTGACCGTCTGAACCGTGTAGCTAGCCGTTTGAAGCTTGACCTTTCAGATATTGAGATTGTAGATATGCGTGCCGATAACGAACAGGGCCGCCGTGCTAAGTTTGCCAAGCATCTGGCAGAGAAGCGTTCTCGCGAGGGCTACAGCTTCGAGGAAGCTTATGATAAAATGTACGAGCGCAACTACTTCGGTATGTCAATGGTAGAACAGGGTGATGCTGACGCATTCATCACTGGTCTTTACACAAAGTACAGCAATACTATTAAGGTGGCAAAAGATGTAATTGGAATCCGTGAGCCATATAAGACTTTCGGTACCATGCATATCCTTAACACCCAGAAGGGTATTTATTATATCACAGATACGCTCATCAACCGCCACCCAGACGAAGATGTGCTGATTGATGTTGCCAAGCTGTCTGCAGGTACAGTGAGGTTCTTCAACGAAGAGCCGGTTATGGCCATGTTAAGCTACTCTAACTTCGGTACAGACAATATTGGCTCACCTGTTAAGGTAAAGAAAGCCGTTGCTGAGATGCAGAAGGAGTTCCCTGAACTCGCTATCGATGGTGAGATGCAGGTAAACTATGCACTCAACAAGGATCTGCGCGATGAGAAGTATCCATTCTCCCGCCTCAAGGGCAAAGACGTCAACACTTTGGTGTTCCCTAACTTGAGTAGCGCCAATGGTGCATACAAACTTCTCCAGGGGTTGAATCCTGAAGCAGAGATTATCGGCCCTATCCAGATGGGATTGAATAAGCCTATCCACTTCACTGACTCAGAAAGTAGTGTACAGGATATCGTAAACATCACAGCAGTAGCTGTCATTGATGCTTACGTAGAGAAAATCAAGAAGCAGAAGTAATCACTTCTTTTTCCTGATTCGAACAAACAGAATAAGATAATAGTATTTTCCATAAACAGGTTGGCACTTCTGCGCCAACCTGTTTTTATTTTCTCTACTTCACTACTCGTCTCGGAAGTTCGTCTCTTTATACTTTTGAAGATATCTAAAAAAAACAGAATTGCAATCGATTACGCAGCCTTTCTTGCTAAAATAAGTTAATTTATACTCTTGTGCACCCACACAATTGAATCACAACAAAAATAATCAAATAAATATTTGGTGATTTGAAAAAAATCGTGTATCTTTGCAGCCAGTTATCCTGAAAACAATCTTTTTACCTTAATGGAAACTAATACCTATTGAAGATTTGGAGCGGTAGCCTGTGAAGGTCATCGCTTTTTTCTTTTTATACACCTCCTCCATCAAATAGCATATAGCATATATTGTTCCCAAGAAGAAAGTATATAATTAAAAGGTAATATCACTTGAGTCGGAAGACTTGCTGACTGCAGTCAGCAGACCTGTCGACTATAGTGAGCAGACCTGCTGACTAGGCTCAGCAGAGCTGCTGACACTAGTCATAACTTTAACGAAGGTATCTTCTTGAACCAGAGAAGTCGTATCCTTAAACCTAAGAAGACATCTCCTTGAACCAGAGAAGACATATCATTGAACCAGAGGAGACATATCATTGAGCCAGAGGAGACATATCATTGAGCCAGAGGAGACATATCATTGAACCAGAGGAAGTATATTATTGAACCCAATAAAGAACATTATACTATTCACGAGTCCCTTATCTGGTAGCAAATAATCGGTATTCTTATAAAAAACAGGCTTTTCTGTTAAATCTTTCTAAAAAGCAATCTTTATTTCCCCAACATTTTGTTCATATCAAAGATAATTTGTAATTTTGCACCCCGAATGCTCATGGATTGGGCAAATGTTACAGAAAAGTTTAGTTCGAAGGGGCTCAAAGAAGATCCGGCACAATGCAGGACGCCTCCCGAAGAAACCCGTTTATATAATTAATTTAATGTACGCAATTGTAGAAATTAACGGTCAGCAGTTCAAGGCTGAGGAGGGCAAGAAGCTCTTCGTAC
>OGLM01000322.1_pt1 | contig 60343 bp, 45 predicted proteins | sample 1572531 | NCBI WGS metagenome assembly OGLM01 (sample SAMEA2581909, study PRJEB24529) | metagenome | biome: Human gut stool | place: China | collected 2011
CGTAAGCACAGACAATCGTTCCGGGTTGATTCCGTTTCTCGATAAGAAACGATTTAAAAGCAATTCGCCCCAGCCATCGGGCAAAGAATCGAAAAATACGCCGTACAGCCCGCCGAACATTTCTTTTCCGGACGTATAAATTGTATCGGATAACGGCAAAGATAACGGCGAAACGGAAAATCCGTTTTTCTGCCATTCTTCATCGTATTGAAATCCGATTACGGAAGGTGTGATTTGCGCAAGATACCCTACCGTTTTTTCGTTATACTTAACGGTTACTTTTTTGATTTCCTTTATTTTCATACGTCAAAATCCTTCAAACTCGTGATTGCTTTGCGCGTGAATAAAGCATTAAAATCTTCCAGAACGCCGAGTACGTTAGCGATTTTTAATAGCGAAAACAATGAAATTTCCCCGCTGTTCTCAAACCTGCGCACCGAAGCATAAGAAACGCCCGATCTCACGGAAAGTTCTTTCTGCGTCAGTTTCATTTGCTTTCTGCTTGTTTTTTCTTTTTCCGCCAATTTCTGTGCCATCGATTGCGGCGTGATTACTTCCACAAATTGATTGATATTGAATTTATTTTTCATAGTGCTTATATTTTAGCACTTTTCTTTTAAAATGTCAATAGATTGCTCGTATTTTAGCAATTTTTATTGCGATTATTTTTTAATCCTTCAAATAGCACCGCAGCAAAACAATTCAGCGTTTCTTCCGAAATTTGAGCCAGATCCGGAACGCCGTTTATAAATATCCGTTTTCCCGTTTGATTTTCTTCAAACGGGATTTCTTTTATTCCTTGAAATTCGGCGCACGTTTTCGCTTCACTTTCCCTCATTGATATTTTTTCTTCCATTTCTGTTCGCCTCCGTTTTTTCTTTTATTATACCATAAACCAAGTCAATTTGCACGGGGTGAAAGCCGACAGAAATTACCGTCTATGCCGACAAATTTCACTGATTTTTCCGGATAAAAACCGGATTTTATTTTTATCTCAACGCTATAATGATCAATTTAGTTTATTGCAAAAAACAAGCACCTTATACGATTACAACAACGAGAGAATCTCTCTCAAACTAAAAGGAAAGAGCCCGGTGCAATACCGAACTCTTTCTATAACTGGATAATGTTTATCCAGTCCAACTTTTTGGGTCACTTCATCATGTTGTATTATTTTACAGAGATAGGTAATAACGTATCAGGTAAACCTTCCGCACTGACCCTCAGCAATGCTGTTCCTGGTTCGCATCCCTCAACGATAACGACTAGTCGTCCCTTAAACAATGGCATTTGTCTAGAATCGAACGTAACAAGAGATGTCGCATCGCCATTGCATACTGCACGGAATTTACCTGCTCCAGTTACGTTGAATGTCAATTGATTGTCAGCCTCTAAACATGGATTTCCGTTTTTGTCAACCATTGTTACTGTAACAAACGCCAGATCGTGTCCTTGAGATGAAATTTCTGTGCGGTCGGCGGTAAGCAAAAGATGGTCAGGAACACCTGCAGTTTTTACCGTCAACGTGTCGGCGGCACGACCTTTGGCGTCATACGCCACCACAGTCAGCTCTCCAGGCTGGTATACAACGTCGTTCCAGCGCAGGCGGTAGCGATCTAAGCGCGAATTTTTGTTGAACGTCTTGCGTCCTTGACTTTTACCGTTAACGAAAAGTTCTGCCTCCGGATAAGACGTGTAGCAGTAAACAGGTGTCACTTCGCCTTCCCGTCCTGGCCATGTCCAGTGTGGTACCAGATGCAGCGTGGCCGCATCCTTGCGCCAATGGCTGCGGTATAGCCAGTAGCGGTCCTTAGGTAGTCCTGCCAAGTCACATATCCCAAAGTAGCTTGACCGTGAAGGCCAGTACTCATTGTAGGGTGTGGGTTCACCAAGATAATCGAAACCCGTCCATACGAATTCGCCGATAGTCCACTTCCGGTCTTCCTGAATAGCCCAATCATCATCTGGCAGGTTGCTCCACGGACAGCACTCGGTGTCGTATCCGCTGCATTGGCCGTCAGGATATACAGCACGGTTTACTACCTTCACCGGAAACTTGTAGACACCTCGAGAACTTACCGTCGAGGCTGTTTCACTACCAAGCAGAAAACCTTGTGGAAGTTGCTTAAAACTGCTGTCATATTTGTGCAGACGATAATTGAGTCCAGGCACGTCCATTACCTGCAAAACTCCAGACTTTAATGCTTCGTCGGGCTTGTCAATACCCTGTGTTACCGGACGCGTGGGATCGAGTTTGTGGCAAATTTCTTGCAGGTGTTTGGATATCTCTCGTCCTTCTTCACTTGACTGCTCTGGTATTTCGTTACCGATGCTCCACATTATTATTGAAGGGTGGTCGCGATGGTTGAGCACGAGGTTGGTCATATCGTGGTCGGCCCATTCTTTAAAGAAGCGTGAATATCCGTTCTTGCATTTGGGATAAATCCACATGTCAAAGCTTTCAGCCATTACCATCATTCCCATGGAATCGCATACTTCCATCTGCATTGTAGACGGCATGTTGTGCGAGGTGCGTATGGCATCGCATCCCATGTCTTTGAGTATTCTTATTTGGCGTATTATGGCAGCCTTGTTAACTGCTGCACCAATGGGACCCAAGTCGTGGTGCAGGCATACACCCTTTATTTTTCGGCTTATACCATTCAATCGGAATCCGTGTTTTGCCGATATATCCACTGTGCGTATACCTACACGCTTCTGTGTCCAGTCGATACATTTCCCGTTGCTGTATAGTGTTGTCGTAAGTGTATACAAATAAGGATTTTCGGGCGACCAAAGTTGTGGTTTGTTTACGGAGAGGTCGACTTCGATGCTTCCGTCTTTTTTGTTTACTGGCACCGTTTGACCACATACCAGATTACCGTCTTTATCTGTCAGCGCAGCCTTTATCTCAAGTCCCGATTCATTTTCATATCCTTCTACTTTAGCATATACGTTGACAATGGCTTTATTTTCGGTGGCTTTTACCGTACGGAACCATCCACCCCAGTCGTCAATGTGTGTTTTCTTGGTTATTATGAGTTTTACAGGACGGTATATTCCACCTCCTGGATACCATCTACTACTTTCTTCAACATTATGCAAGTCAACTTCTATCAAATTCTTTCCCGGTTTTACGAAAGGTGTAGCGTCAATTCGGAAGGCATTATAGCCATACGCCCAGCGTCCAGCTTCTTTACCGTTAACTCTGACTATTGGTTCGCTCATTGCGCCGTCGAAGCGCAATTCTACGTATCCGAAACCTTCAGGTATAGTAACACATTTCTTGTAGTGCCCTTCACCTATCCATGGCAGTGCCCCCGAACGGCCTGACTTTTCTGTTTTTTCAGTCTCTCCGTCTTGTACTATTGCAACTGTCTGAAGGTCATGCTTCTTATCGAATGGTCCGTTTATTGCCCAATCGTGTGGAACACTGACCTGTTGCCATGTAAGTTTATCGCGTGAAAACAACCAGTCTTCTGACAGTGTCACCTCGTTTCGTTGCTGTGCACTGCAAACAGCTATACTTGCAATAAACAATGTAAATAAAAGTTTCCTCATTATATTATAAGTTATTATATTCCTTTGAGTTCAGTATGGAGTTTTTGTACTGCCGTTTTCTACATTACAAAGATAAGAAATTTATGGACAATCACACATTTTAGTTACGACAGTTTTTTACTTATACGCTTTTTCATGAACCTTAAAAGGGGAACCATGTTGCATTGTAACACGACTCCCCAATATTACGGTACTTTCACCATCTTACACTTATCACAAAGTAACGAGTTGTAGGGTTATCATAATTCAATATCTTTACTCAATGGAAGATCTGCCGAACTGCCGCCCACTGATATCGTAAACGTACCAGGTTCAACCACGAAACGGCCTTCCATCACATCGTAATAAGCGAAAGCCTCGTTGTCAAGCGTCAGTTCTACGCGCCGTGTCTCGCCCGGACGCAACGACACTTTCTCAAAACCTTTAAGTTCTTTCAACGGGCGTTTAACCTTGCACTGCTTATCCGACACATACACCTGTGCAACTTCCTTAGCTTCCATTCGACCAGTATTCTTCACATTAAAGGCAACTTTCACTTGGTTTTCGCCAATCTTCTCAACATCAAGTTCCGAATATTCAAACATTGAATAAGACAGTCCGAAACCGAATGGGAACAACGGTTTCACGCCAGTTTTGTCATAACCACGGTAACCTGTAAATATGCCTTCACGGTATTCCACCGAGCGCAGCTCGCGCCCCTTCATGTTTTCATGGTAGTTCTCGTAGCTTGGATTGTCCTCGGCGCGCGCCTCTATGGATATAGGCAACTTGCCGCTGGGCGACAGTTTGCCACGCAAGATTTCGGCCAAAGCCTGACCGCCTTCCTGTCCAGGATACCATGCCATAAGAACACCCTTAACCTTGTCAATCCAAGGTTTAAAGGCTATGCCGCCTCCAGCATTAACAACAACAACCATGTTTCCGTTGATAGCAGCCAAGCGTTCAATCATCTCACGCTGGTACTGAGGCAGTTCAAACGGACGGTCGAAGCCCTCGCCCTCAATGCTGCTGTTAAATCCTGCGCAATAAACCACGTTGTCGGCTTTTCTTACACCCTTCTCAAGCTTCTCCTCGTTGAGCCGCTTCAGGCTGACCTTTATATTTGCAGACGAGATGTTGTCAAAATACTCTACAACAATATCGTTCCTCACGCCTCCTTTAACTTTCAAAGCCAACTCGCGGAAAGAATAAGCGTGGTTGCCCCAGTCGCCCGCAACGGTCTTACCATTCACCTTTATGCGGTAGCCGTCGTCCCCGCCTATGTATATCTTAAGTGTCTCGTCAGTCTTTGCCGTATAACATCCGCTCCATCTTACCGAGAATTTATCTTCAGGGAAGCCGTCAATCGGTGCACCGTACTGCCAATCAAAATCTACAGACGAGTCTGTTCTCGTTACATCAGGCGTGCCATTCAGTTCCTTGTTCTTGAAATATTCAGCCTTGAAACCACGCAGTCTCTGCGTTGAATCGGCAAACACTTGCCCGGTAATGTCTTCATAAATAACATCATCCGTAAGCATTATCGTCTTAGGTTTCATTTTAGCCAAAGCCACACTGAGCGGAGTCGAAGTAAACGGCACAACATTACCACTGCCACCGCCTGTGGTTATAACAGTCGCATTAGGACCGACCAAAGCCACAGTTCCTTGCAGGGGCAGTACTCCGTCCTCGTTTTTCAGCATGACAATACCCTCGCGCGCCAGCTCAAGCGCAGTCTTGGCAGATGCCGGATTATCAAGCGGAATGTCGGATTCTTTCTGATTTCGGTCAAATATGCCGAACGCCATTACCGTCTGCAATATGTGTCGCACTTTCTCGTCTATAATGCGTTCGTCCACTGTCCCAGCCTCAATGGCAGCCCTAATCTTATCAATCGTAAAGTTCTTGCCTTTCGGCATCTCAAGGTCAAGACCGTTGTTGGCCGCAGCCACAGTAGAATAAACCGACGTCCAGTCAGACATAAGTATGCCCTTGAAGCCCCAACGGTTGCGTAGCACTTCCTTGTTGAGCCACGCATTCTCAGTTGAATGCACGCCGTTAAGCAGGTTGTAACTATCCATTACCGCTCCTACCCTACCCTTGGTCACGGCCTTTTGGAATGCAGGAAAATATATCTCGAACAGCGTGCGCTCGTCAATCTCCGAACTTACGTGATGCCTGCTCCACTCTTGGTTGTTACCAGCGAAATGCTTTATCGTGGCCATTACGCCGCGCGACTGCACACCGTTGATGTAAGCCAGTGCAGCCTCGCCGGTAAGATAAGGGTCTTCTCCAAAGTACTCGTAGTTGCGGCCGCACAACGGCGAACGGTATATGTTTACACCCGGACCGAGCAATATGCCCACGCCACGTGCCCTGGCATCGTCGCCAAGCGACTTGCCGAGACGATACAGCAAGTCCCTGTTCCAAGTAGCGGCGCTAAGCACCGAAGCCGGATACAGCGTACTGTGTGGCGCATGGTTGCGCAATCCAACAGGACCATCGGCCAGCAAGACCGTAGGTATGCCAACGCGCGGTATCTCGCGGAGCGAGAATGACGTAGCTCCCGACAAATATGAAACTTTCTCCTCGAGGGTCATTTGGGCCACAATGTCAGCCGCCCTCTTTTCAATCTCCGGTGTCACCGTCTGCGCTTTGGCCGTTACGGCAGCAAGGGCTACCACTCCGGTGACTAATAGATACTTGATGTTTTTCATTTATTTTATTCAGTTATTTCCAGTGTTGCGGTCTTTCCACCTATTATTATCTGATATTCGCCCGGTTCAACCACGGTCTCTCCATTCTCGTTCACGAAGCCGAGGTCACGCTTTACGTTAAGGTTGAAACGGCAGGTTACCGTTTCGCCAGCCTTTATTTCCTTTTTTGTAAAAAAGCGCAGTTCCTTTACAGGGCGTGTAAGTTCGGCATACGGACAACGGACAAAGCCCAACACGGCTTCCTTGCCGTCAATTCCACCAGTATTTTTTACGGTAACTTCAACGCTAAACCGACCGTTTCGGGGCACCTTGACGCTCGACAGCACAGGCTCTCCGTATTCAAACGTAGTGTAGCTCAACCCGTAGCCGAACTCGTACATAGGCTCGCTCTGTATGTCGTGGTAGAAACCCTGATGATGACGCGCACTCGGACGACGGTTGTAATAAATAGGAATCTGCCCTGTGGTGTACGGGAACGTCACTGCAAGTTTGCCCGACGGATTCACCCGTCCCGACAATATTCCTGCCAGCGGAGTGCCTCCGGCAATGCCTGGCTGCCACATTTCAACTATTGCATCGGCCATAGGTTCCATGCGGTTGAGCTGTAACGGGCGCCCGTTGGACAGCACGAGAACAACAGGCTTGCCTGTTTTGCGTAAAGCTTCAAGGAAACGTATCTGCACATCGGGCAGTTCTATGCTTGACCGTGAAGTATTCTCGCCGCTCCATTTTGATTTTTCACCAAGGCACGCCACTATCACATCAGCATTCCGGGCAGCCTTTACCGCTTCGTCGAAACCGCTCTCGTCGCCGCCTTCGAAAGCGCAACCTGCCACGTATTCTATATCAGCCTTGCCGTCAAATTCTTTTTCCATTGCGTCAAATATCGTCGTGACGTCGTCCTTTTCGCCATGCCCGTACCAACAGCCAAGCATGTCCGCATCAGCATCGGCAAGCGGACCTGTAAGCAGTATCCGCTTCTGCGTACGCAGGGGCAGCGTGTTGGCTTCGTTCTTCAGCAGCACCATGGTTTCCTCGGCCAACTGTTCTGCCAAGAGGCGGCTTTCCGGACGCAGGAAGCGCGAGTCGTCGTTGACGTCAGGCGTATAAGGATTGTCAAACAGGCCGAGGTCGAATTTTACTTTCAGTATTCGCCTTACGGCCGCATCGACTGTTGCGGTGTCGACACGTCCTTCGGCAACCGACTGTTCCAGATATTTGTCATAAGCGTGGGACATCATGTCCATGTCAAGTCCGGCGTTGACTGCCATTTCGCCCGCACGCTTCAAGTCGCGCGCCGCTCCCTGTGCTTTCAGTTGCTCTACGGCTGCCCAATCAGATACGATGAAGCCGTCGAAGCCGAGCTTGCGCTTGAGCGTCTCTGTCATGAGGTACTTGTTGGCGGTTACCGGCCTGCCGCTGAAGTTGTTGAACGAGCTCATCACTGTAGCCGGTTTAGCCTCCAAAGCCTTACGGTATGGCGGCAGGTACGTGTCCCAAAGGGTCTGCCTCGACACTTCGGTGTACACGTAGTCGCGACCGGCTTCAGATGCACCATATGCCACATAATGCTTCAGGCAGGCGGCAATAGACAAGCTGTCGGCCAGGTTCTTGCCCTGGTAGCCCCTTACGGCAGCAGCACCGAACACGCCGTTAAGGTAAGGGTCTTCCCCATACCCTTCGGCTATGCGGCCCCAACGGGGGTCGTGTGCAACGTCTATCATCGGTGAGAATGTCCAGTCTACACCAGACATGCGCGCTTCTTGGGCGGCCACGCGACACGAGAGGCGTGTAAGATGAGGATTGAAACTGCACGCCTGGGCCAACGGTATGGGGAAAACTGTCCTGAAACCATGGATTACGTCATGTCCGAACAATATCGGTATGCCAAGCCGGCTATTCTCCACGGCGTGGCGCTGCATGCGGTTGCGCAACGAAGGCTCTGTGCCGAAGTATATCAGCGAACCTGTCTCAGCCGGTATATTCTTAACCTCCACGCCCTTGTTGTTTTCTATATTGTTTGTGCCGAGGGTATATTGCACCATCTGCATAACCTTCTCGTGCATGGTCATACGCGACAAAAGGTCTTCCACACGTACGGGAGACGGTACCGAAGCATCCTTGTACAATTCGGTTGAAGGCTTCATGCCGCTCAGTTCTGTGACTGCCCACGGAGTTTCAACCGCGGCATGTGCCGACGTCTGTGCCGCCCTCACCAGTTCGGCGTTCAGCCCGTCAGGATGGTACTTGTTGCCTACCACACTGTGGCCCGACAATACTTCATACCACGTGCAGGCTGCGGTATAGCGGCCATAGGTAAGTTGCAGGTGGTAACCGTCACGGTTCATGTTGTCGCCAATGAACGTCGTACGGGCATTCTGTACGGCCGTTCCCGACGGAATTACTATCTTTATGCCATTGTCTTTCATGGCCTTGCGCGATGCTGCAACTATCTCGTTGTACATGCGCATTTGGTCATTACCATAGTCAGGAAATGCCACATGGTTCGACGTTGAGGCGTATGCCCACGTCTGGTGCCATATTATCTTGCTCTTGGGAGACAGCTTCTTGATGTACGCTATAAGTTCCTTAAGATAAGGCTCATAAGTCTCCAACTTGCCCGACTGTCCGCTGGCCTGCTGCAGGCTTACATAGTCCCATTGTTCATCCGCCAAAGCACGGCTTATTGACATTCCGTCTGTCTGGCGGCTAACGCCGTCAACGCCTATCTTGCGGTAGCGGTAAGCGGCGCGGTCGTGAGACGCATTGTCCCAATGGCGGCTAAGCTGGCAACCGCCTATAAACATATTCGCCACTATCATCTGCCTGCCGTCTGCTGCTGCAAGGTCAGCGAGGTAATGTTCTACGGCATCCTCAGAGAAACTGTTGCCTATGGCCAGCACCTTCATTATCCTGTCGGCAGCCGTAACCGGCACAGACAGGAAGGTCAGTGCTAACAGCAACAGTAATATAAGTTTTTTCTTTTCCATAATAAGTTTTTTATTGTTTACGCAATTATTGCCGTATCGTTGGCTGCCGGCACAACGTCGGAACCAGCACTAACGCCAGCACCGTGAAAGATTATTCGTAAGTCTTTTATTTTCAACGTTATAGCATCGGCATCCCAAAAGGCGGCAAATCAGCTTGCAAAATGCCGCCTTTTACGCTGCAATATGCCGTCTTTTGGCGTGCGTTTTGCCACCTTTTGAAAAACCAGACAATACGTACCCCGGTACAAGCCACGCCACTGATGGTTTATTTACGGCTTTTGTCGTCCGCTTTTTTCTTACTGTAATAGTCGTGCATGATGTACCAAGCCTGCTTACGCTGTCCCTGGTCGGAGACCAGTCCCTTGCGGTTCCACCCGTCCTGGTTTGTAGGATGCATGCGGGTAGGACTACGAAAATCAAACAACACCCAAGGCGATACGCCGCACAAGTTTGGGATATTGTCAAACATACGCAGGTTGTCCCTGAAGAGTTTGGCCTGATACTCCTCGCTCCAGCTGCTTGCCATGTTTTCGTCATCATGCTGGCCATAAAGCGCCTCACAGCCAAATTCAGAAATGAACAACGGCTTGCCCATAGCCACCTCCCAGCGAATGTCAGCCGGGTCCTTAGGCCATGGGGCATACCAGCCCATGTATTTGTTGATTGCAACGATGTCGAGATTTTGGTAGAAGTCGTCATGCATTACGAACTTGTCCTCGGCCTTGTCAAAATATGCCAGGTCGAACGCAGCAACAAACAGCCTCGTTGTGTCGAGGTCCTTGCCCGTCTTAAGCAGATGGGCAAGGAAACGGTTGCGCTCAGGTGTATTTTGCGTCTCGTTGGCGATGCCCCAAAAACAGTCAGCACAGCGGTTGCGGTCGCGCATTATGGTCTCGCGAAGCATACGCGACGCCTTTGCCAGTGTTTCAGAATTGCCGAAGTCTATAGCCTGCCAGACTGGTATCTCCTGCCAAAGCATTATGCCCATGCGTTCTGCCTGTCTCACTATATACTCGTTCTGCTGGTAATGTGCCAGACGCACCATGTTCACTCCGAGGTCGCGGGCTTCAGACAACAGCATCATTGCGTCACCCGGCGTGCAGGCACGACCCATGCGTTGAGGTATCTCTTCGTGGAAAGAAACGCTGCGGAGGAATACCGGACGGCCGTTGAGCAATACTTCCGTACCACGCACTTCAATGTTGCGGAAGCCAATTTCGTCTGTAATGGTATCGCCGTCGGCACTCAGCCTTACGCCGTAAAGATACGGATCGTCAGGACTCCAGCGGCGTAGTCCGCGCACTTTGACGGCGGCACTGGCCTTGCCTGCGGCATCAGTGGTTAGTGTTACGGTGCGCTTAAGCTGCGGAATGTCAACATTTATCTGCTTTCCGGCCACTTCCGACGACAGTTCTGCATCTATAAGGACAATATCAGGACGGTGTTTGTCAAGACGAATGAAATAGTCGCTGATGTAAGTTTCGGGCAAAGTAACGAGCATCACGTCGCGCGTTATGCCTCCATAATTCCACCAGTCGAACGACATTGCCGGTATGGCGTCTTTCTGCCGACGGTTGTTAACCTCAAGGACAAGCAGGTTGTCGCCATCTTTCAGCTTGTCGCCGACTTCTATCTGGAACGGAGTGAAAGACCCTTCATGGCTGCCTATCTTCTCGCCGTTTAAGTATATGTTGCAGCGGTAGCTCACTCCACAGAAGTAAAGGAAGCTACGCTTGCCCTGCTGTGATTGCACATTAAAATGGCGTGCGTACCATACAGTGCCCTCATAGTATTTCAGTTCGGGCGACTGCGAATTCCAATCTCCCGGCACGTTAAGCCTAAGCCCGCCGTCAAACGAATATTCATAAAACTCTTCGGGCTTCACAGCTTTCTTGTCTTTGTATATTTCCGCCTTGACACCTGCGTCGTACAAGTCTACAATAGCGGCCCACTTGCCGTTAAGCAACTGGTAATCGCGTCCGTATACGTTGGCAATGTAGTCGGTAGAAGCCCAAAGTCCGAGTGGCAAAAGGGCTAAAAATAGCATTAGTTTCTTTTTCATTTAGTCGGTAATTAGATATTTGTAAACTGCAAAACTGTTCTTCCCGGCGAGTTTGAAGCAAAGCCTTCCTTCATTGTCAGCTTTCACCTTATCAGCCTTTCCATCCCCCATTACAGGTTCAAGGGTCACTTCCACCCCACCATCAAGCCAAGTCTTCACCATGGCCGAGGCACTTTCATTGTCCTCGCGGTAAATGATGAAATAGCCGCTGCGACTGTCCTTAATTGATTGGAAACCTGTCCAAGAACGTCCTGAGGGCTCATCGCCAACTGGCAATATGGTTCCATTATGTATGTCTTCCTGTATTTCTGTGTACCGATGGATTAATTTTCCCGTTTCAAAAGCCTCCTCCGGCAGGTTTGAAGCTTCCATCCATGCCAGCGGTTGACCGGCAATGGTCGTTGCGAAAATATAGTCAAAGCTGTAATTGCACGGCGCAAAGATGTCGCCGGGAGCGTATTTGTCGGCGTTGCGCCACTTGTTCAGGAACTCAACCTGTAATCTCTGCGACGGCACATAGCGCGACAGTTGCCACAGATTGCGCAACGTATGGAACGGATAATAGTTGCCCCAGTCGGTATAACGGTTCTCCATGAAGATGTTGCCGTACTCCGTAAACATGTTATATCCACCTCGCCTGCCGGCCGTAGCATCAAGATTGAATATCACCTCGCCGCCGCTTTCCTTTTGGACAAGGTCAAACAAGCTGCGGAGATTTTGTTCGGCGGCCTTAGTCGGAATCTGCAAACCGTCTATCTTGAATATCGTTATGCCATACTCCCGCCACAAGCCGAGTATGGCTTCAGCATCCTTACGCCAGTCGGCAAAGTCGTTCTGCACACTCGGATTGTACCACAAGCCAATGCGGATGCCGAGCTTACGTCCTTTGTCTACAATTGGTTTCAGCCCATCAGGAAACTTTACAGAGTCCGGCTTCCAATAGTCCTTGTTGCTCCAGATGTCCTTAAACGAACCTTTAGCCACCTTTGAATTAGGACTCTTGCCTATCTGCCAACCATCGTCGAGCTGGAATACGGTAATGCCGAGACGTGCCGCACGGTCAAGCTCGGAAAGACAGAACTCCTCGTTGATACGCGAATCCTGGCTACGGTCGCCCCATGTGTTGAGCATTACCATCTCGTCGCCCCCTGCTCCGGTAGCCTTGCAGAGACGTGCCTGCCTCTGGTAAGAATGCAAAGCCGTAAGGGCTTCACGTTTACCGCCGTCAAATACGCCAAGCACAACGCCGTAAACAGATGTCCATCCGTCAGGAGTCACGTCGCCCGCGCTCACACCAAGGCCGGTGACTTTGAATGTTCCGTACTCGGCACGGAAATCATAGCCCGGATAATGAAGCTGGGTTGAAGAACAAGGTGCTTCCTTCAGTAAGAAGAAACCGCTACCGGTAACGAGATCATCGGCCAAAAGCAGATTGCCGCGATATCCGTTCTCACGGTACGGGATAAAGTCACGTTCGGCTACAAGATTATCGTTCCAGTCTGTATAATCAAAAAACTCAACGGCACGGCAGCGCCAGTGGTTGCCTTGAAGTTCAAGACGGTCGAGCACAGGTATCTTCACCCCTGCATCCATATCTTCCTTGAACTCTATGTTCTTACGGTCGGCAGCTGACACTTCGCGGTCTTGCTCAACAACACCAAGACGTCCGCGAAGCCATGTTTGGCATGCTATTGCGGCAACATCGTATATTCGGTACTGCCTTTTAACCTCGAGCGAGCCCTTACGGTACTGGACAGTAACCTGAAGACAAGCCGGATGCACGCCGTCCGACGGCACGTTCTCCTTACTCCAGCGACCGTCTTCAGCCTTACCCTTGACCAGCAGGAAATCAGGCTGCGAACCCTTTGAGCGCATTACTTCGCCGCTCAGTTTATTGATAACGGCAACAGTTTTCAAATCACCTCCGTTCCAAAGGAACACCCGCTCTATATGGTCGTTGCCCACGCGGAGCGTGTCTCCTGACATTTCGGCAAAGCCATGTGCCTGTGAAATGTGCGGACACAGTACGGCGACCGACAATAATAGTATGTAAAATGTTATAGTCTTCATTTCTGTTATCAGTCTTTTTCCATGAAAGCCTTTGGCATGGGTAAAGTCTCGTTGGGCTCGTTGAAGCGCTGATTGTCCGGAACATTCTGCTTACCGACACCTTTCTGCATAAACGAACGAAGTTCAGTCAAATGCAGGCGGTATACACCGCGCGGAGTTGTCTGATATTTTTTGCACAGCGCGGCGGCCATTCCGACAACCTCGCCCATCATGCCCGTTGTCCTCATAACACGCACAGTGCCCAGGGCAACGTGTGTGCAACTGATGTTGCGACCGGCCATGAACAGGTTGTCGACATTGCGCGAATAGAGACAACGGTAAGGTACAGCATACGGATGTATCCAATGGTGTACGGTGCGTGTCTTGAATTCACCTCCGGGGAAACGCGCGGAATTAACCGAGTCGGCAAAATGCAGGTCGATAGCCCATGTTGTGGTAAACGAAGCATCCTCATGGCTTACATTCTTGTCTATATCGTCCTGCGAAAGCACATAGTCGCCCAAAAGGCGGCGCGACTCGCGCTTGCCCAGCACATAGCCCACCCACGCAAGACTACGGTTGGCAAATTCGGCGCGGCGTTTAGCCTTATTCTTCAGGAAACTCCAGTTTGAATAGACTACAAGCAGTCCATAGTCGCGTATGCGTTCGGCTTCGGTTATCTGGTTGCGGTTCATACCCGTTTCCCAGGTCCATTCGCCCTTCCTTACATATTCGGCGTTACCGTCATTAAAATCAATCCCGTACGAAAACTCCGGGAAACGGCTCTTGCCCGGTACCAAATCGCTGTACCACTGTATAGAGGCGCCCATTACGATAGAATCAGCCACGGCCGGAGCCATGCTTTCACCGTAGTCGCTACGAGACTCGCGCCCCATGAGGAAGTCGGCACCAGCCCATGCACCGATGGAGCCGTCGCCGGTACAGTCGCTGAATACAGGAGCAGAGAGTGTAAGGCGCTCAGCCGTCTCGACGTTCTGTATCGTAACTGATGCTATACGCCCACCATCCATACGCACACTCGTGGCGTGCCAGCCGGCAAAAAGCGTCACACCTGTCTCGGCGCGAATGAACGAGTCTTTTTTCTCATCCTCATAATAATAGCCCGGCTGGGCGTTTCCGCCACGGCTATGGCCAAACTCCCTTATCATACGGCCAAGTGCGGGATACTTGCCTGTCTCTATTATACCGCCAAGATGGACGCGCACTTCCGACGAATTATTGCCGCCGAGCACAGGACGGTCGTTGACTAGGGCCACGCGGCATCCAAGCCTGGAAGCCGTTGCCGCGGCGCACATGCCGGCTATGCCGCCACCAATAACAACAAAGTCGAACTGCCGGTCGGCTGGTTGGGCACCGCCCAGAAGTGCAAAGCGCCAGTCATGTCCTTTGCCGAAACGTTCTTCAGGCGACTTGTCAAGCTCCGTAGTAAGCAATATTGCATCGCAACGGCCGTCAAAGCCTGTAAGGTCATGCAGAGTGATATGCACCAAGCCTTCCTTGAGCGTAGCCACTCCGCCGTCCTGCCACTGCCAGCTGTCGCCAGTGCAGCCAAGTTCGGGTGTCTTGAACTTACCGCCAACGTTAATGCGGAATCGTCCCGGTCCCTTGCCGTCGTACCAAGGCGATGTCCAATTATACGTGCGCACCCATACACGGTACCGTCCGTCTTGAGGCACCTTGACCCTTGTAGAAGCATCAGCAACGGGCGTACCCATGCCGTGGGCAAGAAGATAAGGCGAACCCATCAGGTCCATGAACTGCTGGTCTACAGCCCACCCGCCCTTGTCAGTAAACGACTCGGCCTCTACCAGCACATCGGCTGCAAATGAAACATGAAGCGCAAGCGTTACAATAAAAGTTGTAAGTAATCGTTTCATCGTTGAGTTTTCAGTATAGTTTTCATAAATAAAGACGCATGTTTGCATAAAATATATAGGCGGCCGTTTCCTAAAAAAATCACAACAAAATAAACTGACTTTGCAAAAAGCCGTCTTTTGCATTGCGAAAGGCCACATATTGGAAGCTCAAAGGCCGTCTTTTACATTCTAAAAGACGGCCTTTTACAAAGCATTGATTCATAAGACGTTACGGCTACGTGTAACAAAACCTTATTGCCTTATCCTGTAAATATCTTTATTATTTTACCGTAACGTCGCAAATCTTAACCCAGCCATCTTTAGTCTGATACTCGTCAGTGGCTGAAATGATTATTCCTATTTCGTTGTTCTTTGTCGTATCTACCAGTCCTACACCCCATGTATATTCACCGGATGCTACGTCCGTGAGACTGAACGACGTACTGTAAGAGTGAGGCGTACCCTTCACCCAGTCGCTGATTTCAGGCACAGGGTCAACAAAGCGGTATATCGGCTCGCCAGTATTCTTGTCCAAAAGGGCGAAGCATACCTTGTATTTCTGGTTCCACTGCGGCATGTTAGTCGGACAGTAGCCCCAACCAAGGTTTATCCAACGGTGAACAAGCGTAACCTTGCCGCCGGCATTGACCGTGCGGGGTGCTGAAATCATGTCTGGGAAGAGACGGTAGCCACCCTCGGAAATGAAGTCCTTGACGAGACCGAAGGCCGTGTTGAACCATGAGTGTGTTTCACCAGAATGGACATCGCTTGAATAGCGCAGGTCCATCATGTTTACATTAGCGCCCTTTGCTTCATCATACTCGCCTTGGCGCACCTCGGCAAAATTGGCGTATCCGTCGCCTCCGATAGAACCGCTGTGCTGGGCCTCAACCCATCCGCCTTCCATTATGATAGGACGCAGGTAGCGGTACTTCGTGGCTATGCCACGCTCCCAGTCCTGGTAATACTGCTTCATGCCGAACGCATCGTGGCGCAGGCTGAAGCCCTTGTTGACACACTCATTGATAAGTTTCTCCGCCATGCTAAGGTCTGCGCCTGCCTTGTCGGTGGTAGACATTATGCAACGGTGGTAGTTGATGACAATCGGCACACGCGTGAAGAGACGTGACATAAGGCTTGAAATCCAGTCGGTAACAGCCTGTCGTGGAGACTCGTCGCCGGTAGAATAAATAAGCGTGTGCGTCTCGCCCCATTTGCCAAGGCCGAAACCGCTGACAAACTGAGTGACATCAGGGTCGTTGAACTTCTCGGCAAAGGCTGTAAGGAACTTCTCGTACTTCTCCTGGAAGACGGGATCGTCTGGATAAGGAGACCACCCGTGCCAAGAACCGGTAGTGACTTCGAAGGTCTTGCAACCTGCAGCACGCACGTATTCAGGCGTGAAGTTATAGTGCTTGTCGCGGCTGTCTACAACAAATGTGAACGCCAGCTTCATGCCATACTTCTTGGCGATGTCACGCATCATGCGATAACGCTTTGCCGTAATTGTATCGTGCTGTTCGTTCCAAATGGTTTCATCCCAGATGTACTTACCCTCGCCCGGCTCGAAGTCGCTCCATGCACCGCGCACATACATCGTACCACCATACAAGAAGACGTTGTCCAGGCCTTCAGATGTTTCAAAGTTGGAATACTGTTCCTCGAAATCGTCTATAAGTCCGTCACCAAGTCCGCCGTATACAACCCAGCCCTGCATGGGGTTAAGCAGTTTTGTCTTAGGTATCTCATTACCATTCTTGTCAAGCACGGGCTGACCGGCTTGCGGCCTGTCTGCGTTGTAAGTAACAGGTATTGTATTGCCGTCTTCATCATACTCATAAAGTCTCAACAACTTGTAACGCTCAGGCTTTATGTTTATGATTTCATTGCCAGGCACGTCCCACTGTATTGACGATGACAGTGCCTCGTCATCGTCGGAACATGAAGTTCCGACGATGAGAGTTGACGTAAGCATCATGCCCGAAAGGAGCATTAAGCCGTATTTTCTTATATTTTTCATTACCATTGTTGTTTAAATGATTTATTACTTTTGGTCGAAAATCACGTATGAGTCTTCGAAGCCCCAGCACTGGCTGAGGGCGTTGCCTTCCTCGTCATACTGCTCAGAACCGATGTACACCTCGATGTAGTTGGTGCCTTCAGGCATATTAAACCAAGCATAGCGGTTGTTGCCCTGGCCGCCGTATATCGGCTGGAACTTCTGTCCGAAGGTGACGTCGACCTGTGTGTCCCTTGTAGAACCAGAACCGAATGCGTACTCGTTGTTCCAGTGATTTGTCGCACAGAACTTAACCTTGTCTGCCTGCAATGCTTCACCTTTATAAACGAACAATCTCGGATTTGCAAGACTCTGCGTCAAGACAATGTCGCTCGGCTTACTGCCATTGTAATACTTGTTGCCGCCGAATATCCAAAGTGCTTCAATCTCACAAGTATAGTTGTCATCAGCCGGTGCTTGTGTGCGCTTGAATATTATGGTCTTGTTCTTCAAGTCGGTAGCTGCAGAATAGATTGTGACAGTATGGTCCTCTTTGTTTACCACGATGCGGTAGGTGCCGTCAGCAGGTATTTTCCAATTGCGGTTTGCCGCTGCGGTAGACGTAGCCACTTGTGCGAATGACTGTTGGCTGCCGTCATGGATGCTGTTGTCGTCTGCAGTAGCCGGAACAATTGACATATCCTGAGTTCCCTGGAAAGTAAGCGGCAAGTAAAGCGTTCCAGCCTTGAGTTCTCCACGCCAAGCATAAACGTTCTCATTCTCAAGTGTCTGCTTGATTTCAACCTGATCGTTTCCTACGGCGGTACCGGCAAGGAACATCTGGTCAACGTCAACCACAGCTCCGGCTGCCACAATGCGTACGGTGTGCTCGCGCAGGTTTACAGTTACGCGGTATGTATCAGCCTCGGGCACAGTCCAGAAGTTGGCCTCAGCCTCGTCTGTGATAACGGCCGGCATGTCGCTAAGTTCGATTGGCGTGTCAGGATTTTCTGGACCTATGGCATTGTTCTCGTCAAAGTTGGTAACGGGGAAGTTGATGCTTCCAGCGTTCAGATGGCCTGTGTAGGTATAGAGCTGCGCGTCTGAAGCATCTTTTGTCAGCTCGATGCGCTCATCGCCAACAGCCGTTCCGCCCATGTAAAGATTGTCAGCTACAAACTGTTTAGGACCGTATGTCTTTACCTTAACAGTTTTGGTCTCGACGTCGGGCACTTTGAGCGTAGGTCCTTCAAACGACGCAGTAATGGTGAAAGTCACGTCTACCGCAGTGCTCGTTGCAACGCCGAAGTGGTTTATGAGCAGGTCTTGCAGCTCGGCATTGGTAAACTCACGGTGGAAGACTCCTCCGTCCTCATACTCCTCGATGGCAGTAGCCGCACTGCCGACGCTCATCTCGTACTGATACGTCGTGTAATATTCGTAACCGTAGTCGTGGGCTGGTGACCAATCGATAGTCAAGGCTATCTCGTCTGGCTTGCTCTCATCAAGCTTGATGTATTCGCCAGACCCGGTAATCGTGATTTCTGACTGGTTTTTCGAGAAGAAGTTGTCTATTGTGTCGTCGCATGACGCCACCGTGAAGGCAAGCAGTCCTAACGACACGGCCTTGAGGCCGTTGAATAATATCTTGTTCTTCATTTTTATGTCTGTTTATAATTAATAACCTGGGTTGTTGCCAAGATTGGGGCAAAGCTGGGTGTCGTGTGTAGGGATGGGCCACAACATCTGGCGGTCCGGGAACTTGCGTTCAGCTCCATAGGCACACAGTCCTCTATTATACAATGCAGAGAAGTCAGCGAGACCATCCTCGTCAATATCTGGTGTTATGCCCCAGAACCAGTTACCAGTGTTGACCACATCAGTGAGTTCCTGGTTTGGGTCCAACAGCATTATATAGTTGTATCCATTAAGGGCCTTGGTTGCCAAATCCCAACGCATCAGGTCTTGCAGACGCTGGTTTTCCATTGCGAACTCCATGCGGCGTTCTATGCGTACAGCCTTGCGCATTTGCGCCTGGTCGGTAGCAACAACGGCAGGATAATCGTTTGTTGCGTTCTTGTCCACTCCGTAAGCACGCGCACGTACCTGATTAATATAGTCAGCAGCAACATCCAAGTCTTTGTTTTGCTCGATAAGAGCCTCTGCATAGATCAGGAGAACGTCAGCATACCTTATTATAATATAATCTTGCTCAACCTCGCGTCCATTTTCCAACCAGCTTGCATCTATGCCTTTTTTCCAAAGCAGACCGTTAAATGAAGCGTACTGGGCGTTGATGCGTGAATCGTTGTTGGTCTGCATCTGGCCTGTATTATAGTTCATCACTTGCTTTGCTGCCGGGCTCGGGTCATATTCGAATCCGCAATGCTCGGTATTGAACTCAACAATGGTCATCGTACAACGCGGGTCACGGTTCTTAAACGGATTGTGTGGGTCAAAAAGCGGCGACTCGTCAATGGGCAGTCCGTCAGTACATAGGTAAGATGCCAGCAGATCCCACGACGGATTGTAAGAACCATAGCCTCCACAGTTACGCGGCAGACCATTGTTTACAAACCACATATCAAGAAAGACATCGGTCGATGCCAAACGCGGCAGGCAGAACACCTTTTCAGGCACGTTTTTTGTCTGCTGTTTGAACAAATCCGCATAGCTTGGGTACAATGAATAAAGACCAAGATCAATACACTGCTTTGCAGCAGCCTCAGCTACATCATAATCGTGCATATAGAGAGCATAGCGCGCCTTCATCGCAAGAGCAGCACCCTTAGTGGCGTGGATTTCCTCATTGCCGTATGACTCAGGCAGGTATTCAATGGCCTTGTCAAAGTCTGCATAAGTAAGCTCCTTCACTTCATTCTTGTCGCGTCGCCCCATACGCTCTGCTTCGGTAATGGTCATGGTCTTTTCCATGTAAGGCACGTCACCATAAAAGAACGTAAGGTCAGCATACTTGCATGCACGGCAGAAATAAGCCTCACCCTTGTAGCGGTTAATCACATTCTCAGGGACATTCCCCTCAGCCTTATGTATATTCTCGAGCATTGTGTTTGCGCGTGCTATAAGTTTATAGCTCTGCTGCCACAGTGCGTACACCTCATATTGCTGGCCATTGAGCGTACCGTCTAGCACAGTTCCGTTACTATTCGGGTTACGGTTCTGCTGACGGTATGTGGTATTGTCTGTCCATTGCTCTGACGAACTAAGCGGTTCCTGCCAGTAACCGAGAATGTAAAAATCGTTTGCCGCCAAGTTCAACTCAGTCTCGGTAGTATACCAAGATTCCGTGTTGCCTTCCGTCTTGGGCACAAGGTCCATGCTTTCGCACGATGTAAGGCAAAGGCCGGCGGCTGCCATAGCTGACAATAATATATTTGTTTTCATTGTATGTTTACGTTATTTTAGAATGACACTTGAATACCGAATACCACAGACGTAGTAATAGGATAAGAACTTACTCCCATTTCAGGATCCCATCCATCAGGATAATCGCTGATGCAGAACAAGTCTGATGCACTGACATAGAAGCGCGTACGATCTATGCCGATGTAGCGTGTCCATTGCTGCGGCAAAGTGTAACCGAGGGTAATGTTCTTCATACGGAAGTATCCACCATCAAAAATCCAATGGTCTGACGTAGCATAGTTATTGTTCTTTGACACGCTTGACAGACGGGGATAGAAAGCGTTTGCGTTCTGTTCGTCTGTGTTGAACGGACTCCAATAATTGCCTTCCAATATTGCAGGTATGTTACCATAATTGTTGCGCAATGGTTCAACCATGGCCCTGTCAAGATAAGACTTCTGACTTCCAACACCCTGGAAGGCCAAGCTCAGGTCAATACCGCGCCAAGAGGCGTTGATCTGACCACCGTATTGGTAACGGGGGAGTGAATTACCTAGAGGAACGCGGTCATACTCGGGAGAAATAACACCATCTGGCACTCCGTCAGGTCCACTGATGTCGCGGTACTTCAAGTCACCTACAGTGACGCTTGAGTTTAACGTAGCCGAGTTATTAACCTCTTCCTGCGTCTGGTATATACCATCGCAGATGTAGCCGTACCACTCGTTGAAGTATGTTCCGGCGCGCTTAATTTTACCACCGCTAATAATGTCAGAATTGTTAATGTAGTCAATTTTCGAGAGGAAGTCTGAGAAATTTACACTTATACTATAATTGAAGTCACCGATGTTGTCCTGCCATGTCAAGTCAATGTCGTATCCATGTGTGGACATCTTGCCTGCGTTGGTGTTAGGATCATTATATCCCATGGTGTAAGGTATCTGTATGGCAAGAAGCATGTCTGTAGTCTTCTTCCAATAATAATCGAAAGTCAGACGCAAACGATTATTGAAGAAATTGGCATCGAAACCTATGTCTGTTGACGTAGTGGTTTCCCATGTAATGTCCTCGACAGCAAGCACAGCCGGACGTGCGGTATTAGCAGATACAACAGAACCGTCAGCCATATAGAATATGGTGTTGCCAAAGCTCATCAAAGCTATGTACGGGAAATAGTTGCTGCCGATGCGCTCATTTCCAAGCTTACCCCAACTGCCACGCAACTTGAAGTATGACAGATAGTTTTGGTGATCCATAAAGTTTTTCATGAATGGTTCTTCTGTAACGACCCATCCAGCTGAAAATGAAGGGAACGTACCCCAACGGTACTTCTTGGCGAAACGTGATGAGCCGTCGTGACGTACATTAGCCTGCAAGAGATAGCGGTCTGCATATGAATAAATCACACGACCGAACCATGAGGTGGAAGTGTACTCAGAACCGGTTCCGTTATTTTCCATATACTCCTCAGGGCCAATGTTCAAATAGGGATAATTAGTAAGCACGTATTGGTCACGTGCAGCTCCAAGACTCTCGCTCTTAGAGTAATAATTCTCAAAACCGGCCATTACAGAAAGGCTGTGTTTGCCAAAATCGCGCATGTAGTTTGCGAGGACTTGTGAAGTAACGTGCCAATCGTCGTTGCGTCCCTCAGTCAGCTTGTTAGTGGCGTACTGTCCGCTACCACCATCAAAATATCCTCCGAACACGTCTGGATCATCAGCAAGTGTGTAGCCACAAGCCATCTTAAACTGTTTTGACTTCTGGTAGTTAATATACGGCGATACGATAGCTTGCAGACTGAAGCCCTTGAACGGCTTAAATGTCAAAGAGCCTTTACCACCAACCTGCGTGCTATGGCTTACAGTAGAACCTCCTTCCTTTAGCAGTCCGTAGGGGTTTGAACCGCTCTTACCTTCAGCCAGTCGGCCATCGTCCCATGTTGCTGCATAAATGGCCGGCATCAGGCGCATGGTACTGAAAGGATCATAAATCTTATTCTGGCTCTTGGCATGGCGCACGAAAATGTCAAGCGAGGCTGAGAGCTTGTCGCTTATGGTATAATCATTATTCGAGCGTAACATGTAACGCTGGAAACGGCGTCCATCATACAGACCGTCAACATCATCATAAGAGAGTGACGTCACAGAACGGATGTTCTTGTTACCACCGCTTACACTGATGGTGTGCGTCATACGCGGAGCGGAGCTATTCAAGATAAGGTCGGTCCAATCGGTAACAGGATAACGGTTGGGGTCGGTTTCGTGATATTTCATCCAATTCTTCGTCTGATCGGCGCTGTAAGTCTGGAAAAAGCCTTGTGCCGGGTTATCATTGTACATCAACTCGTTGCTCATCTCCAAATAACGTGTAACACCAACCATCTCAGGCTGCTTGGTAGGTATTTCCCAACCAAACTCGGCGTTATATTTGATTTGGAACTTGCCTGTATCAGCGCCACGCTTAGTCGTAACAAGAATTACACCGGCTGCCGCTTTTGAACCATATATACTTGCTGCTGCAGCATCCTTCAATACGGTTACGCTCTCGACATCATTAGCGTTTACATAGTCAAGGTCACCCTCAACACCATCGACAATAACAAGTGGTGAAGAATCGCCCATGGTGGTGACACCACGCACGTGAATACTGCCAGCTCCTGAGCCTGGCGCCGAACTGCTACGGCGTACCATGACGCCAGAGAGCGTTCCCTGAAGGGCGCTTGACAACATAGTAGTACGACGATTGACAAGTTCGTCTCCCTTGACTGCAGACACGGCACCGGTAAGGTCTTTCTTCTTAACCGTACCATAACCTATTACGACAAGTTCATCAAGCGAGTTATTGTCTTCTGACATCTCTATATTATAGTTATTGCGGTTACCAATTTTCACTTCCTGTGTATTGAAGCCGATATAACTGAACTCAAGAGTAGCACCTTCAGGAGCTTCTATAATATAGTTTCCGTCAAAGTCAGTCACTGCAGCTGTCGTTGTACCTTTGACTTTTACTGTTGCACCGATAAGAGGATCACCATTGGTGTCTGAAATAGTTCCTGATATCTTTTTACCGCCACGAACGTTTTTTTGTTGGTTTTGCACCTTTGTCTGCTTACCTGCTGTGATAGTCACCTGCCGACCGGAAATAGAATAGTTCATTCCCGTTTTTCTACAAAGTTCGGCAAGGATACTTTCTACACTTCTTCCTTTAAGTGCAATCTGAACTTTTTCGCCGAGACGATTTTTCACGTTTTGGCCATATACAAAGACATATTTACTATGGCCTTCAATGTAATTTAATACAGAACCCACTGTGTTGTTGTTGGCGTTGACTGCATTTATTGTCACTGCACGGTCAGGTGACAAACCTGAAGCCAATGCGGAAGACGACATTACCGTCAGTCCCAACAGGCACAGCGCGGCAAGATGTTTGCCGTTGTAAGAAAAAATTGCTTTCTTTTTCATAAAGCTGATGTGTTTAGGTATTTTCATTTAATTGTCATTTCTGTTATTTTAAGCCATCCATCATCAAGAAGAGTTGTATCTACTGCAATTTCAAGCCCTGGGTTGTTGTCCTTAGTAGTATCTACAAGAGCTATCTTCCAATCGTATTTTCCTTTATTTAGCCCGTCAAGGGTGGTTGTAACAGTACAGTCTGCAACATTACCCTTAATCCATTTTGAAAGGTCGCTATTATTGTCAACAATTACCTTGACAAGTTTTCCGTCTTTGAAAAGTCCATATGCAACCTTATATTTCTGGTTCCATTGTGGAATATTCGTAGGACAATAACCCCATCCTATGTTCTCCCATCTACTTGCAAGTTTAACCACATCACCGTTCTTAGCCTTGTCTGGCATTGTGACTGATACGGGATAAAGGCGGTAACCTCCGTGAGCAATGAAAGCTTTTACCAGATTAAAAGACTTGCCAAACCAAGAACGAGTCTCATCATTCACTCGCATATCCATCATATTAACACACCCCTCCATAGCGTCTAAATATTCACCGTGGCGCACGTCCTCAGAGTGTCCTTCACGGTAACGCCGGCTAGGGTCAATCCAGTAACGATGGTGAGCCTTAGTTATCCATCCGCCTTCCATTATTATCGGACGTTTAAAATTCCATTTGCGTGCAAAATCTTTTTCCCATTGCTGATAGTAACCTGTCATGCCAAAAGCATCATGACGCAGGCTGTACCCTTTTTTTATTGCACTTTCAAGAAGAGCCTCGCTACGTGGATGGGCGTCAGCCCAACTTATTGTGTCGCCTACAAGACGATGGTAATTAATAATAAGGGGTATGCGTGTGAAAGTTTTTGAGTACAGCGTTGTAATCCAGTCAAACACCTGCTCCTTTTTACCATAGTCTTTATATTTCACGCCGTGAGCTTCGCCCCATTTACCAAGACCGTAAGCATCGATAAAGTCGACCTTGTCAGGATCATTGAATTCTGACGCCAATGCTTTCAGGAACTTTGCATATTTTTCCTGAAACACAGGATCGTCGGGATATGGAGACCAGTTTTTAGGATTACCCGGATCAATAAATCCTTCTGCGCCTGCTTGCCGAACATAAAGTGGAGTATTTTGTCCTTGATCACGACTGTCCACAACAATTCGGAACGCCAACTTCATGCCACGTTTCAACGCACTTTGCAACAGTTTGCTAAGACGCGAGTTTGGATTTTTCCAAAAATACTCTCCCTCCTCAGGCTCCATTGAACTCCAACTTGTACGTATATAACAAGTATTGGCATAATCGGACACACGTACTGTGGAATCCCCCACGCTCATTATATCATAACCTTCTGTTTCCCAGAAGTTCTCGTCCCAATTGCGTCCCACATACATCACCCATCCATTTAACGGATTACGCAAAACACGAACAGTATCAGGACGAAATGACACTGTGACATCCTTGGCCTGGGACGGAACCGTCATACCTAGTACTACTAAAAGGAGGCCCAAACATTTATTTCTGTTAATAAAGCCTCTTGTTTTCTTGGTTGAAGGACATAAGTTCCCCTTACCCATGACTACTGAAAATTTTAGTTAATAATTATTGAATATGTTTTCTATTACATTATTTCGTGAGGTAAACTTTTCCATTAACGACCGAGACTTTTGTACCTACTATGGCATTGATAGCTTTCAGCACTTCATCCACGTCTTTCTGGTATACCATTTTCCCGTAAAGCGGGGTTCCTGATATGTTTTCCTGCACACCAATTTCCGTGCAGTAATAATCATTAATTCTGCTTACAACCTGATGTATGTTATCACCATGAAGGTTCATTATTCCATTCATCCAACTTGTATACTGTGAAGTGTCCACATTCTTCAAACCATCAAGCTTTCCACCTGAAACATTGAGCAACTGATTTGGACGCATTGTAACCTTATCACGACTCTTAGTTGTAACTTCGACTGCACCCTCCACAAGAACAACATTTGAATAATGACCATTATAATTCACAATGTTGAACTTAGTACCCAATACCTTTAAATCAAAACCATCAGAATGAACAATGAACGGATGTTCTTTATCATGTGCCACTTCAAGGTAAACTTCGCCCTTAGTGTAAATATCACGCGTGTCATTGGTAAACTTCTCAGGATACTTTACTATTGACCTGGAGTTGGCTACAATCTTTGTTCCATCTGGCAATCTGAAAGTCATTATCTCTCCAACAGGCACTGTAGTTGTTATCATTTTCGGCTTTACAATAGCCACCTTATGTTCTGTAACTCCAGACAATATACTCCTAGGTACAACAAACACACCTATTAACAAGGTTATACAAGCTGCAAAAGCTACACCTATGAAAAACTTACGCCTAGCCATGCGCCGTTCATTGTCACGCCTTATCTTGGCATATGTTTTTTTCTTTATATTACTCATGTCAATGTCAACTGGCTTTGTATCGACAACAAAACTCTTCAGTTTCTCGTCAATCTCGTTTTCGCCGTATTTATATTCAAATATATCCTTTTCCATATCTCAGTCCCTTACCTTTTAATTATACTATTGCTTTCAACTGCTTCTTAAGAGAACGAAGAGCATAACCCACATGGTAATTAACCGTTGCAAGCGAAATTTTCAACATATCGCAGATGTCCGCATACGGCATCTGTTCTATTTTCGCCAAATAAAACACATGCTTGCACTTTGCCGGTAAATGTTCAATAGCATCACTCAAACGGTTCAATTCTTCCTCAGATATCATGCTGTCCATAGGACTCTGCATTTGCGGAAACACAAAATTGGGCAACTCGTCAATGCACACCTGGTTACGGCGGAGCATCTCTTTACGCAGGCACGATACAGACTTACGATATACAACTGTGCTCAGCCAACTGTTTATATTTTCTATGCCAAGCAACTTCTTTCTCATTTTCCAAACCTCAAGGAACACATCACTCACGACCTCCTCGGCAAGCCCCTTGTCGCCAAGAATGCCAAAGGCATGGTTATACATACTCTGCGAATGACGGTCCATGAAACCATCAAAGGCAAGTTCGTTTCCTTTTGATATAAGGATCAGTTCCCGTGACTCATCCATCATTTTTCAAGGTCGTTTAGGTAACATATTTATTATTCCCTTCTTCATAAGGGTTCGTTTATTAAAAAGACGCAAAAATACGAAAAATATATAGGAAAGAATATGTTAATTTTTTATTTAACAAACAAAACAATTCTCTCAGACAGATTCCATGGCGCATATTAAAAATGTAAAACATTGGTTTACAATGCAATCATAACAAACATGTCATAAAGCAGGGAGCAAGCATTATGACAACACTTGTCCCATCTTCATATTTATTTTAACACACGCGAAAGGAATCTGTCTGTTATTTCACGTATGTCGTAAAATACACTTCCAAGACATTCACGGTAACGAAAAAGCGGGTGACCCAGACCTTCAAAGTAGTGGCTCTCGACAATAGTAGACTGTTCACGCAACTTCGCCTCGAAATCCTTTGCCTTGGCCATCGGAGTGAAACTGTCCTTGGATCCCATCATGAACAATATTGGCTTATGCATGGTTTCAACATCGTCAGCCAACGAGTCGACCACAGGGTAATACAACATCCTAGCACACACCACGCTGTCTTCCATCTTGCCGGCAATCGCCCCACCGGCCGATGCTCCTGCAACTACAATACGTGACGTGTCAATACCGAGTTCACCAGCATGCGCACGAATATAAACCAAAGCAGCACGCCCATCCTCGACCGACTGCGATGCACTCTTACTTCCAAGATACTTTATTGAATAATCCACGCTGATACCTGTAATACCATTGCGCGCGTGCCACTGGCATTCACGGTAAAACTGCAACGGACTGCCATATTTCCATCCTCCTGCAAAAAAATATATCACAGCAGGTTTTGGTTTGTCCCCATGGGCCCGGAACACATGCAACTCTAGATCTCCTGCAAGACTGTCACGACGGTAACAAACCTTCTCCGGAGAAAATGCCTCATGCTGCGGTTTGAATACGCTTGCAATTGCCTTCATCCACACATCAGCCATAAACTCACGACCACGCCTGTTAGGATGCACTTTGTCGTCAATAGTCATGGTGCGCCAGTCATGCCCCGATGCCATGTCGACCAAAACCACACGCTCACTGCCAATCGAGTCGACAAGAGCCTCAATACGTCTGTTCAGTTCCGGTATGTACGAATATTTAGGTAGCTTGCCACTGGGCGTCACCTTTGCCAAAAAGACGTATGCCTTGGGATTAATTGCGTGTATCTTATTAATAATACTGGCATAAGTCCTTATCATGCCGTCAACCGGCCGCTCGTCAGCAAAATGGTTGTGTCCTGCGTGCAGCAACACGATATCTGCCGGATACCGGCGATATATGCTGTCTATTCGCTCGTCGAGAAATTCCACTGGTTTTCCGCTGAAGCCACAATGGTTAAGCCATCCTATACGGCACTCGCTGCACTGCGGTCCTACAAAGTCTACATCATACCCGGCCGTAAACAGCCGTTCCCACAGAGGATAAAGATACGAAGAAAAGCCATCACCGCCTTCTGTTATAGAGTCACCAAGCCCCATTATGGTCAACCGGCAATTACCCATCGCACGCAAACACGAAGGGACGGATAAAAAAAACGCCAGCACAAAGCAGGCGAAAATCTTTTTCATAAATATTGAAGGCATATTTGTCATGATACGATAAAATACGCCACGCTTGTCTACCGCAAGAAGCCTGTCTGGAAAACTACTAGCGGAAAACAAGCGTGGCGCTTGACATTGTTTATCTTATAATAAATTTCTTTCCATTATGTATATAAATGCCGGCAGCAGTTGGACGCGAGCCCAGTTTAATGCCTTGCAGCGTGTAATATGCGTCTGATGCATGGCCGTTTTCAGTTTTCAAACCTGCAATGCCGGTAGAACCTGTCTTCTTTGCATACGCTCCGGCTGTGCTGCCTTCCTCACGCACGGCACCAGTCTGGTCAACAGTAACGTCTGCCAAGATGCCCCAGTCTGCTATTGCAGCGGAAAGGGCTGCAGTGTCATACTTGCCGTCTTCAGCAAGCGGCTCTATTACGCCGTTTGCCCCAAGCTCGTTTTCACCGAATATGGCAGAATAGCTGTTTTCAGCGCTTGCATTGTCCGAATCCTGTAATGTAAGCACATCACTTGCGCCAGGACCCAATATGTTCATGCCGCCGCTGACTTTTGGTTCAATTGCCGTTACAGCGAGCGCAGGCGTGCCTTCACCTGACACAATGATAGAGTTTGCAACAAAGATGTTGGCGTCAGATGTCATCTCAATTTGTGCCCCACCCTCGTTTCCTGCTATCGTCGAATTTACGACGTACACGTAACGATTATGGTTGCCATCGGTACCTGTCGCGTAAATAGCGCTTTCAGCTTCAGGTGCAACATTGTCTGTTACAGTCGAGTTTACAATCTGAAGATATGCACCATGCTGCATGCAGATGGCACTTCCCAAGTCATTCTTTATCGTATTACGCGCTATAAGACAACGGTTGAAAGTGGTCTTGCCCTTTTCCTTGTTGTCTGAAGTCAGCTTGATGGCACCACCACGGCTTGTTGCCTTATTGTCAGTAAACTCGCATCCGTTGAAAACTGAAAGGCTGCGGTGGCTGGTAAAAGCCATTCCGCCTACTTGCTTAGCGTTGCCCTCAGCAGGCTCTTCGGCTACATTACCATAGAAACGGCAGTCGTCTACTTCCACGTAACCACAGTTGTCCAAATGAAGGGCGCCGCGGGCGGTAGCATTGTCGCTCGGACTTGACTGCGAATAAGCGCCGGTAAGTTCCAATCCCTTCAATACAACCTTCTTGCTCTCGTCACCATTCTTCGTATTAGTCTTGAATGACAATAAACATTCGGCGTCGCCACTGTTGGCTACGCCGTCTCCATTGATGTCACCCGAGAAAACGGTCGGAATGGCTGAAGGGTAATCAGGAGTCTCGTGTCCAGTACCGGTAAGTTCAGGATTGAAACCGCCGACAAACGTGTAACCGTTGGTAATGGTAACCACCTTCGGCACATTATATTTTCCACCTGCAAAGTAGAACACGTCACCATTTGCAAAGCTGTTTATTTGGTCTAACATCGTGCTGAACGCCATGGCGTTGTCCCATGAAGAACCGTCGCCATTACCACGCGCTTCCGTACTGATGTAATAATCTGCGGCAGAAGATGCCACCGGAGCAGCCATCATGGCTGCGATAAGGTAAAAATTCTTTAATTTCATAAGCGTCTTTAATTATTTAGGTTATAGTATTTGCAACATATCGCTAACTATAAAGACGCAGCAAACAAAAAAAACTATAGGACGAACCATGACATTTTTTTGTTTTACCCGACATTTCCTGCAGAACAACCTCAACCTCTGCACGCTCCGACACTCAACATCCGCCAAAAGCCGACCTCGTTCAGGGAGCCACTTGCCTTGTTCTTCCATACGCGTCCGGGAGGTGGTGTCATGATGCACGCCTGCCTCCCGATGTACGGGAGGTGTTTAAAGCTATAAAGACACGCGGAAATACTGTTACACGTTCATAAGAGGGAGAAACACGGCACGGACGATGCGACCAACCCAGACAGTGCAACAAGGCTTTGAATAAAACTACTCTTCAGAGAGTTATAGCCAATAATCAGCTTAAAAAGGCGTTATTGGCTATAACTAATCATGGTATGACACGCCACCTGACGGGTTGCCTTACTCAGGGTAAATCATTTTCCTTGTCACGCCACCGTCAACGGTTATTGTCTGCCCGTTGATAAAATCATTGTCTTCTTCACACAGGAACAGAACCGTACGGGCTATGTCTTCAGGCCGCCCCACCCTGCCGCTGGGATGGAACTCGTGGTCGACGGGGCGCAGGATTTCGTCCTCGTTTACATGAATCCAACCGGGGGCTACGGCGTTGACGGTAATACGGAATGGTGCAAGCGAAATGGCAAGGGCGTGGGTAAGCGAGTATATTCCGCCCTTCGAGGCACTGTATCCTTCTGTGCCGGCTTCGCTCATCAAATAACGGGATGAACAAATATTGACAATACGGCCGTAAGCAATATTGCCGGTCTTGTGCCTATGCCTGGCGAGGAAACGCGATGTTATGAAAGCCGAACGCAAATTAGTGTTGATGGTCTTGTCAAACTCTTCAACCTCAATCTCTGTAATCGGCTTGAAAACACTGATACCAACGTTATTTACAATGACATCGATATCGCCCCAACGGTTCAACACGTCTTGCATACAATTCTCCAACTGCAACCTGTCCGTGACGTCTACCTCATAAAACAAGGCAGAACACTCACACGCCACGGCTTTTCCACGCAAAGAGGCGACGTCGCAAAAAGCGACTTTATCACCGACTTTTGCAACGGCTTCAACAATGGCACGCCCTATACCATGGGCACCGCCTGTAACAAAAATTCTCCTTGCCATGTCATGCAACACCTAACAATTCGACATCAAACACCAAAGTAGAACCGCCCGGAATGCCCGGCTGCGAGAACCGGCCATACCCCATTTCGGCCGGAATATATATTTCCCAACGGTCGCCTACGTGCATCTGCTGCAAGGCTATAATCCAACCTTCAATCAAATCGCTCAAACGGATTGCAAGTGGCACGCCGCCGCGGCTGCTGTCAAACGTATTGCCGTCTATCGTCCGCCCGGTATAATGTACTGTCACGATGCTGCGCGGCGAAGGCACAGGGCCATCGCCATTGCCCTTTGACAAGACTTTATAACAAACTCCCTTGTCAAGCTTGACAACACCTTGCTCGTTATATTTTTCCATCAGCCATTCCTTGTTGGCTTGCACGTATGCTTTCTTGCTCATATTATCATTATCATTTTTCGTAAACGGGAATCAACATATCCTCATTAGGCCAATCAGGCATAAAGAAAAGCGGAGCCGGCCTGCCACCTACGCCTGACCATTCGATACGGCGGACGTAATCGAAATCTGGTGGACCGAAATCAAACGAGCGGCCGTAAAGCAAGATTGCGTTACGACTTTCGTCAACCTTCCACAATCCTCCGCCATAAACACACTCTTCGCCAACTTCAAGCAACTCCCTGTGCAGATAGACGTTTCCGAACTTCAGCACACCGTCATCTGTAATAATAAACTTCTGATACATGCCTTATCCGTAAATAGTTGCAACAATCTTCCTTTCACCGCCATAATTACGAAACTCGCAGAGGTATATGCCCTGCCATGTGCCGAGGTTCAAGCGTCCGTGTGTAATGGGAATGGTAAGGCTCACGCCGAAAAGCGAACACTTTGCATGTGCCGGCATGTCGTCGGCACCTTCAAGCGTATGTTCGTAATACGGCTCGTTTTCCTTAAAAAGCCTGTCCATTATCCGCCCCATGTCGCCCCGCACGTCGGGGTCGGCATTCTCGTTTATGGTCAGCGCACACGAAGTATGCTGCACAAAGAGGTTAAGCAGTCCTGCCTCAGGCAGCGGCTTCGGCAGATGCTCCAATATCTCACGCGTCACCAAGTGGCAGCCACGCCGTTTTGGCGTTAATGAGAATGTAGTCTGGTGTATCATCGTATTTTATCAAATCCAACAAAAAAACATATTACTTCAATAACGGTTCGAGCGCTGCCAGTAGGTCAGCTTTTGACATCGCCCCACTCTGCCGCCATAACTCCTTACCGCCACGCATCAGTACCAATGTTGGTATCGACCTTACCCCATGGCGGGCGGCAGTAATGCGTCGTTTGTCGACATCGACCTTGATTATGCGCAACTTGTCACCAAGCACGGCCTTTACCTGTTCCAATACGGGGTGCATCATTTGGCAAGGCTGGCACCAGGTAGCAAAGAAATCAACCAAGACAAACCGGTCGTCTGATATTGCATCTTCAAAAGTTTCCATAGTCATTACGCTTTAATTCAAAACTGTTTTATCAATAACTGGCCTTAATCAAGATGCCAGGTAACCGTCAACCGTTACAAATTCAATGTAACATCCTTACCGAACGGAGCCAACGACAATCCCGCCATCTTGAAATGTTGTTTAGCAAAAGGTATGCCAATAATAGTTATGAACAGCAAGGCACCGAACACAACATGCATGAACCACGCCCACAAGCCGCCAAAGATAATCCACAGAATGTTGAGCGGAATGCGTATGCAGCCGGTCGGTGAATCAGTGTCGCGGACTTCGGCTCCGAAAGGCCACAGGCACAGCAGTCCTATTTTAAATGTCTGCCAAGCCACAGGTATGCCTACTATTGTACACGCCAAGGCCAGACTACCCGTAAAATAACCTATGGCGGCCTCAAGCCCACCGAACAGCCACCATATCAAATTGCCTAATATCCTCATTACTTATCCTTTTGTATTTCTCCGTTTATGCGCTTTCTTACCACCGAATATGCTTTCTGGAACAAGGCCGATTGCTCCATTGTGCCCATCATCTCCCTAAAACGGCACAATGGGACGGTAAACGTAAGCTCGTTTCTTGGTACAAGGGGACGTGCCGATGGGTCGAGCATGCCTATGAAACACCTGCGGCCACCATCCCTGTTCTCCTTAGCGGCAAACGTTACAATGCTGCAACAGCCTGAAGCAAACTTCGTGCTCACGGCATCGTCGGCATCATTATCATAAAACGCCCACGAGCAAAGCCCCGAAAGGATATCTGGAGTGGCAAAAAAGATGATGCCCTCGACATCGTCCAAAGTAGCCAGCCCGTCCATGCGGACAAAGTTAAGATACGGCTTGGCCGTGATATGAATATCCAGCCGGTCTATATAGTCCTTTACCTGGTCGGGGGTCTGCTTGTAGTGTTCCTCACGGGAAACAAACGCCGGCACACGGTCAGGCATTGGCGCAAATGCCGTATAAAGCCTACCTCCTCCGCATAACACGTTGTCTGCCGAAAGCGTAAGCGCCCCTCCATCGCAAACCTTGCGTATGGCACCAATCATGCAGCGTGGTATCTTCTTAACATCAGTCACTGCCGTATTACTGTAGCCGAAAGCGACAGGAAGCGGTGCATCTTCACCGAAGGCCTGCTTGTATAGGGACAGAAATTCATTTATAGTCATAAGCCTCTGATTTGTTTTCCATTCAGTTAATGATGCAAAAATACACGTTTTTATTCAAGAAAACAATCATACGTGTAATTATCTTTCAGAATTATCGGCCCCACCACGTTGTTTGACAACCATGCGTACCCACACTATACATCCACCGGAAAGTGAGGGTACAAAAACAAATAAACATACATGTAAAATCAACGTGGTAAAACAATAAAACCAATATGTGGCCTTTTACGTTGTAAAAGGATGTCAATTAGGAGCCAAAAGGTTACCTTTTGCACTCCAATATGCCACCTTTTGGAATGACTGTATCCGGCAGCTTCAAAGCTAGCAAACAAATTACTGACAATCAAACGATTACGCGAAGTACGATTCAAAGAATACAATAGCTTGCGGTTTTACGGCAAGGCAGACAGGCATGGAACAAAAAATAAAGCGACGAACCCATAGGCGCATTGCCTAATAGGTTCGTCACTTTATTTAATTATGTCTTACTTAAATATTAAGCAGCCATGTTTATCCAATCGTAGAAGAAGCTGCATACTCCGAAGAGGAGGACACCTGCAGTGCAAATGGCGAGTGCCAGCTTCGTGTTACCGTCGCTCTTGAACGTCGGAAGCGGATTCTCAGATTTCTTGATGTACATTGCCTTGACGATAAGCAGATAGTAGTAAAGGCTCACTACCGTGTTAACCAAAGCTATGAACACTACAAGGTAAGTAAGGGGAGAACCCTCCTGGGCTGCTGCCATGAATACGAAGAACTTGCTGAACATACCTGCGAACGGCGGAATACCGGCAAGCGAGAACAGGGCGAACGTCATAAGCAGCGAGAGCTTCGGGTTGGTTGTATAGAAACCGTTGTATGCATCCATGTCAGTAGTGCCGTTGTTGTTCTCCTCAACTACGCCGATAACAGTGAACACGGCGAGGTTGGCAACAACGTAAACAAGCACGTAATAAGACAGTGCTGCCACGCCTAACGTGCTGTCGCCAATCACGGCCAACATGATGTAACCGGCCTGTGAGATAGAACTGAACGCCATGAAGCGCTTGAGGTCCTTCTGACGGATGGCAAACAAGTTGCCGACTGTGATTGTGAGCACAACCAATATGTAAAGCACGTGGGTCCAATACTCTGTAAGCGGAGCAAACACCTTCATCAGTATTGCCATGAGGGTGAAAGCGGCAGCGCCTTTAGAGATTACGCTAAGATAACCGGTAACCGTTGTAGGCGCACCCTGGTAAGCATCGGCAGTCCAGAAGTGGAACGGAACAAGACTGATCTTGAAACCGAGTCCGCTGAAGAAGAACACCATGCCCATTATTGACATGGTAAGATTCTGCCTTGCGGTAAGCAACGCTGCCAGATCATCGAAATAAAGAGTGCCGGCAGCTCCGTAGATGAACGATATGCCGTAAAGCATTATTCCGCTTGAGAATGTTGCCGTAAGTATGAACTTAGCTGCACCTTCAGCTGAATTGTGGCGGTACTTGTCGAGGGCTACCAGACATGCCATAGGCACTGAAGCCATTTCGAGTCCGAGGAAGAACATGAGGAAGTGGCCTGCGCTCATCATCATGTTCATACCAAGCAAGGTTGAGATAACAAGCATGTAGAACTCTCCTTCCTTGAAACTTGTATCAGGACGGCTAAGCCACTTGCGGCTCTGTATAATAACGATAAGCGTACCTGCAGCAAGGATTGTCTTCATTACATTTACTGCGGCGGTGGTGACATACATGCCTCCAAATGCCGAAGTAGGCTCCTGCGGTACAGCCGAAACAACCACCTGGACAAGCATCAGCAGGCAAACCAGCGGATTGAACCACTTGCGATCGGCCTTGCGCGACGATGCAAAGTCGGCAATGAAGACGACAATAAGGATAGCCATCATCGTGGCTTCCGGTATCATGTTTAAAAATTGACTGTAATTCATTGTTATGCTTTTTAGTTGACAAGGGTCAGGCAAAAAACATTCAAGGTGCATATGCCCTTACAGCTTATACCCGACCAGCTTGTCTGCTGTTATCATATTGCCGCTAAAGCTGAAACATTATTAATGTGGTCGATGATTGGAACCAACGCATTATCAATTACCTCACTTGCCCAAAGCGGTGCAATACCGAGACCTGCAACACAGAATATGAGGCAGCAAACGGCAACACGCTCGTCCCATGTAGCGTCGGTGAGAGTCTCATAATGCGGGTCGGCAACCTTGCCGTACAGTATCTTGCCGACAACTCGCAGGATATAGACTGCCGTAACGACGATACTTGTACAAGCAATTATCGTAGCCGTACGGTGGAACGTGTCATTATTAGCGAACGAGCCGACAAAGATTGTCATCTCGGCAACGAAACCTGAGAAGCCCGGCAAACCGAGGTTGGCCAAACCGGCAACGACATAACCAACGCTGAGGAAAGGCATGATCTTCATCAAACCTCCGAGCTGGCGCACGTCACGAGTGTGGGTACGGCCGTAAATCATACCGATGAGGGCGAAGAACAAGGCCGTCATCAAACCGTGTGAAAGCATCTGGAGGATAGCACCGGTACAAGCGGTCTTGGTCATCATGAGCAATGCAAAGAGCACAAGGCCGCAGTGTGAAACTGAAGAATATGCGTTAATATACTTCAAGTCGGTCTGCACACATGCCGACAAAGCTCCGTAAACCACAGATATGGTAGTAAGGATAAGGAATATCCATGCCAACTCGTGGGCAGCCTCGGGCAGAAGGAACATCGCGATGCGGAAGCATCCGTAACCTCCCAGCTTCATGAGCACGCCTGCGTGGAGCATTGACACGGCAGTAGGCGCTGAAGCGTGACCGTCAGGACTCCATGTGTGGAACGGGAACAGGGCGCCAAGCACACCGAAACCGATAAACACGAACGGGAAGAACACTTTCTGAAGGTCAACCGGGATATTGTGCATCTGGGCAATCTCAAGCACGTTCATCGTTGTAGCGCCGCTACCGAAGTAGATGCCGAGAATACCGAGAATGAGCAATGCAGAACCTCCCATAAGCATGAGGGTAAGCTTCATTGCCGAATATTCCTTGTGGCCGCTGCCCCACACGCCGATAAGAAGGTACATAGGGATAAGGGCAACCTCGTAGAACATGAACATCGTGAACATGTCTATGCTGATGAAGAAGCCGTAAACACCAGTACTCAACAACGTGAACCAAAGGAAATACTCCTTGGTGAGAGGCTTGAGCTGCCATGAAGCAAATGTACCGGTAAATACAATGATGCTGGACAAAAGCAACATTACAACCGAAATTCCGTCAACACCGACAGCATACTCAATGTTCAAAGGCTCGAACCAAGGTATGCTGTAAGTGAAAAGCATCTCGTCGGTATTGCCGCCGGCACGCATCTGTATGAACGTTACCGTCAACCAGATTGACAGGAGCAAAAGACATGATGCACCCGTCACCATAACACCACGCACCTGATTGAGGTTTCTTGCCAGCCAAAGGCCGAGCAACATCAGTGCGGGAATCAATACGAATAAACTTAATATACTCATTTTACCGGTTTTCTTTTATAGACAAATACATATCAGAACTAACGCTATCGTTCCGGTAAGGAACCATACGGCATACTGGCGGACGTCGCCACTCTGCCAACCGCGGATGCTCTCTCCACCCTCGTTGGCTCCCCACGCCATGAAATTCATGGCTCCGTCAACTACATGACGGTCGAACCAAGCCAAAGGACGGCTTACGCAACGGAAGATAATTTTGTGGGTTACGAACATCCAAACCTCGTCGAGATAGAAACGGCGGTATGCAGCCTGGTGCAGACGCGGGAACTTCCTTGCCAGCATGTCGGCAACAGGAGTTTCCTCACCTTTATACATATATGTTGCCAAAGCAATACCACAAATTGCAAGAATCGTACTTGAAGCAGCTACAGCCCAGTTTGTATGAGTACCAAAACCTATGCCATTAGCTGAAACGAACTCACCAAACTCGAATACATGCAATGTACCGAAAATACCGACAAGCATCGTTATAGCTGACAACACGATAAGAGGTATTGTCATTGTAGCCGGAGCTTCGTGAGGCTGGTGTGCGCCTTCTGCCTTATGGGTCTCGTAATAGCTCTTGCCCCAGAAGATTGAATAATACAGACGGAACATATAGAACGCCGTCATAGCAGCAATTCCGCTCATAATTACTCCCATTACCGGAGAGTAGTTGTAGCAAGCAACAAGTATCTCATCCTTCGAGCAGAAGCCTGAGAAGAACGGAATACCGGCAATGGCAAGACATGAAATAAGGAATGTCCAGTGAGTTACCGGCATATACTTGCGCAGACCGCCCATGTACATCTTCTCGTTTGAATGAACGGCGTGGATTATACAACCGGCACCGAGGAACAGGCAAGCCTTGAACATTGCGTGCGTGAACAAGTGGTACATGCCAGCCATGTATCCAAGACCGTTTACATCGGCATATTCCTCAGTCATGGCAACCTTGCCAATTTCAGGATCAGGCATGCAAACACCAAGTGCAACAAGCATGAAGCCTATCTGTGAAATCGTAGAGAATGCAAGAACGCGCTTGATATCGCTCTGGCAGCATGCTACTGCGGCTGCATAGAAAGCGGTGAACGCTGCAATGTAAGCAACCCAATGCAAAGCCTCGGGTGCAAACTCTACAAACAGCGGGAACAAACTTGCAACAAGATAAACACCGGCAACAACCATCGTTGCAGCGTGAATCAACGCACTGACAGGAGTAGGACCTTCCATTGCATCCGGCAACCAGATGTGCAAGGGGAACATTGCACTCTTACCAGCACCACCTATGAACATCAGGAACAATGCAGTCGGCATAATCCAACCTGCATGCTGAAGGGCTGTCATCTGGGCAGGAGCCATGGCGGTAAGGTCATAATTGAATGTTCCAACATAGAAGCTGTAGAACAGGATACCGATAAGGAAGAACAAATCGGCAAAACGTGTTACTATAAACGCCTTCTTTGAAGCAGCGACAGCTGCGTGCAGCGGATAATAGAAACCGATAAGCAGATAAGAGCTTACACCTACAAGCTCCCAGAAAAGATACATTTGGAATATGTTGGTTGCCACAACGAGTCCGAGCATTGACATTGTGAAGAGACTCAGGAATGCGTAATAGCGCTGGAAGCCCTTCTCGCCGTGCATATAGCCGAACGAATATATGTGTACCATGAAGCTGACCGTAGAAATAACGATAAGCATCATTGCCGAAATCGGAGTTATGCGGAAACCTATATTAAACGTAAGAAGTTCAGAGAACTTCAACCAAGTAATATCAAACACTGTCACCGTAGGATAAAGTCCGGTGGCAGCATCCCTACCCTGTACAAGGAAATACTCGAATGCAGTGTAATAACACAGCACGGTCACAATTGCCAACGAGCACGTTCCAATCAACCCGGCAACCTTATGGGACATTTTCATTCCCGCTAGTCCGAGCAGCACAAACGTGAGAGCAGGCAACAAGAGTATCAAAAATACAAAACTATAGTCCATAACACACATTAATTTTTCATGTTTTCAATACTGTTCACCTGGTCACTGTGGAAATTGCGGTAAACATTAATAATAATAGCCACGGCAACGGCAGTCTCGGCCGCACTTACACCTATGCTGAACAATGTGAAGAAGAAACCTTCAAACTGTCCGGGGAAGAGCAGGCGGTTGAATGCCGCGAAATTAATATCGACGGAGTTGAGTATCAGCTCCACGGAGATAAGCATGGCAATCAGGTTGCGCCTGGTTACGAAACCGAACACGCCAATGAAAAACAACAGTGCCGAAAGCACGAAGAAATATTCAACTGGTACCATAACGCTATTACTCCTTTCTAGATATTACAATTCCACCAATGATACATGCCAGCAAGAACACCGAAATGAACTCGAACGGCAGAACATACTGATACTTGTCGGCACCCATAAGAGTCTTGCCTATGACATCCATCGGGACTTCAGCATCAGCCATCTGCATTGACATGTCGATAAACTTATTCTTGAAGAACACTGCCACAACCGTTACAAGTCCGACAAGGGCCATCAGCGCACCGAAAGCGACACGGCTGCCCTTGAAACGCTCTACAAGACCCTGAAGGGTACGCTTGCTAACGAGCTGGATGGCAAAAATGTAAATCATGGTTATACCTCCAGCATAAACGCTTATCTGGGCTGCGCCCAGGAATGTATAGTCAAGCAGGAAGTACAAACCAGCAACACCCAAGAGAACGAACAACAGGAAAGTGGCCGCTCTCATTATCCGCTTAGTCATCACACACATTACGGCAGAGCCGAGTATGACGACAGCCAGAATCAAAAACATTACCATATTAGCCATATTCACGTTCTCCTTAATTATTTAATACTTGTATTGAATTTGCCAATCTCCATCGGCGCACCTCCATCGGTGAGGTCAGGCAGCGGAGTTTCAAACTTCTCCTTGTTGAGATGATGCACGAGACTGTCGCGACTGAACGTTGAGTTCTCGAAATCGTTGACAAACTTGATGGCGTCATGAGGACATGCGTTTACGCACAACTCGCAAAACATGCACGCACCCAAGTCGTAGATATAATCATCGAGGATACGTTTCTTCTTACCGTCTTCTGTCTCGATAGTCTTCTGCACTACCTTTATCGTACCGTTAGGACAAGCCATCTCGCAAAGCTTGCAGGCAATGCACTTGTTATTGCCTTCAGCGTCTTGCGGCATGATAAGCCGGCCACGGTGACGCGGCGAAACATGCAAAGTGGTCTTTCTGTTCTCAGGATACTGCTCGGTTACCTTCTTTGTGAGGTATTCACGGAAAGTAACGCCGAGACCGGTAGCCAAAGACTTTATACCATCTTTGATTCCGCCAAAATATGATTTATTATTATCTTCCATCTTAAATGACTTCAATCTATAAGTTCATAATATCTCTTAGAAATGCCAACCAAGAGCAACGACTATTGTCATCAGCACAAGATTGAGCAAGCTCAGCGGCATAAGATACTTCCACTCGAGCTTCAGTATCTGGTCGATACGCAAACGAGGATAAGTCCACTTAATCCAAAGCAGAATCCAGATAAGGAAGAATGTCTTAACCAGGAACCAAACAATGCCGGGAATGTAGTCCATAACGGCGTTGAATCCGTCAAGGCCTGCTATGTGCAACGGCATCCAACCTCCGAGGAAAACCGTAGCTGCAACACCGGCAATGATGAACATGTTAAGATACTCGGCCAGATAGAAGAAGCCGAAGCCCATACCTGAATACTCTGTGTGGTAACCGGCGGTAAGCTCGCTCTCGGCCTCAGCCAAGTCGAACGGGCCACGGTTTGCCTCGGCGTTACCTGCAACGAGGAATACCAGGAATGCTATTATCGCGGGAATGTGTCCCTTGAATATCAGCCATCCGTCGTTCTGCGACTCGACAATGCCTGAAAGACTCATCGTGCCGGTAAGCGCAACGGCCGTAATAAGGCAGAGGCACAACGACATTTCATAAGAAATCATCTGGACGGCGCCACGCATTGCGGATACAACAGAATACTTGTTGTTAGAACCCCAACCGGCAAGGAAGATGCCGACAACGCCGATACTTGAGATTGCGGTGAGAAGGAAGATGCCGACATTGAAGTCGAGAATCTCGGCACCCTTGTTCCAAGGCATGAACGAGAAAGCGCCCACACTGCCTATTATAACAAGGAACGGAGCGATGGCATACAAAAGTTTGTCAGCCTTATCCACAGGGAATATTTCCTTGATAAGCATCTTCAAAACGTCAGCAAATACCTGGAAGATACCCCACTTGCCGACACGCATAGGACCGAGACGGCACTGGAAGAAAGCGCAGACCTTACGTTCCATATATATAAGCACGATTGCCAGCATGGCATAAGCCACAAGTATAAGCAGGCCGACAATGACGCACTCTATCAGGATTGACCAAAAGTTGCCTAATCCCAAGGTGTCCCTGAGCAGGCTGTCAAACCACGTTGTTACTATACTAAAATCGAACACTTTTCTTTAAAGTTTAAGTTTATCAATTTGAAGAGTCGTTGAAGGCGTTACGGCAAATACGGGCCAGGACGCCGTCCGGCGCCACGCTGTCCTGAATTACGCCTTGCCTTCCACTTCTCCAATTACCTGTCAATATCCGGAATCACATAGTCGAGTGTTGCTCCGATAGAGATTAAGTCGGCTATCTTCTCGCCGCGGCAGATAGTGTCGAATGCCGAAACAAGAGGCAGACCCATCGGGCGGAACTTCAGTCGGCAAGGATTCTTTCCACCGTCGCTTCTGAGATAAACGCCTATCTCGCCACGGCTTCCCTCGCAGCTTGTGTACCAAGAACCTTCGGGCACCTTTATGATAGGTTTCTGCTTGATGTAGAATTCGCCTTCAGGAATATTGTCGATGAGCTGTTCGATAATGCGGACGCTCTGTCGCATCTCGTCAAGACGGACCTTGTAACGGTCGAAGCAGTCGCCGTGAGTGTAAACGATCTCGTCGAAATCTACATTGCCGTACATAGCGTAAGGATGGTTCTTCCTTACATCGTTGTGCCAGCCAGAAGCACGTCCAGTACCACCTGTACAACCGAACGAGATTGCATCGTCCTTAGACAGCACGCCGACATTCTTGAAACGGTTTTGCAGGATGACGTTGCCTGTGAAGATGTCGTCATACTCCTTGAACATAGGTTTAACGTACTCGCAAAGCTTCTTAACGTTCTTCACGAAGTTCGGATCGATGTCGGCCTGGCATCCACCTATTCTATAATAGTTCTGGATAAGGCGTCCGCCGGTTGTCTCTTCCATAACGTTAAGAACCTGCTCGCGGTCGCGCATTCCGTAAATGAATGCAGTCAAGGCTCCGAGGTCTTGTGCGCAGCAGCCGAAGTAAAGCATGTGCGAGTCAAGACGCTGAAGCTCGTCCATAATCGTACGGATGTACTTGATGCGGTCTGACAGCTCGATGCCCATACCCTCCTCGATTACCGATACGAGGGCGTGGCGGTTCATCATGGCCGAGAGATAGTCAAGACGGTCGGTCAGAGCCAAAGTCTGCGGATAAGTATAGCTTTCGCACATCTTCTCGATACCGCGGTGGATGTATCCGCAATGCGGATATACCTTGCGGACGTACTCGCCGTCAAGAATGGTCTGCAAGCGGAGCACACCGTGGGTTGCAGGGTGTTGCGGACCTATGTTTATAACATAATCGTCGTCGGTAAACAATTTATGCTTGGTGGCCACGAGCTTGCCGTCCTCATTGAGGTTGTACTCCAAGGTAAAATCAGGTTCGGGGTCGTCCTCGAGAGTGTAGGTATTGTTCTCGGGGCTCATGTCGTAATCCTTCCTTAACGGATAGCCTTTGAAGTCAGACCTGAGGTAAAGGCGGCGCATGTCCTTATTGCCAAGGAACTTTATTCCATAAAAGTCGTAAACCTCGCGCTCCAGAATCTCGGCGCCCTTCCAAAGGTTGCTCACCGTAGGAATGTAGGCGTTGTCCCTGTCGCCGTTCACGGCCTTTACGCTAACGCGCTCGTGTGTCTGGGTGTTTTCAAGAATGTAAACAGCCCCAAGGCCCTCTTCGCCGAAATCCTCACCTACGATAGTAACGAGGAAGTCAAAATGCTTCTCATTCCTGAGTTTCGCCATCTCTGCGGCGAAATCCTTCAATTCGAATATTTTGTTCTCTAATTTCATCGCTTACTTTATTAAATGTTAGATGACGCCGAAGAGTTCACTTCATTAAGAGCGGCCGAAGCCTCTTTCAGCATACCTTCGTCAACATTTCCGTCAACGATAATCGGCTTATGCTCCTTACGGTTCACTCCGCCAAAAAATTTCTCAACCTTCACTTTCCTTTGCAACTGCATCATGCCGTAAAGGATGGCTTCAGGACGCGGAGGGCAGCCGGGAATGTAGACATCAACGGGCACAATCTCGCCGATGCCGCGCACTACATGGTAGCTGCTCTTGAAAGGTCCGCCTGATATTGCGCATCCGCCGACGGCAACCACATATTTGGGTTCTGCCATCTGGTCGTAAAGACGCTTGAAGGCAGGGGCCATCTTGTGGGTTATGGTTCCTGCACACATTATCAGGTCTGCCTGGCGTGGAGAGTTACGCGTAACCTCGAAACCGAAACGGGCGAAGTCGTAACGGGCGCATCCGACGGCCATGAACTCGATACCACAACAGCTCGTAGCGAAGGTCAACGACCACAACGAGTTGCTGCGTCCCCAGTTTATCATGCTGTCAAGGGAGCCAAGCACCACATTAACACCACCCTCGTGAAGCTCGTCTACAATCTTCTCGAGAGACTCATTGTCTTTGAATTCCGAATAAGGAATACTCTTGATAACGGGTTTTCTTACTTCCATTCCAATGCTCCTTTCCGCCACGCGTAAGCAAGGCCAAATACTAAGACTAACAAAAAGAATCCGATGCTGACCATTGCCATCACGCCGAACTCCTTAACAACGACGGCCCACGGATAGAGGAAAACCGTCTCCACGTCGAACACGAGGAAAAGGATTGCGAAAAGATAATAGCCCACGTGTACAGGTATCCATGAAGACCCGTGAGTAGGTATACCACACTCGAACGGCTCTCCCTTAACCTTGTTATACGTACGCGGACCCATTAACTTAGCGATGACAAAAGCAGCCACTACCAAGAAAACAGCCGTTATTAAAACGGTAATTAACAAGATAAAATACATAAATATTTTATTTAATAAAACGTAGCACTACAAAACAACTGCAAAGGTACAATTTATTTTGTAAAGTTTAAGCAAAATAATTACAATTTTTATCTTCCCCGCCAATAATTAATGCGACCAATGCAACAAGAAAAACGCCCATTGCTTAACGCCATTATACAGCCCGGCTACATATCTTCCTGTATATCAAGCCATTACAAGACTGCAGAACATTAGGCAGCATACTCTTTTCATACGGTATAAAGTGCAACACGACTTGGAAGCAAGTATTACAGCAATAAGCGGCGAAGAACCACAATATTCTGATTGTCAGCATATTACTGCATCTTGTAACATTTTAACGCCAAATGTTACAGTTTTAATCAAAATGACGCCAACCACACCTTTATTTCTAAAAGGTTGTCTATCACCCTTCAAAACACGACCTTTTACACAACAAAAGGTTACCTTTTGCAACGTAAAAGGTAACCTCTTGGTTTATTATCCGATTTTAACAATTACGGCATGCCGCAACAATGGCATTCAGAAAATCTGTAACTTGCATCCGGAGCAAGCATAAACGCCTGCTCTACATAAGGTTAAGCCCGTATGCCGGCATTGCCGTTAACGGTATGCGCCGCCAATCAGTAAGCCTGACAATCAAGCCTGACCAACTCGTCCATAGGACTCTTTACAATCTTGACCAATTCAAATCCTTCAAGAACGGCGGCACGTTCAAGTTGCCTGCTGTAATAAAATGCTATACTGCCGACAGCCCCTACGGGCAGCTCGCTGCGTCCGTAAAGTTTGACGTTGCGTCTGAAGAAGTTTCTGAAATTATCCACGACAAGATTTTCCAGTCCTTCATCATCAAGGTTGTCATGGATAAACATCGAAAGGCTCGCAAGAAACCGGTTTGCCATAGGTTCCCGGTACACCTTGTTTATTATTGCAGGCAATGTGAGACCACTTTCCGTGAGAAACTTGTCACGCAGGCTTTCAGACAGTCCGCCTTTGAACAGCGCGTTCACGAAAAGTCTGCCCAGAACTGCTCCACTGCCCTCGTCGCCGAGTATGTAGCCCAGCGGCGGCACGTTTGCAACTATACGCCTGCCGTCATACAAGCAAGAATTTGCCCCTGTACCGAGTATGCACGCCAGTCCGGCACCGTTACCGAACAACGCCCTCGCAGCTCCGAGCATGTCCGAACAGACCTCCACCCTAACGGCATTTGCAAAGGCTTCACGTAAGATTCCTTCAAGCAACACGACCTTATCGTCACGACAGCCTGCCCCGTAAAACTCAATATCGCTGATTGAACCTGCGTAGTCAATCTTACTTGCCAACTCATCCTCGATGATACGCCTTATATCTTCGGCGTCCTGCTGAAACGGATTTATGCCATGACCCGTGACCCGGCACACCACGTTACCGCCGTCGACCACGCACCAGTCGGTCTTAGTACTTCCACTATCGGCTATAAGTTTCATTTTCACCATAATTGTATTTGTAAGCCGCAAAATTAATCAAAAATAGGAAAAACAAAGAAAACCGCAACCGGAACATTGTCACTTTACGATTATTCAGCCATGAAGGATATGAATAATTCATGACTTAACCGCAATATATTCCTGGATTTTTATTTACAGAAAAACAAGGGTTGTAAACTTTGCCACCAGCAAAAAACGTTTACAACCCTTATCAGTAATAAAACATATCATCCGAACAAAGCCCTCAAGGCTTCCTCAACCTTCCGCACCGGTACAAGTTCGATATTGAACTTCTTACGGCCGATGCCTTGCAGATTGTACTTGGGCACAATGATATGTGTAAATCCGAGTTTCTCCGCTTCGGCTATGCGCTGCTCGATACGGCTGACCGGACGCACCTCCATGCACCATCCGCTCTCAATCGCAGTGTCAACATTGCTCGATAGCACGGCGGCTATCACGCTTAAGTCCATTGCCATGTCGGTAACGCGCAGTCCGCCTGCTATATTCAGGAACACGTCCTTTTGCATCAGCTTGAAGCCTACACGCTTCTCAAGGACGGCCAGAAGCATGTTGAGGCGGCGCTGGTCAAAGCCGGTTGCACTGCGCTGCGGAGTGCCGTATGCAGCAGTGGACACCAAGGCCTGTGTCTCAACGAGGAACGGGCGCACGCCCTCTATGGCGGACGAGATGGCAACACCGCTAAGCCCCTCATGGTCTTGCGTGAGCAATAGCTCAGACGGATTGGGCACTTGCCTCAGTCCGTCCTGGCGCATTTCGTATATACCGAGTTCCGACGTACTGCCAAAACGGTTTTTGGTTGAGCGCAGTATGCGGTACATATAATGTTGGTCGCCCTCAAACTGTATGACGGTATCGACTATGTGCTCCAATATCTTAGGGCCAGCCAAGGTGCCTTCCTTATTAATATGGCCAATCAGTATGACCGGCACACCGCTCGACTTGGCAAAACGCAACAGAGCCGATGCACACTCGCGTACTTGCGTCACGCTGCCCGGCGAACTGTCCACACTGTCTGTACTGATTGTCTGGATTGAGTCAATAACAACAATATCCGGATTGACTTCCTGGATATTCTTGAAGATACTTTCAAGTGAAGTATCGCAAAGGACAAGGCAGTTGTCTGTCTTATTACCTTCCAAATCGGCAGATATTCCTCCTGCCTGCTCGCCGGCCGACATTATTCTCTCAGCACGCATCTTCAACTGGTGGGCGCTTTCCTCGCCGCTTACGTACAATATGCGGCGGCCGGTCAGATTAAGAATGGTCTGAAGAGTCAACGTACTTTTGCCTATGCCCGGCTCACCGCCAAGCAGGACAATGGAACCGGGTACCAATCCGCCACCGAGTACACGGTTAAGCTCGCCGTCGCACATGTCTATCCGCGGTTCGTCTTTCGACGATATCTCGCGAAGCGCCAACGGTCGCGCATTGCCTGCATTACGTCCCCTCCTGACCGACGAAGCAGCCGAGGCCGCCGAAACTTGCCCCACAACTTCCGGAGCGACACGTATTTCCTTGAAAGTGTTCCATTGTCCGCAACTCGGACACTTGCCAATCCATTTTGTAGACTCCTGTCCGCAATTTGAACACACGTATGCTATCTTGTCTTTTGCCATACTTAAACTGACCCGTATGCACTTCAAGCCGCATCATTATACGGCCCGTCATGCATCAAAAAACCATTATCCTTTTTGTTCCACAAAATTAGTGATATTTTTTTGAGTTACAAAATAAATCATTAACTTTGCAGCATCAATAACAGTAAGACTAATATCGCACATTAATAATAACTCGGAAGGGCGACTCGTGTTTCAAACGCAGGGCTGCCCTTTTTAATCATTCAAGGTTTCAGCAATTAGCGGCTTTTAATAAAACGAACATGCCATGAGAGCTGTAAGGCACTGACCACGAAACCTGATAACCATAAACCGGATATGATAGCCAGACATTCTATTTTGCTCTTATCTGTCGTTGCCATTGTATCACTAATCGGATGCGGTCCTTCATACGACGAGGTGAAGAAACAATCGCGAGCCGAATGGATACAACAACGGAAAGCAGACTCACTGGCACTGAAGATAGGCGTGCTCCCCACATTAGACTGCCTGCCTTTATATGTAGCCAAAGAATACAACCTCTTTGATACGGCTAAGGCCGATATCAGACTTAAACAGTTCTACGCACAGATAGACTGCGATGCAGCACTGACAAAAGGGAACATAGAGGGATGCGTGACCGACATCGTACGCGGACAACACATGAAACGGAAAGGTACGCAACTTGACTATGTTGCCGCAACCAACGCTTATTGGCAACTCATCAGCAACAGGCTTGCCAGAATAAGACGAATCAACCAGCTCAACGACAAAATGATCGCAATGACGCGTTTTTCCGCAACGGCACTGCTTGCAGACTATGCCACGGACAGCGTGAAGATGAAAGAAGAAGAGGTGTTCAAAATCCAGATAAACAGCCTGAACATCAGGTTAAGGATGCTACTTAACAACGAGATGGACGCCATGTTGCTGCCTGAGCCACAGGCTACGATAGCCAGAATGTATAAAAATCCGGTTTTGATGGACAGCCGCGACAAGGATATGAGCTTAGGTGTAATAGCTTTCAGGAAGAAATCAATGGCCGACAAACGCAGGCAACAACAGCTTAAAGTATTTATCGACGGATACAATGCTGCATGCGACTCGATAAACAAAAAAGGCCTGAAGCATTACGCCTCAACCATCAGGAAATATTATAAGATAGACGACAAAACCATTGACGCCCTGCCAAAAATGAAATTCGAGCGTGCAAAAGCGCCACGCCAGAAAGACATTGACACTGCAGACAAATGGCTAAAATGACACCGCCATGGACAATACCGTATCAAAACAAATAAAAAACATACAGAACGAGCTAAATAAAGGCAACCTGGGACGGGCCTTGAGTTCCATACGTTCGCTTATTAATGCAAACCCGCAACTAATATACGACCAGGAACTTGAAAACATCGAGAATGCTTACAGGCTAATGTTGGACTACATGAAAAAAGGTTTCAACGACCCACAACGCACGGATATATACAAAAGCCTGATAATCAAGCTATACCGCATAACGAGCGACATGTATATGGCGTACCGCACGCAGAACATACAATTCTATACAGATACAGCGCGGAAGGCCATGAGGAAACATTTTACACACGAAAACATCAAATCCGGACTTGAAAACTTCGTTACGGACGTGGCCATGCTGAGCCTGGACATCGGGGCGGAAAAGAGCAAGAACATATATGCCTCACACAACGATTTCATGCAGGCTTTGTTCTGCCACATTGTCGTATCAAGGCAATGGAGCCAAACAGACGCTGACTTTTACGAGCAACTTATCCTCTCGCCCACCATCGACACGATAGACGCACAACTGCTGGTCAGCGCACTGACACTGGCGACAATGAACAACATGGACGCCAACAAATTCGGCGTTATGATGAATGTATACAAAAAAACGGCTGACGAGAAGCTAAGGCAGAAGGCTCTTGTTGGATGGGTGTTCTCACTATCTGCCGATTCGAAAATATCCCCAAAACTGAAACAGGCCGTAAGTGAAACATTAGAAGACGAAAACGTTGTAAACGAACTTGTTGACTTTCAGAAACAAATGGTGTTCTGCCTCAACGCCGAACAAGACACTGACACTATAAGGCGCGACATAATGCCAGAGCTGATTAAGAACAACAATATAAACATAACGCGCTTCGGAATAACAGAAAAGGAAGAAGACCCGATGGCCGACGTTTTCGACCCGGGAGCATCAGAACGGGCTATGGAGAAGATGGAAGAGAGTTTCCAGAAAATGATGAACATGCAGAAAGCCGGCTCCGACATATATTTCGGAGGATTCTCGCAGATGAAACGCTTCCCGTTCTTCTACAACTTAGCCAATTGGTTTTGCCCGTTCTACATGGAACATCCTGAAATTTCAACCTCGGCCAACGGACTGAAAGACACGCCCTTGCTGGCAGAAATCATGAACAACGGTCCGTTTTGCGACAGCGACAAATACTCGTTCACCCTGGCCATATCGTCAGTAATCAACCACCTGCCGGCCAACATGAAAGAGATGCTTACCGCCCATGGCTCCATGGGGCCGACAATGAGCAAGGAAGACCAAGACAATCCGGCATACATCAGAAGAATGATCCTGCAAGACATGTACCGTTTCTTCAGGCTATTCGAACAACGCGGACAGTTGGCCAATCCGTTCGACAGCAAGCACTTCATATTCATTACAGACAATTTGTTCGACGGAACAGCCGTCTGCAAAGCAATGCCCGACCTGTGTTTCTTCATGCTTAAGCATAAGAACAAGGAAGCGTTGGAGAGCATTTTGTCTAAATATGACGACGATAAGGACACAAGACTGCTGCTGGCCCACGGCATGTACGAGCTCAACTTCGCCAAAAATTCCAAGAAAGCTGTAACATATCTTGAAAAGTTGGTTGCAATAGAGCCGGAAAACAAGAAAGCCCTGTCACTGCTTGCCCGCTCATATTTCGAGAACGACGACTACGAACGTGCGGCAAACTGTTATAAAAAATTGCAGGAAATAAATCCTGAAAACAAGAGCGCCACACTTAACTATTGTGTAGCACTCACAAAATCAAGCAGATACGACGAAGCCGCCAACATGCTGTTCAGGCTCGACATAGAAATGCCCGACTCGCTGCCGGTAATGCGAGTACTTGCATGGACGCTGATGGGACAATGCAAATACGGGCAAGCCAGGAAATACTACAACAGGTTGCTGAACGGAGATGACACGGAAACAGGAGACTGGCTGAATGCCGGCTACTGCGAATGGCTGTCAGGCGACATAGCCGGAGCCGTTGACAAGTTCAGCAAATTCATAAAGGAAAGGAGCAACAACGGCAAGGCGTATGATATAAGAAAAGCGTTTGACGACGATAACGACTTCCTGTCAGACCACGGAATAAGCAATATTGACATGAAACTCATGGCAGACTTAATAACCCTGGAAGAGGTCTGAGCAGGGATACCGCACAGCAAGACTAAAGTACTGATAATCAACAGATTAACCCAACGCAACATACCAACTGACAGACGCACGGCCAATATGCGGCAAATTGCGTTGCAAAAGGCCACGTTTTATCAAGCAAAAGGCCGTGTTTCGGAACGCGAAACACGGCCTTTTGCTTTTATGCCGGTCATGTATGGCAATCTGATATTAAATCAAACACTCCCAACAATGCACCATACCATACAACGGAGCATAAATAAACAGTATCAATATACAGTCCGGCAAATCAGCACAATGCCATTACAAAAGAAAACACAGATGCGGGATCACATTCCGCCACCATGTTTAAATTCCACAAAACACAGCAAAAACAACGTTCACCGGAGCACGTAATAATTTACAGGAATGGACTTAACAGATGGGCAAACCAGCCTACAAACTTTTTCCACGGCGAACGCCACTTGTCCCATACTTCCTCGGTCAACTTGAACGAATCCGCCTTATCTCTGTCGAACATGTCGCTAAGCTCCTTTGTCGTGCAAGGGTCTACGATTACGGCGTTCTCCTCGTAATCAAAATTGAGGCTCCTTGAATTAAGGTTTGCACTGCCCACCGTGCAGAAACGCCCGTCGACCATTATAATCTTGGAATGATGGAATCCTTTCTTGTATATCCAAATGTCGGCGCCGTGTTTCATCAATTTGTGCACATTGTAGAACACGCAGTCGGGAGTCAAAGGAATGTCGCTTTTCTCCGACACCATTATCTCGACCTTAACCCCGCGCTTAACGGCATTGCGCAAAGCCCGTTTAAGAGTCCGGTTTAGCGTGAAATAAGGATTCACCAACTTTATGCTGTCTTTAGCCCCGTTGATGGCGTCGGTATAAAACTTCCTTATTATCCCGTTTGTCGTCCTTGGCTCGCGGTTTATTATGCCCACCATTTTTCTTCCTGCCGTGGCACAAGTGTCGGGCTTCAACCCAGAGAAAGCTTCTTCATCATTATATCCACGGTAATATTTTTCACCTCCAATATTCTGCTTCGACACCTTGTTCCACATCTTAAGGAATATGTCCTGCAAGGTGTTTACCTCGTCACCCTCTATACGGCAGTGCATGTCGCGCCACTCCCCCACATCTTCTGTACCGGTAATATAATAATCTGCTACGTTCATACCGCCCGTATAGGCAATATTTCCGTCAATTACGACAATCTTGCGGTGGTCGCGGTGGAACACATGGTTAATCCAAGGGAAGCGGATAGGGTCGAATTCATATATCTCAATTCCCATCGAGCGTATCTTTTCCAAGTGCTCTTTCTTTAAGGGACGGTTGTTTGAATCGTTACCGAAACCGTCGAAAAGCGCACGCACCTCAACACCTTCGGCTGCCTTCTCGGCAAGCAATTTGAAGAGCAGCGAAGCAATGGAATCATTCCGGAAATTAAAATATTCAAGATGAATGCTGCTGCGTGCCTGGCGTATTGCTTTAAACATATCGTCAAACTTTTCCTGCCCGCTCATAAGTAAAACAACAGAATTGTTATGCGAGAATGTCACACCTTCATCACGCAATCCGCTAACAATCAAAGAATCTGAAGTCTGCGCCTTCAATGCACAACAAAACAGCGCACACATCAACACAACAAACAATCTTCTCATACCTTATTTCATTATTGTCATATCAATTACTTAACAAAATCAGAAACAGCAAAGCCTGTATCCCAATACGCGCCAGACCTATTTCATACGGTAATTGGCACGTACCAATATTCATAGCAAACGCTACGGGAACATCTCAGTTTACATCCGACGGACCATGAATCACGGCACTTTATAGAAAACCGAATGAGCCTCGAAAGTTTCGACATTTTGCATCAAGGCTGCAAAGTTATTCAAATTGTTCGATTATTCCAAATATTTAACACATATTACCGGCAAAATGTAAAACACTCTCATTTACCTTTTGCAATATCTTAATTTATCCGTATATTTGCACATCACAATATGTGAAAAAAACTACAAAGTAATTATTATTGTATAACTTAAAAAAGGAAAGAAAATGAAAAAGATCATTATGACACTTGTAGTCGCTTTGTTTACAATAGGCGCAAGCGCTCAAGTTTATTTGGGCGGCAATGTCGGAATTGCAAGCGTTGACAACGGCGACGACGACGATGAAACGATTTACAGCCTGTTGCCTGAAGTAGGTTATAAGTTCAACAACGAATGGGCTGCCGGTGTTTTGTTCGGATGGTCTAAGGGAGACCTTTCATACGTAGACAACGGACTGGGCTTCAGCGGAACCGCAAATACATTTGAAATCAATCCGTACGCACGCTACACATTCCTGCAGGGCAAACTTGTCAACGTATTCTGCGAAGGCGGATTCGGATACAAGCACTACAATGGAATTGGCGACGAATACTCAATCGGCATCAAACCGGGTATTGAGTTGAAACTTGACAAATTCAGCCTTATTGCCCGTGTCGGTTTCATCGGATACCAGAAGGTTGACCTCGACTACGGAGGCGAAGCAAGCGTTTGGGGAATGGACTTCGACAGCAACAATATTTCATTAGGTGTATATTATAACTTCTAATTTGCGAAGAAGCTGAAAAGTTGAAATAAATAAAGTAAGGGAGCTTGAAACTGGTGATATAATTCAACCAGATTTCAAGCTCCCTTACTTTTGTACACTATATCCTCGAATTAATCTTCATATTCCGTCTTGTCCTCGATGCCTGCGTCCCAAAGTGCCTCCTTGCGCTCAACACACGTGCCGCACTTGCCACAATGCACTTCACCACCCTTGTAGCAGCTCCACGTCTCCGAATAATCTATGCCCAGCTTCTTTCCACGCAAAGCAATATCGGTCTTGGTCAAGTCGGTATATGGTGCCAGTACTTCAATACCAGGATAAGTTCCGGCCTTTGACGCCTCGCTCATAGCCTGCACAAACTCCGGACGGCAGTCCGGGTATATTGCGTGGTCTCCACCGTGGTTGGCCATCATCACATACTTCAGTCCTTCGCTCTCAGCTATACCAACAGCTATCGAAAGCATTATTCCGTTACGGAACGGTACTACGGTCGACTTCATGTTCTCATCTGCATAGTGGCCTTCGGGTATTGCTTCAGCACCACTAAGCAAAGAACTTTTGAAATACTCGTGCATGAAACCCAGTTTAATGACAATATGTTTTATTCCAAGACGTGAACAATGCAACTCAGCAAAACGTATCTCACGTGCGTTATGGTTACTGCCATAATCAAAGGAAATACCCAAGGCTATGCGGTCTTTCATCTCGTAAAGCAACGTCGTACTATCCATTCCGCCGCTGATTATTATAACTGAATCTTTCATTATACAAATTAAAATATATTTATTTAGCCGTACAAAGGTAATCCTTTTATTTGAAAATCAAAAGCAGCAATAGGTTAAGAATTAAGAATTTACAAACTACGGAGCCATCACCTATCAACATGGATTACAATAACAGCCTTTTACCGGCAGTAAAGTGCCTATTTCACATATAAATGCAAAGCAGACATTACATTACAACAACTACCATGCCAAAAATCATAAAATTATCGCAAATACATTAACCCGTATCAGCTAAAATCACTATATTTGCATGGAAAATCAAGATAAGACAAGCAAAAGCGAATGGCTATCCACATAGCCCGACATGTAGCAGAACAATAGGACAAGGCATGGACAAAAGTACTTTTGTTACATTTTATACTTCAATATAAATTCTAAGGTAAATATGAAAATCGATCAATTCAACTTTGCCGGAAAGAAGGCAATCGTGCGCGTTGACTTCAACGTGCCATTGGACGAAAACGGAAACGTAACTGACACGACCCGCATCCGCGGCGCACTCCCGACTCTCAAGAAGATACTGGCCGACGGCGGCAGCGTTATCATGATGAGCCACATGGGCAAGCCCAAAGGCAAAGTAAATCCCAAACTTTCTCTGAGCCAAATCGTTAAGAACGTATCTGAACTTCTCGGTGTGGAAGTTAAGTTCGCTCCCGATTGTGCTAACGCCGATAAAGAGGCTTCTGAACTGAAACCAGGTGAAGCCCTGCTGCTCGAAAACCTGCGTTTCTACCCTGAAGAGGAAGGCAAACCCGTAGGCATCGACAAGGAAGACCCGAAATACGACGAGGCTAAGAAGGCAATGAAAGAAAGCCAGAAGACATTTGCCAAGAAACTTGCTTCATACGCTAACTGCTATGTAATGGACGCATTCGGAACCGCCCACCGCAAGCATGCATCAACTGCCGTCATCGACGAATATTTTGACAAAGACCACAAAATGCTGGGCTACCTCATGGAAAAAGAGGTTAAAGCTGTTGACAACGTGCTCAGTGACATCAAGCGTCCGTTCACAGCCATCATGGGTGGCTCTAAGGTTTCTACAAAGATCGGCATAATCGAGAACCTGCTCGGCAAGGTTGACAACCTGATTCTCTGCGGAGGCATGACTTATACTTTCGCTAAGGCACAGGGCGGCCAGATTGGCAAGTCTATCTGCGAGGATGACAAGCTCGACGTAGCTCTCGACGTAATCAAGAAGGCAAAGGAGAACGGCGTAAACCTCGTACTCGGAACTGACTGCATCGCTGCTGACAATTTCGCCAACGACGCTAATACGCAAGTTTGCCCGGCAAACAACATTCCTGAGGGATGGGAAGGTCTCGACGCAGGTCCTGAAACACGCAAGGCTTTCGCTGAAGCAATCAAGGGTGCAAAGACTATTCTGTGGAACGGTCCTGCCGGCGTATTCGAGTTCGACAACTTCATCGGCGGTTCAAAGGCTATCGCTGACGCAATTGCCGAGGCTACCGCTAACGGTGCATTCTCACTCATCGGCGGTGGTGATTCCGTTGCCTGCATCAACAAGTTCGGCATGGCAGACAAGGTATCATACATCTCTACTGGTGGTGGAGCATTGCTTGAAGCAATCGAAGGCAAAGTCCTCCCTGGCGTAGCTGCAATAAACGAATAATCAATACAATTTAATATAAAAAGAAACCGACCTGAAAAATATTTCAGGTCGGTTTCTTTTTTGTATCAGTACAATTAATGTACAATAATTACTTGTCAAGCAAAATGTTCATCATCTCGCATGCAGCCTTGGCTACTGATGTACCCGGGCCAAAAATAGCGGCAACACCGGCCTTGTAAAGGAAGTCATAATCCTGAGCCGGAATAACGCCACCCGCGATTACCATGATGTCTTCGCGTCCGAGCTTCTTCAACTCTTCGATGAGTTGTGGAATCAACGTCTTGTGGCCGGCTGCCAAAGAGCTTGCGCCTACGATATGCACGTCGTTCTCGACGGCTTCACGGGCGGCCTCTGCCGGAGTCTGGAACAACGGTCCCATGTCGACATCGAAACCGCAATCGGCATAACCCGTAGCTACAACTTTTGCTCCACGGTCGTGTCCGTCCTGTCCCATCTTGGCGATGAAGATACGCGGACGACGGCCTTCCTTCTTAGCAAACTCTTCCGTCAGCTCACAAGCCTTGGAGAAATCTGCATCGTTCTTGCTTTCTGATGAATACACGCCTGAAATAGTTCTGATTACTGCCTTATAACGACCTACGACTTTCTCGCAGGCATCACTAATCTCGCCGAGCGTACAACGTGCCTTGGCACACTCAACGGCAAGTTCGAGAAGATTGCCCTCGCCTGTGCGTACGCATTCGGTAAGAGCATCAAGTGTCTCCTTAACCTTTGCATTATCGCGTGAAGCGCGAAGCTGTGCCAAACCTTCCTCCTGCTCCTTACGTACAGCTGAGTTGTCAACCTCGAGGATGTCAATCGGGTCTTCGTGGTCAAGACGGTACTTGTTGGTACCAACAATAGTCTGGGCACCGCTGTCGATACGAGCCTGAGTACGGGCAGCTGCTTCCTCGATACGCATCTTTGGCACACCTGTCTCGATTGCCTTGGCCATACCGCCGAGTTTCTCAATCTCCTGAATGTGCTCCCAAGCCTTATTGGCAAGTTCGTTAGTCAGGCTCTCAACATAGTATGAACCAGCCCACGGGTCGATATGCTTGCATATCTTAGTCTCGTTCTGGATGTAAATCTGAGTATTACGAGCGATACGCGCAGAGAAGTCGGTCGGCAGTGCGATAGCCTCGTCGAGCGCATTTGTGTGCAAACTCTGAGTGTGTCCGAGTGCGGCTGTCATGGCCTCGATACATGTACGTCCGACATTGTTGAACGGATCCTGCTCTGTCAATGACCAACCTGAAGTCTGGCAGTGTGTCCTCAACATCAAAGACTTGTCGTTCTTCGGGTTGAACTGTTTGATGACCTTGGCCCACAACATACGTGCTGCACGCATCTTGGCAACCTCCATGAAGTGGTTCATTGAGATGCCCCAGAAGAATGACAGACGCGGTGCGAAAGCGTCAATGTCGAGTCCGGCGTTGACACCGGCACGTACATACTCAAGACCGTCGGCAATGGTGTAAGCCAACTCGATGTCGGCAGTAGCTCCGGCCTCCTGCATGTGGTAACCCGAAATTGAGATAGAGTTGAACTTGGGCATGAACTTTGACGTATAAGCAAAGATGTCGCTTATTATCCTCATTGAGAATGCTGGCGGATAGATGTAAGTGTTGCGCACCATGAATTCCTTGAGGATGTCGTTCTGGATTGTTCCGGCCATTTCCTCGAGTTTTGCACCCTGCTCAAGACCTGTTACAATATAGAACGCCATGATAGGCAGCACGGCACCGTTCATAGTCATTGATACGGACATCTTATTCAAAGGAATACCGTTGAACAGCACCTTCATGTTCTCAACAGAACATATAGAAACACCAGCCTTGCCGACATCGCCGATAACGCGCATGTTGTCGGGGTCGTAGCCGCGGTGTGTAGGGAGGTCGAACGCTACAGACAAACCCTTCTGGCCGCTGGCAAGGTTGCGGCGGTAGAATGCGTTACTCTCTTCAGCCGTAGAGAAGCCGGCGTACTGGCGGATAGTCCACGGGCGGAAGGGGTACATCATGCTGTACGGACCACGCAGGAACGGTGGAAGGCCTGCTGTATAATCAAGGTGCTCCATGCCTTCGAGGTCTTCCTTCGTGTAGGCCGGTTTCACCATTATGTGCTCAGGTGTCTTCCAGTCAGGAGCGATATTATTGTCTTTCTGCCACTTTGCGCCGTCGGTCGCCTTTATGTCAGAAAATATGTTGACATCGTTGAAATTCTTTCTCATTTTATTCCCAATTTAGCGTTATACTCTTTCAATGTCTCAAGTACGTTGCAACGCACGTGTATGAAGTTTTCAATGCCTGCAGCCTTGAGGTCGTCCATGCACGCCGGAGCTCCGGCTACTACGAACATGGCGCGGCCGTCGAGATACTTGAACGCAGGAACGGCGTACTCTGCATACTCGTCGTCGCTCGAACACAACACTACGATATCGGCTCCAGCCTTCAGTGCGGCGTCGACACCTTCCTCCACAGTCTTGAAGCCAAGGTTGTCAACCACCTTGTATCCTGCGCAAGCGAGGAAGTTGCAGCTGAACTGGGCGCGTGCCTGGCGCATGGCAAGGTTGCCTATGGTAAGCATGAAGGCTACCGGCACCTTGGCACTCTCTTCAACCTTAAGGCGCAAATCCTCGTAATCGGCAGCAAGACGGGTGGTCTCGATAGCCTTGAACTCGGCTTCGTGCTTGTGGCCGCCTCCGCATGAGCATGTGCATCCGAGAGGACGTTTGTCTTCAGACTTCTCTGTAAAGTTGGGGAATTGGTTTGTACCCAGGATGAACTCCTTGCGCTTGGCTGCTGCCTCGTGGCGCTTTGCGTTTGTAGCATTGACGTCGTCCTGTACAAGACCTTTCTTGGCTGCCTCAAGGAATCCGCCATTATTTTCCACATTGAGGAATATCTTCCAACCCTCATTGGCGAGCGATGTTGTAAGCTCCTCTACGAAATAGCTACCTGCGGCAGGGTCGACCACCTTGTCGAAGTGGCTCTCCTCCTTAAGCAGGAGCTGCTGGTTGCGTGCGAGACGCTCAGAGAAATCGTTGGGAGTCTCATAAACTGCGTCGAACGGAGTTACGACGATTGAATGTACGCCGGCAAGGGCGGCACTCATCGACTCAGTCTGCGACCTGAGCAGGTTGACATAGCTGTCAAACAGCGTCATGTTGTACTTAGACGTAATAGCGTTCACGCACATCATGCAAGAAGCGTCAGCCTTAGGCTCGTACTTCTTTACAATCTCCGCCCAAAGCAGACGTGCTGCGCGGAACTTGGCAATCTCCATGAAGAAGTTTTCAGATATGCCCATGTTGAATGTAATCTTGCTTGCTGCAAGGTCTACGTCAACACCAGCTTCTGTAAGCATTTCCATGTACTCGTTACCCCATGCCATGGCATAACCCAGCTCCTGCACGATGTAAGCACCGGCATTGTTGAGGGCTACGGCATTTACAGTGATGCAACGGAAACGCGGATAGTCCTTCAATGCCTCGATAATCTGCGGGGCCAACTCGAGTATCGGCGTAACGTCATGGCCTTTCATGACGATTTTCTCCATCGGGTCCCAATCGAGCGAGCCGTTTACCTTGGCCTTGTCATACCCTTTCTTGTCGAAATAGGCGGCAAGTATCTGTGCCAGCTCGAGAGTGTGGCGCTTGCAGGTGTTGAAATTCACCTCGACGGCCTCGCAATCGATACCGGCCAGCAAAGTCTCAACGAAATCGGCGCTGACGTTGTCGCCCGCAATCCTGAAGCCTAACGAGTCTACTCCACGGCCAAGAATGTCGAGAGCCTTGGCGTTAGCTGCCTTGGCGTCATCAGCCAGTATGTACGGTTCTGTAAATCAGGAATTGGAACCTTTCTTGTTGCCG